>Ga0224483_100658_pt1 | contig 11292 bp, 8 predicted proteins | sample hydfratestSal1_FD_181453 | JGI IMG/M metagenome (GOLD analysis project Ga0224483, IMG submission 181453) | Metatranscriptome of mouse feces microbial communities from Columbus University, Ohio, United States - Sal1 (Metagenome Metatranscriptome) ... | reverse complement strand
GTTATACTATATAGGTACTATAAATGCAATAATAATTGATGGAGATAATAATACTATGACACGCATTTTATTAGTAGAGGACGACAAAAGCATTGTCACAAACTTAACGGAGTTCCTGCAAAAAGAAGGGTTTGCCATCACTGCAGTGGATGGGCAAACCAAAGCCCTTGCCCTGTTGGAAGCGTCTGCCGCTGACTTTGATTTGCTGCTGCTGGATGTTTCCCTGGCGGATGGAAATGGTTTCGCCATCTGCCGGGCTGTGAAATCCACTACCAGCCTCCCTGTGATTTTCCTGACGGCGTCTGGGGATGAATTCAGTGTGGTGACTGGGCTGGACCTGGGCGCTGACGACTATATTGCCAAGCCATTCCGCCCTCGGGAACTGGTTTCCCGCATCCACAATATTATGCGCCGCTATGGCAAGGCAAACACACTGCTGGAATACAAGAACCTAACGGTGGACGTAAGCCGGGGCATAGCATCCAAGGATGGCCAGGAACTCCTGCTTTCCGCCTTGGAATATCGGCTTTTATTATATTTTATGAACAATAAAGAGATTGTGCTTTCCCGCTCCCGGCTCCTGGACGCCCTATGGGATATGGCAGGGGAATTTGTCAATGACAACACCCTGACCGTATATATTAAGCGGCTGCGGGAAAAAATTGAGCAAGACCCGCAAAACCCCGTGCTGATTAAAACGATTCGGGGAATGGGTTACAAAATGGGCGATTGAATGCACCCTGCCACAAATTGGAGGTAATTATGAAATTATTCCGAAACCCTGAAATTAAACTAAGCCTGCTGTGGTACCTCTCCCTCTTCTTCCTCTCCCTATGCCTAAGGGCTTTCGCCCCATCTTACAGTGGGGCTATCCTGGCCTTTTCCTCTTTTCTGTACATAGCTTCCCATTACTGGATTACTGGACACAGATACCGCAGGCTGGAGCAGCTTAGCCATGAAATTGACGGCATGCTGCACCATCAAATTCCGATCCATTTTGAAAAATACCAGGAAGGGGAGCTGTCCATCCTGGAAAATGAACTGTCTAAAATGACTTTACGCCTCAGCGAACAAGCAGCGGCTTTAGCGGATGACAAAAAGTTCCTGGCTGATTCCATGGCTGACATTTCCCACCAAATCCGCTCGCCCCTGACTTCCTCCAACCTGATTATTTCCCTTCTGATGGAGCCAGACTTGCCTTCCACCCGAAGGAAAGAACTGCTGAAAGAACTGATGCAGCTCCTTTCCCGCATTGACTGGCTGGTGGAATCTTTGTTAAAAATGTCTAAAATGGATGCTGGGACTATCACGCTCCAGCAGGCTTCTATCCATGTGGAAACACTAATCCGCCAGGCGGCGGAACCTCTGATGATCCCTATGGAGCTGCGGGAACAGTCCTTAACCCTAAAGGGCGGCAGCGAGGTACAATTTACCGGGGATTTTTCCTGGTCCCAGGAGGCTATCCTGAATATCTTAAAAAATTGCATGGAGCATACCCCTGCCGGTGGATGCATCCAGGTTTCATTTTCTGAAAACGCAATCTTTACTGAAATTATAATCGAAGACAACGGGCCTGGGTTTGCCCTAGAAGACCTGCCTCATCTGTTTGAACGCTTTTACAAAGGCAAAAACGCCTCCCCGCAAAGCGTAGGCATTGGGCTGGCGCTGGCTCGGATGGTCGTCCTCCAGCAAAACGGGACCCTAAAGGCGGAAAACCGCCCAGAAGGGGGCGCCAGGTTTGTGATAAAATTCTACCCGCGGCATGCATAGCGCTTTCCTGCCCCCTTTTGATGCTATCCTTAAACTGCTGGGGCAATCGTTCAATTATGACGTTTTTGTCACAGAAAAGTCACTGCCCTGTCACCACGGCTGGTTAAAATAAAGTTCAGAAATTGATGAAAAGGAGCAAACATATGGAAATTTTAAAAGCAGAACATTTAACGAAAGTCTATGGCTCCGGGGAGAACCAGGTGAAAGCATTGGATGACGTCTCATTTTCTGTCCAGAAAGGGGAATTCCTTGCCATTATCGGCCCCTCTGGCTCCGGGAAGTCCACATTACTGCATGTTTTAGGGGGCGTGGATGTGCCAACTTCCGGCAAAGTATTTATGGAAGGGACAGACGTCTATGCCCAGAATGAAAGCCAGCTTGCAGTCTTCCGCAGGCGCCAGGTAGGGCTGATTTACCAATTCTACAATTTAATCCCTGTATTGAACGTGCAAGAAAATATGACCCTCCCATTGCTGATGGACAGCCGGGAAGTGAACCAGCCGCGGCTTTAAGAGCTCTTAAATATCCTGTCCCTAAAAGGCCGGGAAGGGCATCTGCCAAACCAGCTGTCCGGCGGGCAGCAGCAGCGCGTCTCCATAGGGAGGGCGTTGATGAATGCCCCGGCAGTAGTGCTTGCCGATGAGCCTACCGGCAACCTGGACTCTAAAAACAGCCAAGAGATAGTGGATTTATTAAAATATTCCAACCAGACTTACAAACAGACCTTAATTGTCATCACCCATGATGAAAATATTGCCCTCCAGGCAGACCGCGTGATTGCATTGGAGGATGGGAAAATTGTCAGAGACGAGGTGATTTGCCCATGAACATTTTCCAGAAAGTGACGATAAAGAACTTAAAAGAAAATAGGACCCGGACGCTAGTGACCATTGTAGGGATTATCCTTTCAGCGGCAATGTTTTCCGCCACCACCATCAGCCTTTCCTCTTTAAGGCATGCCCTTATCCAGTCCAATATTTTTTCGGATGGAAGCTGGTACGGCTCCTTCCAAGACATCTCGAAAAAGGATATGGAAACGTTAACCTCCCATAGCAAAGTAAATAAAGCTGTTTCCATGGAATTGCTGGGATACTCTGAATTAATAGGCTGTACCAATCATTCAAAGCCATTTCTTGGGGTCTTTGGGGTTCAGGAAGATTTCACTGACCTGATGCCCATACACCTGACCAGCGGGCGTATGCCAGAACACAGCGGGGAATTGCTGCTGCCCAACCATCTGCTTGCTAATGGCGGCGTGAAATATGACTTAGGCAGCACGATAGAACTAAACCTCGGAACCCGTATCGGCGATAATGGAGAGGTGCTGACAAACCACACCGCATACCTGAACGACCCCGATGTGGAGCCTTCCCTAGAGGCTTCGGAAAGCGATACTGAGGATTTTGCCACTTCCGAAGAGCTGATTTCTGGTGAATCCAAGGCTTATACAGTCGTTGGTTTTTATGAACGCCCCTCCTATGAAGATTATACCGCCCCCGCCTACACTGCGCTGACGATTGGGGATTTTGAGGATGGGCATCTTTATAACACATATGTACGCACAAACTCCGGCTGGGATACCATCTCAGTCCTGCAAAACCTATATGGGGAGCTGGAATCAGTTAATTGTTATTTTGAGACAAATTATGACCTGCTGCGCATGTATGGGTATTCTGGGGAAAGCACCTACAACAGCGTCCTATTTGGCCTGGCAATTATTTTAATTGCAATTATTATGTTTGGCTCTATCTCACTGATTTACAATGCATTTTCTATTTCTGTCAGTGAGCGCACAAAACAGTTTGGGCTGCTGTCATCCATTGGCGCAACCCGCAGGCAATTGACTGGAAGCGTATTGTTTGAAGCCTTATTTTTAGGCTGTATCGGCATCCCTCTTGGGATATTGTCTGGTCTTTTGGGAATCGGCGTTACCTTCTTTTTCACCAAAGACATGATTGCCAATGTCCTTGGAATCCCTGACCCTGGAAAATATGGATATGAGGCTGGCCGCCTGATACAGGCGCTGGGCCCTGCCGGGCAAGTCTCCTTAAAGCTCCACCCTTCCTTCCTGGCGCTTGCCGTAGCCATTGGGATTTCGCTCCTAACAATATTAATCTCCGCCTATATCCCAATCCGAAGGGCAATGAAAATATCCGCGATTGACGCCATCCGGCAGGCAAATGATATCTCCATCCGCTCTAGGAAAGTCAAAACCTCCCGGCTTACGGAAAAAATGTTTGGCTTTGAGGGAATGCTTGCAACAAAATATTACAAACGCAACCGCAAGAAGTACCGGGCTACTGTGATATCGCTGTTTTTAAGCATTGTGCTGTTTATTTCTGCCAGCAGTTGGTGCAGCTACCTGACCAGCTCTGTAGGGACTGTACTGTCCGACAGCGCTTATGATATTTTTTACCGGCTTCACTCAGACGCTAATTATTCTGTGGATACCTTACTGTCTGAGATAAAAGAAGTAAACGGTGTAACGTCTGGCTACTATAGTTCAGATTTGTATTTAACCTGCTCCATCCCAGCCTCCTCAGTCAGTAAGGAATATATGGATTATCAGAAACAATATGCGCAATCGCAAGGGCTGGATTATGTGGAGCAAGCCGCCATCCTTTGCGATATTGACTTGGTATTTATGGACGACAACACGTTCCGCGATTATCTGAAAGAGCAAAACCTTCCAGAATCCGTTTATTTTGACAAAGAACATCCCACTGCCGTGGCTTCTGACCTGCTGCTGCAATACAATGGGTTCGATGGGAAATATTATAGCCACCATATGTTTTCTGATGCCAAAAACGCTAATGTGGAGGTATGCATCATCCGTGAAATGGAGGGCTATGATTCCGCTTACCTTACAACCAACCCGGATACCGGGGAACTCCAATGCAGAAGGTGGAATGCCTACAACGACTCTGAAAAAGAATTTTCAGTAGAAGAAAGCTGCGTCTCCATTCCCCTTTCCATAGGGGCGTCCGTTGATGAAGCCCCTGCATCGTTTGGAAATAGTAATGAGTACCCCCATCTGTTTTATCCCTACAGCCTTATGGATGAGGTATTTTCTGCCTTGGACGCTGACGCGGAATATGTGAATAGTCCTGATTTGCCGCTCAGTGAGAACATAACAACAAGTTTGTATTTCCAATGTGAAGACCATGCCAAAACTTATGAAGCCATTCGCAAGGTTTTGCTTGACAAAGGCCTTTCAGAGGAAGGATTGTATGATTTCGCCGCCAGTGTGGAAAGCGACCGCGCTATGATGACAGTTGTCAATATATTTGCTTTTGGGTTTATTACATTGATTTCCCTAATTGCAGCGGCAAATGTATTCAATACCATTTCCACAAATATTAACCTTCGCCAAAGGGAATTCGCGATGCTGAAATCTGTGGGCATGACCCCCAAAGGGTTTCGGCGGATGATGAACTTTGAATGCCTGCTCTATGGCTTTAAAGGACTGCTGTATGGGCTGCCCGTATCCTTCCTTGTGACTTGGTATATTTACCATACCATTTCTAATGGGCTGGATACCGCATTCTACATCCCCTGGTACAGCATTGTTATTGCAATAGGCAGCGTGTTCCTTGTGGTGTTTGCCACCATGCTCTATTCGATGGATAAGGTGAAAAAAGAGAATACGATAGATGTCCTGAAAAATGAAAATGCATAAACATAGGCTCTGCAAAGCAAACTGCGCCGCTAAGAAAATGGTTCTTTAGCGGCGCAGCTTTTGTCTGTTATTTAAGGATTATCTGGGCTGATATTATCCTGCGGCATTTCCTCTGCCTCATCCTGATAGCCGTCCTGATAACCTTCCTGTTCATCTTGAATCCCCTGCATATATTCTTCATCATTTAAAGGCTCCTGTTTTTCATCAATGTAGGGCAGGAAGTTCACAGGCTCAAGCCCTTGATGCACCTGCTCCATAAAGGCCTTCCAAATATTCCCCGGATAGCTTGCCCCAGACAGCCCTGGCAGTTCCCGCGGCATATCATACCCCACCCAAACGCTGGTGGTATAATAGCTGGTATAGCCGACAAACCATCCATCTTTATTATCATTGGTCGTTCCTGTCTTACCCGCGGAAGGCATTCCGCCAAGGGCAAGCCCCCGCCCGGTCCCTTCCTGCACCACTGACACCAACATATCCGTCATCATGCGGGCTGCATTCTTTTTGTAGACTTCCACCTCTTCTGTCTCTGTCTCCAAAATCACATTGCCTTCTGCGTCTGTAATCCTGGCAATGCAGGTTGGCTCCCGAAATTTGCCATCATGGACAATCGCGGCATAGCCGGACGCCATCTCCACTGCAGACACCCCATTGGTAAAGCCCCCCAATGCACTGGTGGGACGTTCATCTTTGGTATCCAGCCTGGAAAATTTCATCTTTTTCAAATAAGAAAGCCCTGCCCGCGGGGTCATTTCCTCCAATAAATTCCAGGCTACAGTATTTTTCGATTTCTGGACGGCATAACGCAAAGTAATGTCCCCTTCATAATATCCGCCGGAATTAGACGGGCCTTCCTCCGTCTTGACATCCTGGACCACCGTGTCCGGCGTATATTTGCCTTCCAGCGCCGGGGTATACACAATTAAAGGCTTTATTGCGCTGCCTGGCTGGCGGAAGCTCTGGTAAGCCCTGTTTAACGTATAGCCTGGAAGGTTCTGGTTCCTCCCGCCTACAATGGCCTTCACATAACCTGTATGGTTGTCAATGCAGACAGCCGAGCTTTGCAGGGCATACACCCCTTCCTCGTTCTGTTCGGTAAATTCTGCCAGGTTATTATCCACTGCGTCCTGCAATTGCTGCTGCATATCCAGGTCAATGGAAGTATAGATTCTGTACCCTTCGGTGTATAAGCTTTTCTGGCATTCCTGATACAATGCGTCATAACTTTCCTGATACTTGGCCTTTTCCTTCTCGGAAGAAAATTCATCCTTAAACTCAAACCCCTGCTGCTTCATCAACGCCTTGATTGCACAGTTATAGGTGTAGGTCTCCACATAGTCGTTTTTCGTTTTCTTTGGGCGCTCTAAGGTAATTGGCTCTGATTTCGCCTGTTCACAAGTAGTCTGGCTAATTTTCCCATCTTCCAGCATTTGGTATAAAATCCTATCCCGCCGTTTTATCGTGTTGTCCATCTTTGTTACAGGGTCGTACAGGCTTGGGTTGTTGGGGATAGCGCACAGAAAAGTAATTTGGGACAAGGTAAGGTTTTTGGCATCCAAATTGAAATACCCTTTGCTTGCCGCCTGAATCCCATAATAGCCATTGCCAAAGTATACATTATTCAGGTAAAATTCCATAATTTTATCCTTACTGTACACCCTTTCTAAACCCACTGCGATAAACATCTCTTCAATTTTACGCTCCCAGGTGCGTTCCTGAGTCAAAAAAACCAATTTGGCGAGCTGTTGGGTAATGGTGCTTCCACCCTGGGTCACCTCTCCATTCTCTATCATTGCCCTGGCGGCACGCATAATCGCCTTTACGTCAATGCCATTATGGCGGTAAAATTTCTTATCTTCAATGCTAATCATTGCCGCGACGGCATAAGCTGGAATATCTTCATATTCCAGATAATAAACATCCTTCTCACCCTTCAAGGTGGAAATCAGCTTGCCGTTGGCGTCATACACAAGGCTGGTCTGTACGGAACGGAACGTTGCTTCGCTGGATTTTTGCACCAGCATCTTGGCTTCCTGCTGCAGCTCGCTTACCTTTTGGGCATAGCCGCCATAATAATACCAGCCCACTGCCGCGCCTACCACCAGCAGCAACAATATCTGTAATTTTGCAAAAAACCAAAACACACGGTATTTTTTCTTTTTCTTCTTTTTTTTGCTCATATTCCTTCTGTCTCTGTCCTTATTCCGTTTTGAGTAATTGATCTATTTTTTAAGGATTTGTCCTCTATCTGCTCAGCATAATTTTCCCAAAGGCAATCCCCCGTCTTTCCAATATTTCAATTTCCCGTTTCTGGCAGGTAAACAAGAAAATCTGTTGGTTTTGTTTTCCCAGCCACTGCAGCGCCCCTTCCAGGCGCTTCTCGTCAAAATCGGCAAACACTTCGTCCAATAAAATCGGCATAGGCTCTTCTCTGGTAAAAAAACCGCCTGCCCCCATCCGAAGCGCCAAGTACATCTGTTCCATTGTCCCTTGGCTTAACTGCCATGGATAGAGCCTGCGTTTCTCTGCGGTAGCCACCAGGTTCATTTGGGAATCCAGCCCAACTTTCTTATATTTCCCATTGGTCAGCTCTGACAGAATCCGGGACATTTCCTGTTCCATCTGCTCCCTGGTGTCCTGGTATGCCTCCTGGGATAACTGCTCCAAGGTTTTGCCGGCCAGCTCAAACGCCTTCATCTGCCGTTCATATTCCAATTCTTCCTCCCCAGGCACATGGCATTCTTCCAATTCCTCTTGGAGATTTGTCAGTTCCGCCTGCTTATCCAGGTATTGGATTTCCAGCAATTCCTCCACCGCCTGCTCCCTGGCTTGTTTTTCCTGCCGCTCCTGGACCTTCTGCTGTTCCCGTTCCATGGAGTTATACTGCTCCATCTCTTTCTTTTCTTCCTCCTGCTGAAGGCGCAGGCGTTTTAACTGCTTGGATTTGCGGCGCCAATAACACATCCCCACCGCCCCGAGGAATGCAAAACATCCCAGCAGCACCTCCAACACAATCCAGCCTGCCGCTGGGACCTCAAAAAGATGTTCCGCCCCATTCCAAATGCCTACCAGCAGCCCAACAAGCATCAGGAATAAAGACGCCCCAAATTTCAGGCGGTATTCTTGCTGCTCTTTTTGCTGGCGGATATCCCTTAAGTATTCTGCCATTTGGTTGGTGTCATGTTCTGGCGGAACCATCAAGTTCTGCCCTTTATGCAGCAGCGACCGATAACCATCTTTTTTCTGCTTCCTCAGTTGTTCCGTATCTTTCTTTAACAGCTTTTCCTCTAATAAAAGCTTTTCTTCCCCTTCCCTGCGCGCGTTGCGTTTCTCCTTATAATTGGCCTGCGCTTTTTCTTTCCCATCTTCCAGGCGTTTCCTGGCTCCTGGCAGGTCTATGCCGCCTTCCCTTCCAAGGGAGGCATTAATGAAAAAATTCTGCAGGATATCCGCAAATTCTTTTTTTGTCTCCACTGACACCTGGCTAATACAGAAAGTATTCTCATAAGTCTCCCTTTTCATGCCTCCCAACAGCATTTCTAAATCGCCCTGCTCCACGGAGAGTTCCTCAAGGTCTGCCTCATTGGTCAGCTTTGCAGACTTTTCTTTATGGTAAAAATTCCGTTCCAGGAAAAAGGGCTTCCCATCCACAGTGAATTTAAGCCCTCCGGCATAATAAGAGCTGCTGTCCCAAGGCTCATATTGCTGGTAACTGTCGTTTTTGCCCGGCCTCCCCTGTGGCTGCTGCTTCTCAATGCCAAACAGCATCCCACTGATAAATTGCTGCAGGGTGGACTTCCCGGTTTCATTTTCCCCATAAATTACATTAATCCCCGGAAGGGGGCGAATGTTAATATTATGGAGCTTTCCAAAATTTTTTATCTGAATTTCTGTAATTTTCATTCCGCCAACAATGCCTCCACACCATAATATAATGCTTTTTTTACAATTTCATCCTGGGGCATCTTTTCTAAGGCTTCAATATACCGCCCTAAAATCTGCTGTTGATATTTCAATTTCAATTTCTCAAAGTCGTACTCTGGATGGCAGCGGTCAGTGACTTGGGCTACCTGCTCTAACCGTGCCAACGCCTCCAATTCTATCGGCGCGCTGGAATCACGGGAACCTGTCAGGTTTACCTTAAATAACTGGTACACTGGCGCTTTTTTAATTTGCTCCACCAAAACATCTTTTAACGCGTCTGTGGTAATGTCTTTGTTTACTTTCATATTCAAGGAAACATATTCGCAATAATGGAGCGGGTAAAAATCAACCTTTACCCCATCTTTTTCCAATTCTCCCATAAAATAGCCATGTTCCCCAGTGTCCTCACTGCTCACAGGCTGGAGGGCGCCCGCCATCACTACCCTGTCCCCTATCATTTTCATGGGCTTATGGATATGCCCCAAAGCCACATAATCATAGGGTCCCTTTCCTAGCGTCCCTTCCTCGAAAGGCATATGTTTCCCATCCCCTCCATGCGCAAGCAAAATATTATAGCAGCCATCCTCTTTTACGGATATGCCGCTGCACAAATCTTCCTGGATTTCCCGTCTCCCATAGCTTAGCCCGTAAACCCTTACGCCTATCCCTTCCAAGTCTATGCAATGGATCCTCTGTTCTTTTATAAAATGTACATTTTCCCCCCAGGAAAACGTACGGTAACAGGAATTTTCCCCCAGGTAATCACGGTTCCCGGCTATTATCACCACCTGGGTCTGGGGTATCCTGGAAAATTGGTAGCTTACATCCTTCAATTCCCTGATTAACGGCTGCCTGTGGAATAAATCCCCTGCAATCAGAAGAAGCTGTACCTGTTCCTCTTTGGCTTTTGTAATAACCTCGGTAAAAGCAAGCCAGCTATGCCCCTCCCGCTCTTTTCCCCAGGGTTTATCCTTATCAGGCTTTGCCCCTAAATGTACATCTGCTATATGAATAAATTTCATTGGTTTTTCTCCTTCTTTTGCAATTCCCTGCCTGTCCCAAATACACCTGCCATGCCCCTGTGCCAAAGCGCGGCTTTATTCCCGCGGGCAATGGGCCAAGCAGCCTCGCCCAAGCGGATATTTGGCGAATGCCGCAAGGGGCGCCGTATGCCAGTGGCGCATATTTAGCATGGGCCGAAGCAAAGGTCTTTGACTACTTCCCCAGCAATCAGAAGCCCCGCCGCAGAAGGCACAAATGCAACGCTGCCTGGCACCATCCTCCCAGAATCTTCAAACACCCGCTCCAGCGGCTCCCTGGGTTCCTCCCTGGAAAATACAACTTTTAGCTTCTCCACGCCCCGTTTCCTTAACTCCCGGCGCATCACCCGCGCCAGTGGGCATACAGACGTGCGATAGAGGTCTGCCACTTCAAACCGCGCCGGGTCTAGCTTGTTCCCTGCCCCCATACTGGAAATAATGGGAACCCCGGCTTCCTGGGCTTTCAATGCCAATGCGATTTTGGCGGTCACGGTATCCACGGCATCCACCACATAATCATATAACTTAAAGTCAAATCCCTCGGCTGTCTCAGGCAGGAAAAAACAATTATATGCTGTCACCTGCGCCTCAGGGTTGATTTCTAAAATCCTTTCTTCCATCACCCTGACCTTCGGCTGCCCCACGGTTTTCGTGGTTGCAATCACCTGCCGGTTAATATTGGATATGCTGACCACATCCTTATCTATCAAATCCAGCTTCCCTACGCCGCTTCTTGCCAACGCTTCTGCGGCATGGCCGCCTACGCCGCCAATGCCAAATACAGCCACCCTTGCCTGGGAAAGGCGTTTCAGCCCTTCTTCCCCCAAAAGCAGCCCTGTTCGGATAAATTTCTCGTCCATATGGTCCCTCAGCCTTATG
>Ga0224483_100657_pt1 | contig 11293 bp, 12 predicted proteins | sample hydfratestSal1_FD_181453 | JGI IMG/M metagenome (GOLD analysis project Ga0224483, IMG submission 181453) | Metatranscriptome of mouse feces microbial communities from Columbus University, Ohio, United States - Sal1 (Metagenome Metatranscriptome) ... | reverse complement strand
CTGGAACCAGAGGAGGAGGCCGCGCTGGGAGGCTTCCAGGGAGCGCTGGGGTTCCAGGAACATGTAGAGGAGCAAAAGCAAGATGCAGACGAAAAGAAGGTTTTTGGTTTTTAATATTTTTGCAGACATGAGTGTCCTCCATGGTTTTGGGTGATGGTTTTTGGGTGGTGTGGCGGCGTTCCCCTGCCAATATATATTTTATTGGGCCTTGCGTTTGTTCATGATCTGTGTCAGAATGGTTTTAGTTTTTTTGATCGAATACAGGAGGTAGAGTTGAAGATGGGTGAAAAAGCGATATGGGAGACGATCCAGCCTTCCAGGGTGTTTTATTATTTCGAGCAGATAAGCCAGATCCCCAGAGGCTCCGGCCATACCAGGCAGATCAGTGACTATCTGGTCTCTTTTGCTGTGGATCATGGGCTTGCGTATATACAGGATGAACTTGATAATGTGGTGATCTGCAAAAACGGTACGAAGGATACGGCTCCGGTGATCCTCCAGGGGCACATGGATATGGTCGCGGAGAAGCGGCCGGGCAGTCCCCATGATCTTTTGGAGGATCCGCTGGCGCTGGAAGTGGAGGGGGAATATCTGACGGCGCGGGATACCACCCTGGGCGGCGATGATGGGATCGCGGTGGCTTACATGCTGGCGATCTTGGAGGCGGATGGGTATGTGCATCCGCCCCTGGAAGCGGTGTTCACGGTGGATGAGGAGATTGGGCTTTTGGGAGCCAGGGGCCTGGATTTCGGGCGTCTGAAAGCGAAACGGATGATCAATCTGGATTCGGAGGAGGAGGGGATCCTCTGGGCAGGCTGTGCCGGAGGAGTCAGCGCGCAGGTAGAGATCCCGGTGCGTTTCATACAGGCCCAGGGCGTGCAGGTCCCTGTGACGATCTGCGGGCTCAAGGGCGGGCATTCCGGTTCGGATATCCATAAAAAGAGGGCAAATGCCCATATTTTATTGGGACGTTTCCTCTATGGACTGGATCAGCAGATGGAGTATGGGATCGCGGGTTTATCCGGCGGGGATAAGGACAATGTGATCCCGAACAAATGCAGAGTCCATTTGGTGCTGGAGCCGGGATCTTTGGAGGCGTTTGCCGCGTTTTGTGAGAGATGGCAGGAGGATATCCGGAGGGAATACGCTGGGTCGGAGGATGGGATCTGTGTGGTCTTTGAGCAAGAGGGGGAAGCGGAAGTCCCTGTGCTGGATCCGTCGTCGGAGAGCAGGCTGCTGTTTTTCCTGATGGAGGTGCCGGATGGGGTGCATAAATTCAGCGGCGTGTGCCGGCATCTGGTGGAGACTTCCTCCAATCTGGGGAGTCTGCGTCTGGGTGAGGATGCGTTGTATGCGGCCAGCGGCGTGCGCAGCAGCGTGGAGCCGGCCATGGAGCATATCCGGGAGAAGATCTGTTTCCTGGCGGAATTTTTGGGCGGGACGGCGAAAGCGGAGGGCGGTTATCCGGCCTGGGAATATAAGGAGGATTCGCCTCTGCGGCACGTGATGGCAGAGGTCTATGAGGAATTGTATGGAAGACCGCCGAAGGTGGCAGCCATCCATGCCGGGTTGGAGTGCGGGGTGTTCTATCGGGCCATCCCGGGGCTTGACTGCGTGTCCATTGGGCCGGATATCCTGGATATCCATACGCCGGACGAAAAGCTGTCGATCCCGTCAACGCGGCGTGTGTTTGACTATCTTTTGGACGTGTTGAAAAGGATCTGATATATTTTTTGAGATGATCACTTTTTGGTTCTGTTTTTTCAGTTTTCGGCATAGAATGGTCAGGTATGGGAGGCGTTATGGAACGATTTCGATATCAGGCCATTCGTTTGTTTTTGTTGGCCGTGCTCGTCGTTTTATGCAGATACAGTGTAAAGATCATACAGGAGCGCAGTGCAGTCTCAGGGGTCCGGATCTCTGATCTGGAGGGCGATGACTTCCGGGCGCAGCAGCTGGATGAGGAGCTTTTGGAGAAACTGCAGGAGCTGTACCGCTTTACGGGGCGGGCGGGGCTTTCCGAGGCCGTGGCCGCGACCATGTTCAGGGGACGCTTTAAGCCGGAACGGTTTTATATGGAAGCGCCCATGATGGAATTGTATAAGCCCAAGGTCTGGGAAGCGGGAAAAAAGGCTTACCGGGCGGTGTGGGCGGATGTGGAGTGTTTCCCCGTGTTGGGGGAGGAGATGTTTTACGAGGATTCCTGGCTGTCGCCCCGGGGAGCGAGCGGGGAGCGGCAGCATGAGGGCTGTGATATTTTCGGCGCGGAGGATACGCCCGGCCATTATCCTGTGGTCAGCATGACCGACGGCGCGGTGGAGCAGGTCGGCTGGCTCCCGCTCGGCGGTTACCGCATCGGGATACGCAGCCCTCAGGACGGTTATTTTTACTATGCCCATCTGGATTCTTACGAAAGGGCGTTCCGGATCGGAGATAAAGTCCAGGCAGGCCAGGTCCTGGGGTTTATGGGAAATACGGGATACGGACCGGAGGGGACGAAGGGTCAGTTCTCCACGCATCTGCACCTGGGGATCTACATACGGACGGGAGACTGCCCGGAACTGAGTGTGGATCCCTACTGGATCTTGCGGTATCTGGATGGAAAAAAATAGGATCTAAAACATAAAACTCTTGGATTTTGGGAAGCAAAAAGCGGGAAGTTATGGTATACTATAAACAGTATGGTGATCATTGAGGAGAGGAACTGAAACTATGGAGATACAGTTGTGGAGGAATATATTAAGTCCTTACGAGTTGGCAGTCAGGGAACTGATCGTTAAGTTTAACCATATCATCACAGAGCACAAGGAAAAAGACCTGTATTCGCCGTTGGAGCAGGTCAATGGGCGTGTGAAGAGTATTGCCAGTATCCTGGAGAAGATGCAGCGCAAGAACATCCCCATTGACCGTCTGGAAAAGGAAGTGGAGGATATCGCGGGGATCCGGATCATCTGCCAGTTTGAGGAGGACATCGACGTGGTGGCGTCCATGATCCAGAAACGTTCGGATATGGAGCTCAAGAGCGAGAAAAATTATCTGACGCACCCAAAGGAGAGCGGCTACCGCAGCTATCATCTGATCATTTATTATACAGTACAGACGATCGACGGCCCCAAGCGGCTCCAGGTGGAGATCCAGATCCGGACCCTGGCGATGAACTTCTGGGCCACCATCGAGCATTCCCTGCAGTATAAATACAAGGGGAATATGCCCACTCATGTGCGGGAGAGGCTCAGCAAAGCCGCCGCCGCGATCTTATCCCTGGATCGGGAGATGTCCACCGTGCGCCATGAGATCATGGACGCCCAGAATTTCTCCCAGCTCCAGACGAACCTTGTGGCCGATATCTTAAACAACATCGAAAATCTGTATAAATTCTCCAACCAGCGGGAAGTGATGAAGATACAGGATGAATTTTTCCGCGTGTATGAGAGCAAAGACCTGCAGAAGCTGGAGCGTTTCCACCGTCAGCTGGATATCATCTCGGAAGGATACCGTGCGCAGGCGATCACAAAAGAATTCATGGCATGACCATGAGACGACAAAAGAATGGAGCGGGATATGTTAGAAAATGTGGAAGGCATTATCTTTGACCTGGATGGGACGATCGTAGATTCCATGGGGGTCTGGCAGGCTGTGGATGAGGAATATCTAAGGCGGCGGGGGCTTTCTCTGCCGGAAGGGCTGAACAAAGAACTGGAGTCCATGGAGTTCACGGAGACGGCCCGGTATTTTCAGAGGCGTTTTTCCCTGCCGGATACGGTGGAGGAGATCATCGCGGAGTGGATGGATATGGTCTTGGATCAGTATCAGAATAGAGTGCCGATGAAACCCGGGTTGAAAGACTTTTTAAAATATGTCCGTGAAAAAGGGATCCGGCTGGGCATTGCATCCAGCAACCATGCAGATCTGGTGCGGGCGGCCCTTGAGGGGCACAAGATCGGGGATTTTTTCGCGGCCATCGTCACATGCAGCGAGGTGGCGCATCCAAAGCCGGAGCCGGACGTATATCTGGAGGCGGCCCGGAGGATCCAGGTCCCTGCCGAGAAATGTCTGGTGTTCGAGGATATCCCCGTGGGGATACGGGCGGGCCAGAGCGCGGGGATGAAGACCTGCGCCGTCCGGGATGACTACAGCCAGGAAAAGGACGGGGAGAAGCGCATGCTGGCGGATTATTACATAGAAGATTATGCGCAGATCCTGGATGGGACGTATGAGGTAAGGGCGGATCAGTGATGGAGAAAGCAGCGAAGGGCAGCTACGGGTACTTTGCGTGGGAGAAGAGGAGGCGGGCCTTGGAGACACTTGTCAGGTTCCTGCCATCGGTCTTGCTGGCCGTTGTCGGATATATGCAGACGGGCACGCGGAAGAACCTGTTCACCTTGGCAGCCATCTTGGTGTGTCTCCCGGCCTGCCGGTCGCTGGTGGGCTGGATCATGATGCTGCCGCGAAAGTCCATGGGGCAGGCGGCATACGAAAAGATCCGCGCCCGCGCCGGAGGGTTGGCGATGGCCTACGACCTGTATTTTACCACCTATGAAAAAAATATCGCGGTGGACGCGATGGCTGTGGGCGGCGGTCAGGTCATACAGGTCATAGGATACTGCAGCCGCAGGCAGGAACACCGCGCAGATATGGAGGGATATATCCGGGATACCATCGCTGCGGGCGGGTATCCTGTTACCGTGCGGCTTTTGGAGGAGCTGCAGCCGTTTTTGGATGCGCTGGATATGTTGGACGCGTTGGATGCAGCGGAGGGATCAGAGTCGCTGGATGCGCGGCCGGGCGGCGGGGGAGACCCAAAAGGTCAGGGGGAGCTGGCGGATAAAACGGAAAAAGTCCGGCAGATCCTCCTGGCGGTCACGCTCTGAGAAGACCGGCTGGAAGGAGAGTATACAGGAGAGGATATGAGACAAGTAGAGATTTCCAAGAGAGAGGCGGGACAGCGTCTGGATAAATATCTGCAGAAGCTCCTGGCGCGGGCCCCGAAGAATTTCCTGTATAAGATGCTCAGGAAAAAGAACATCACATTGAATGGAAAGAAAGCGGCGGGGAGTGAGAAACTTGAAACCGGGGATCAGATCTGCCTGTTCCTCAGCGCGGAGACACTGGAGAAATTCTCGCTCCCCGCGAAAGAGGAGGACAGGCTGCGGCCGGAGAAGACATTCAAGCTGCAGCCAGAGATCGTCTACGAGGACAGCCAGGTGCTGCTGTTGAACAAACCAGTCGGGCTGCTGTCCCAGAAGAGCCGGCCGGAAGATCAGTCCCTGACGGAGTGGGTGCAGCGCTATCTATATGAGGACAGTGGTGGTGCGGCGGGGTTTTCCCCGGGCATCTGCAACCGTCTCGACCGCAATACCAGCGGCATCGTGGCGGCTGGGAAGTCGGTGCGGGCGCAGCAGGAGCTCTCCGAGATGTTTAAGGCCAGGCGGATGGGAAAATATTATCTGTGCCCCGTGCGGGGCGTTTTGACAGAGGAGGGCCGTCTGCGGGGACATCTGCAGAAGTCGGGAAAAGAAAATAAAGTCCGCATAGACGCTGCGGGAGCCGGGGATCGCGTGGAGACGGCCTACCGCCCGCTGGGGGATAACGGGGTCTTGACTCTGCTGGAAGTGGAGCTGATCACGGGGAAGAGCCACCAGATCCGGGCACATTTAGCGGGGATCGGACATCCTGTGGTGGGCGACGGCAAATACGGCGGCGCCCAGTGGCGGCGCGCATGTCAGGAGAGATATGGATGCGGCAGCCAGATGCTCCACGCCTGGCGGCTGGTGTTCCCAACGGTCTGTGAAGGGGTCTTGTCCGGTCTGTCCGGGCAGGTATTCAGCGCAGGGCTTCCTGTGCATTTTGAACGTTTTTTACAAAAAGAACATCTGGAGGGATTCATACCATGGAAGAAAAAGAAGAACGGAAAAAGGCCATCTTGAAAGAAGTGATGGAATACGTCCGTATGATCATATTCGTTGTCGTCTTTGTCTTTGTCGTGAACAATGTGATCTTGATCAACGCGAAGATACCTTCCGAGTCGATGGAGCAGACGATCATGACCAATGACAGGATCTTTGGGTTCCGCCTGGCGTACAAGTTCGCGGATCCTGAGAGGTACGACATCGTGATCTTCAAGTATCCCGATGACCCGGAGCAGAAAGAGCTGTTCATCAAGCGGGTCATCGGCCTTCCAGGGGAGACGGTGGAGATCCGGGAGGGGAAAGTGTATATCGATGGCGCCGAGAAGCCGCTGCGGGATGATTTCTGTCCGGAGGATCCGCTGGGGGATTTCGGGCCGTATACAGTGCCGGAGGAGTCCTATTTCATGCTGGGGGATAACCGGAATTATTCCAAGGATTCCCGGTTCTGGGAGATCAAATATGTGCGTGAGGACCAGATCGTGGGGAAGGCTCTGATCCGGTATTTCCCGTCCATCAAGAAGCTGGGGTGATATGGGAACGTGGAGCACAAGGGGGCTGCGGGGGTCCGCATTGGAGGAACTGATCAATCGGAGCAATGAACAATATGCAAAAAAAGGGCTGGCGCTGATCCAGAAGATCCCCACGCCGATCACCCCGGTGCGGATCGACAAGGAGCGCAGGCACATCACCCTGGCCTATTTTGAGCAGAAGAGCACCGTGGACTACATAGGGGCCGTGCAGGGCGTCCCGGTCTGTTTTGACGCAAAGGAGTGCGCGGCCGATACATTCCCTTTGGCGAACGTACATCCCCATCAGATCCAGTTCATGCGGGATTTTGAAACGCAGGGGGGCGTGGCGTTCCTATTGGTCTTCTTCAGCCACCTGGACAGGCTCTATTATCTGCGGCTGGAAAAACTCCTGGGGTTCTGGGGGCGCATGGAGCAGGGCGGCAGGAAGAGCTTTCGGATCGAGGAGCTGGAGCCGGGATTTTATCTGAAAAACCATGGAGCCATCCCGGCCCCTTATCTGGACGGGCTGAAAAAGGATCTGGAACTGCGGGATTGACAGCTTGCAGGGAATCGCGTATAATGAAAAACCGTGATCTTATCGTGATAAAGGGGGAAAGTATATGGAACGAGTGATCCATACACCCGAGGGGGTGCGGGATATATACGGCGGGGAATGTGCCAGAAAGAGAGTGCTGTTAAAGAAACTGCACAAGGTCTTTGTCTCCTATGGCTATGAGGACATCGAGACGCCCACGTTTGAGTATTTCGATGTGTTCAGCCGCGAGATCGGGACGATCCCGTCCAAAGATCTGTATAAATTTTTTGACCGGGAGGGGGATACCCTGGTGCTGCGGCCGGATTTTACGCCCTCGGTGGCGCGGGCGGCGTCCCGGCATTTTATAGAAGAAGGACAGCGGCAGACGGTCAGGCTCTGCTACCAGGGCAATACTTTCCTCAACAGCTCCAGTTACCAGGGACGTCCCCGGGAAGTGACGGAGATGGGCGTGGAGATGATGGGAGATGCCTCGGCGGACAGCGACGCGGAAGTCCTGGCCATGATGATCGACCTTTTAAAGGCGGCGGGACTGGAGGATTTCCAGGTGAGCGTGGGACAGGTGGATTTTTTCAAATCCCTGCTGGAGGAGGCTGCGATGCCTTCGGAGACTGTGGAGGAACTGCGGGAGCTGATCTCCATCAAAAACCATTTCGGTGTGGAGGAGTGTGTCCGCAGGCAGGACCTGAGCCCGGAGCTGACGGCGGTCTTTTCGGAGATGCCCCATTTCTTCGGTTCCATGGAGATCCTGGGAAAAGCCAAGACCATGACGAGAAATGCAAAGGCCCTGGCCGCGATCGAGCGTTTGGAGGAGATCTACCGTATCCTGGAGATGTACGGCTGCAGCCAGTATATCACCTTTGATCTGGGGATGCTGAGCAAATATCGGTATTATACGGGGATCATCATGCAGGCGTTTACCTATGGGACGGGCCAGCCGATCCTCAAGGGCGGGCGTTACAATCAGTTATTGGGCTATTTTGGGAAAAATTGTCCGTCTATCGGATTTACCCTGGTGATGGAGCATCTGATGAATGCTCTCGACCGGCAGGGGATCGAAGTCCCCCTCACGTGGAAGACAGAGGTGATCGCCTACGGTGAGGAGGACAGGCGTGCCGCCATCGAGAGGGCGGTGTCCCTGCGGCGGGAAGGGAAGCATGTGGTCTTGCAGAAGAGAGGGACGACACTATGAGATATCTGACATTTGCCCTGGGGAAAGGGCGGCTGGCGAAGACGGCTCTGGGATTGTTTGAGAAAGTGGGCATCCGGTGTGAGGAGATGAAAGATCCGGCTTCCCGGAAACTGATCTTCGTGAACGAGGAGCATAAACTGCGCTTTTTCCTGTCGAAAGGGCCGGATGTGCCCACCTATGTGGAGTACGGAGCGGCGGATATCGGGATCGTGGGCAAGGATACGATCATGGAAGAGGGCCGCAAATTGTATGAGGTCCTGGATCTTGGATTTGGGAAATGCAATATGTGTGTGTGCGGTCCGGAGTCTGCCCGTGAGCGGATCGACCACGGACAGCTGATCCGGGTGGCTACGAAATATCCCAATATCGCCAAGGATTATTTCTATAATAAGAGGCATCAGACGGTGGAGATCATCAAGCTGAATGGTTCGATCGAGCTTGCGCCGATCGTTGGACTTGCGGAGGTGATCGTGGATATCGTGGAGACCGGGGCGACGCTGCGGGAGAACGGGCTACATGTCCTGGAGGAGATCTGTCCGCTGTCGGCGCGGATGGTGGTAAACCAGGTGAGCATGAAGATGGAAAATGAGCGGATCAGTGCTATCATCCGGGATATCCGGGGTGTGATCTAGAGCGTGTTGGTGAGGTGGTGGTGCGAGTTTGGACAGGATATATAAAAACGTCGCTCAAGATCGTTTGGGATTCGCTCCTTATTTTATATATCCTGCCCAAACTCTGTATACAGAAGTGATGTCACGCAGACGTCTATGATATATCCAGCCCGGATCCTGTGGATGGAAGTGGGGGCTGTGGCTGGCTATCAGGAATTTTGTGAGAGGAGATGTTTGGTGGATGGGAAGGATTGCGGAAAAATGCAGGGATACCAGGGAGACGAAGATCCAGGTACGGCTTGGTCTGGATGGGAGCGGTGTGGCGGACGTGGATACGGGGGTCGGCTTTTTTGACCATATGCTCTGTGGGTTTGCACGCCATGGTCTCTTTGATCTGATGGCCCATGTGCAGGGGGATCTGCAGGTGGACGACCATCATACCATCGAGGATCTGGGGATCGTGCTGGGCGGTGCCCTCCGGGAGGCTGTGGGGGATAAGAAGGGATTGAAGCGGTACGGGAGCTGTATCCTCCCCATGGATGAGACTCTGGTGCTGTGTGCGGTGGATCTTTCTGGCCGGCCGTATTTTGTCATGGACGGGGTGCCTTTTAAGGCGGATAAGATCGGGGATATGAGTGCGCAGATGGTGCGGGAGTTTTTTTATGCTGTTTCATATAGTGCAATGATGAACCTGCACATCAAAGTGCTCTCTGGACATAACGATCATCATATCGCGGAAGGGATATTCAAGAGTTTTGCCAAGGCGTTGGATGAGGCGACGATCAGTGATCCAAGGATCGCCGATGTGCTCTCCACCAAAGGGAGCTTATGAGGAGGATGAGAGACCATGCATGATAAATGGATGATCCCGTGCCTGTACCTGGATCAGGGGAGGGCAGTCACGGGCCGGGGGCAGAAAGAGCTGTTCCAGGATGGAGATGTGAAAAGACTGTCTGCCGCTTACAGTGACGGCGGGGCGGATGGGCTGCTGCTCTTTGATCTGTCGGGGACAGACCTGGAGCACGAGGCGGCCATCGGAACGATCAAGGAGATCTGCCAGGCGGCGCAGATACCGGTGACGGCGGCGGGAAACGTGAAACGGGTGGAGGATGTGAAAAAATTCCTGTATGCCGGCTGTCAGCGGGTAGTCTTGGATCTTGCAAAAGACAGCAATGTGGGGATGCTGAAGGAAGTGTCGGAACGGTTTGGAAAAGAGAAGATCGGAGTGTCCGTTTCTGATGTAAAAGAGTTTGAGCCGCATCAGCAGTTGGTCGGGCAGTATGCGGGCCTGGTGTTGGCTGCGGAAAATGTGTACGAAAAGATCCGGGGGGCCTCGGATGTGCCTGTGCTCTTGTATATGGAGCGGGATTCCCGGCAGGGCGCGTTGGAGCTTTTGCAGGAGGAGCAGGTCCGGGGGATCAGCGGGGTTTATGTGAGCCGTGGGGATCTGCCGCTGATGGAATTTAAGATGGAATGTAAGGACCGGGGCATCGCGGTCAATACGTTTGAGAGTGCAGTGGCCTGGAGTGACTTTAAGCTGAACGGGGACGGGCTGATCCCGGTGGTGGTGCAGGACTGCCAGACGGACGAGGTGCTGATGCTGGCGTATATGAACGAGGAGGCTTATCAGACAACCTTGCGTACGGGCAGGATGACCTATTGGAGCCGGAGCAGACAGGAACTCTGGACGAAAGGGCTGACCTCCGGGCATTTTCAGTATATGAGATCCATGACGCTGGATTGCGATAACGATACGATCCTGGCGAAAGTGGCGCAGGTGGGTGCGGCCTGCCATACGGGGAACCGCACGTGCTTTTTCCAGGAACTGGTGCGTAAGGGATACGACGATACCAACCCGCTGCGGGTATTTCAGGATGTGTACCAGGTCATCTTGGACAGGAAGGTGCATCCGAAAGAGGGGTCCTATACCAATTATCTGTTTGATAAAGGGATCGACAAGATCTTGAAGAAAGTGGGGGAGGAATGTACCGAGATCGTGATCGCGGCGAAGAACCCCGATAAAGAAGAGATCAAATACGAGATTGCGGATTTCCTGTACCATGTGATGGTTCTGATGGCGGAGAAAGATGTGAGCTGGGAGGAGATCACCCAGGAACTGGCCCGGCGGTAAACGCCGGGTTTTTATGGCATAGGAAACCGTATCTCCTGTACCATAAAAAAACTCTGGGAGGATCGCACTGCGGCGGAGAAGGATCCTTTCTCATTCGCATACATGTTCCAGCCCTTGTGCCATGATCGTCTTCACATGGTCGTCGGCCAGGGAATAGTAGATGGTCTTGCCCTCCCGGCGGAATTTTACCAGTGCCATCTGTTTCAAGATGCGCAGCTGGTGGGAGATGGCGCTCTGGGTCATGGACAGCTTGTCTGCGATATCCTGGACACAGAGTTCGCCCATTGCCAGGGAGTGCAGGATCCGTATCCGTGTGGGGTCGCCGAAGACTTTGAATAGTTCTGCTAATCTGTACAGTGTCTCATCACTGGTCTGTTGCTCTATATTG
>Ga0224483_100656_pt1 | contig 11302 bp, 12 predicted proteins | sample hydfratestSal1_FD_181453 | JGI IMG/M metagenome (GOLD analysis project Ga0224483, IMG submission 181453) | Metatranscriptome of mouse feces microbial communities from Columbus University, Ohio, United States - Sal1 (Metagenome Metatranscriptome) ... | reverse complement strand
TTTGAATCATGGCATATGGAAAGATTTCACCCAAGCAACAGGAAATATTGGATTTTATCAAAAATGAGATCCTCAACCGCGGGTTCCCGCCCGCTGTGCGGGACATCTGTGAGGCCGTCCATTTAAGGTCCACTTCATCCGTCCATTCGCACCTGGCGACCCTGGAGAAAAACGGCTACATACGCCGGGACCCCACAAAGCCCCGGGCCATTGAGATCGTAGACGATAATTTCAACCTGACCAGGCGGGAAATGACGAATGTCCCGATCGTGGGCACGGTGGCCGCTGGAGAGCCCATTTTAGCCGTGGAGAACATCGAGGGGTACTTTCCTCTCCCGACTGAATTTTTGACCGATAATCCGGCCTTTATGCTGCGCGTTCAGGGGGAAAGCATGGTCAATAAGGGGATCTTGAGCGGCGATCACGTGATCGTCGAGAAGAAAAATACGGCCCGCAACGGAGAGATGGTGGTCGCCCTGGTGGATGATTCGGCCACGGTAAAGACCTTTTACCATGAAAAAGACCATATCCGCCTGCAGCCGGAAAATGACACCATGGACCCTATCATCCTCCACGAGGAGGACAATGTCCAGATCATCGGCAGAGTGATCGGGGTGTTCCGCACACTCAGATAACTATAAATATATTATGTAAACTTAATATGCGTAAAAAAATCTGTGGGTACCGCGGAAGCCTTCCCACAGCTTCCATGGGTATCCACAGACCTGTCCGTGATCGGTCTTTGATCAGTCTCCATCCATAAATATCTTGGCGTCCACCGCTACCCCATCCCGCCAGATCCGTTCCAGGTCATAGAACAGCCGGTTCTCCTCATCGAAGATGTGTATGATCACATCCCCAAAATCCATCAGGATCCAGCTGGAACCCCGTGTCCCTTCCACGTGTTTGACCGCATGGCCAGCCTTTCCCAGGATCTCGTCCACATGGTCCACCATGGCCTGTACCTGGTTCGGGTTGCTGGCGGTGCTGATGATGAAATAATCGGCCAGCACCGAGACTTCATGGATGTCGATCACCTTTATGTCGACGGCTTTCTTTTCACTCAAGGCTTTACAGGCCAGACGGGCCATCTGTTCGCCTTCTCTCCTGTCCATATTATCCATGTCTTTTCTCATTCCTTTCCCTGTAATATCCATATGCTCTCTCCGTGGTCTCATCGATCTTCTGGGGCGACTGCCTCAGATACGTCAGCGTGTCCCTCAAGATCTCATAGGTACACTGATCCAGATCCTGGAAAGCCAGACGGCGCAGGCGCTCCAGGTGGGGGGCTGTGCTGCGCGTCGGCTCGATGTAGTCCGCGATGAAGAGGATCTGCTCCAAAGTTGTCATAGCCTCTTTTCCCGTGGTATGGCAGCGGATGGCGCTTAAGATCTCCTCATCTTCCACTTTGTATTTTTTCCTGGCGAGATAGGCCCCCAGCTTCGCATGGATCAGAAACGGATTTTCCTTTTCAAAGGGAGTCACAGGGATCTCATGCTTTTTACAGAGTTTGAGCTTCTTCTCATTGGGGATGCATTTGGCACAGTCATGCAAAAGCCCGGCCGTCTGGGCTTTCCCTAAGTCCACGCCATGGACCATCGCCAGGGCCGCGCAGGTGTACATGACGCCCAATGTATGCTGATAGCGGTGGCTGTCCAGTTTTTTGTATAGTTTCTTCTGTATTTTTCTGAAATCTGCTGTATCCATCATCCTGTACCCTTGGCATAAATGTTATTTTCGTAGATAAACTCCCGGACCGGGTCCGGCACATAATAGCGGATCGTCTCTCCGTCCCGGATCCATTCCCGGATATGGGCCGAGGAGATCTCCACGTCCGGTGTATCCAGTCGGAAAAATGTGCCCTGGTATTTGGCGGAGATCCGCGCCATTTCTTTCTCCAGGGTGGCCCGGTCCGTGTGATCGCGGATGGCGACCGCGATCTTACAGTTCTGGCAGATGCGGCCGGGTTCCCGCCATTCTTCTAATGTGAACAGGGAATCCGCACCGATGATGAAATAATATTCTTCATCCGGATGTTCCCGCCGCAGCCGCTCCAGCGTGCGGTAGGTATAGGAATACCCTGTCCCATCCATCTCCAGAAGGGATAGTCCAAAATGGGCATTGCCCGCGATGGCTCTTCTGACCATCTCGACCCTCTGGCTGTCGGTCGCCCGACCGTTGCGGTCTTTCTTATGGGGCGGATTCCCGGAGGGCAGGAACAGGACCTTCTCCAGGCCGAACTGCTCATAGGCCTTCTCCCCCAGGATCAGATGTCCAAGATGGATGGGGTCAAACGTGCCGCCCATGATCCCGATCTTCTTTTTGCGCATTCTATCTTAAAACCCTCTGTGAGCTGTCTATGATCTGTCTATTTCGGAAACTCGATCTTCGGCCTGCTCTCCCGCTTCGGCCGGTACAGGACGATCTTCCGCCCGATCACCTGCACCACCGACGCACGGGTGCGCTCCGCCAGTGTCTGCGCCACTTCCTTCGGGTCTTCTGCGCAGTTCTGCAGCACGCCCAGCTTGACCAGCTCCCTGGCCTCCAATACCTGGTCCACGGAAGCCGTAAATTCCGGCGTGAGCCCCCCTTTCCCCAACTGGAGTACAGGGGCAAGCTCCATCGCAAGTCCTTTCAGATAAGCCCTCTGTTTAGATGATATCTTCATCGCTCTCCCACTCTCCTATTTATAATATTCAAAAGCAAACCCGTACATCTGCACGGTATCTCCGTCCTGGATCCCCGCCTTCTCCAACTCCCCCAGTATCCCCTGTTCCTTGAGGAAATTCTGGAAAAAGGCAAATCCCTTCTCCGAATCCAGGTTGGTATAACCCAGCATCTTCTCGATCTTGGGGCCCTCAGCGATGAACGTGTGGGGATCATTCTCGGAGCGTTCGACTGTATAGGGAAGGTTTTCCACCACGATCTCCTCCTCCGGGAAAAATTCCTGTTCGAAGACGATGCTCTCTTTCGGCATCGTGGACAGCAGTTCTTTGACCGCCCACAGCAGTTCCTTGACCCCCTGGCCGCTGACAGCGGAGATCGCATAGACAGGTATCCCTTTCGGTTCAAATTCCTGTCTCAGTCTCTCCAGCGGCTCAGCCGCATCCGGTCCCAGTGCGTCAATCTTGTTGGCTGCGATGATCTGCGGACGCCGGGCTACCGCCGGGTCATAGAGACGGAGCTCTTCGTTAATCTTGTAGACATCTTCCACCGGATCCCGGCCCTCCACAGAGGCCGCGTCCACCAGGTGGATGATCGCACGGGTGCGCTCGATGTGGCGTAAAAACTGATGTCCCAGGCCTGTCCCCTGGGACGCGCCTTCGATGAGTCCCGGGATATCCGCGATCACGAAGCCATCCACCTCCTCGTGATCGACCACGCCCAGATGTGGATCCAAAGTGGTGAACGGATAGTTGGCCACTTTGGGCCGCGCGTTGGACACCCTGGAGAGGAACGTGGATTTTCCCACGTTGGGGAAGCCCACGAGTCCTACATCGGCGATCACCTTCAGCTCCAGGATAACTTCCAGTTCCAGGGCAGCCTCCCCCGCCTGGGCGTATTTCGGCGCCTGCATCGTCGAGGTGGCGTAGTGCATGTTCCCGTTTCCGCCCTTTCCTCCTCTTAATATGACCTGTCTTTTATTTTTGCCGGAAAGGTCGGCGATCACCCGACCGGACTGCGCCTCCATGACCACGGTCCCGGCGGGTACTTTCAAGGTCAGATCCTTTCCGTTGGCGCCATGGCAGCGGCGTTTGCTGCCGGGCGTTCCGTTTTCAGCCGCAAATTTCCTCTTATGGCGGTAATCGATCAGGGTGTTCATCCCCTCATCCACCTGGAAAATGATATCGCCGCCTTTTCCGCCGTCGCCCCCGTCCGGGCCGCCGTTGGCCACATATTTTTCCCGGCGGAAGCTCACACAGCCGTCCCCGCCCTTTCCGGAGCGGATGATGATTCTGGCCCTGTCTGCAAACATTGCCCTCCACCTCCTCTATCCTATGATCTTATAAAATGAAAAGGCTCCAGACCCTAGACCCATACACGCCCTAAGAATCTGAAGCCCCACACTGCATGTCTATTCCTCAACAGCAACCGGGATAACGGAAACCTGTTTTTTGTCCCTTCCTTTTCTGGTATAGCGCACTACACCGTCTTTCAAGGCAAACAGGGTATGATCCCTACCCAGACCAACATTCACTCCGGGATGGATCCTTGTCCCACGCTGCCTGTAAAGGATATTGCCTGCGAGCACGAACTGTCCGTCCGCCCTCTTCGCACCTAACCTCTTGGACTCGGAATCACGTCCGTTCTTTGTGGAACCAACACCTTTTTTATGGGCAAACAACTGAAGATCCATTTTCAGCATGTCTTACACCTCCCTCACTAGCACTTTTAGATAAGCTCTGTCGTAACTATCCTGGATCTGGGATAAACCCAGCATCAGGGAATCTATCAAAAGTTTAGAATCTTTACTGGGGCCAACGATGAATTCCAGGGACAGATATCCCTCCTCGCTGCTCACATGGATGATATCCTCGGTAAACGTGTCGATCGAGTTCACGGCATTCACCATCAGTGCAGACACTGCGGCGCAGATGATATCCTGCCCCTTCTCGGCAAAACCGGCATGTCCTCTGGATTCGATCTTATTAAATTCCCCATCTTTTTTCAACACCGTTACCGTGATCATAGTACACCCGACATCTTAGATATCGATCTTCTCAATCTTGACTCTTGTGTACTGCTGTCTATGTCCTTTTTTCTTGTGGTAACCGGTCTTGCGTTTGAATTTGTATACGATCACTTTCTTCGCTTTACCGTTCTCCATCACAGTCGCGGTCACACTGGCATTGGCCACATCGTTCCCGAACTTCAGGCCATTGTCGTCATTGACAGCGAGCACATTGTCGAAAGTGACTGTCTCACCGGCTTCCACGCCCAGCTTCTCAACATTTACGAAATCGCCCGCAGCAACCTTGTACTGTTTACCACCTGTTGCAATGATTGCGTACATAAGGCACACCTCCTATTTCCTTTACTCGCCAAATACGGTAGTTGTATAAATTAAAAAACAACACTTTAAACCTCTTTGTGCGGCATACTCATGTATTCTAACACATATGTTCCTGTCCGTCAATAAGAAGATCCGTTTTTATCCGGTTTTTTCAATTTTTATCCAGCCAATAGGCCATGCGCTCTCGAAGCTGTGGGATATCCAACGGCTTGGCCAGGTGGCCGTTCATCCCGGATTTCCTGCTGATCGCCACATCCTCCACCGAGACATTGGCGGAAAGGGCGATGATCGGGATCGCCGCCGCATCGGCGCGCGGGAGTTTGCGGATCGCGCGGGTGGCCTCAAAGCCGTTCATGACCGGCATCTGGATATCCATCAGGATCAGATCATAATATCCTTCGGGCATCTCGGCAAACTGCTGCAATCCCTTCCGCCCATCCCCGGCACATTCCACCCGTGCGCCCATCTCACCGATCAGCTCCATGGCGATCTCCTGATTCAATTCGTTGTCCTCCACCAGTAAGATCTTGTATCCGCTGAACGAGATGTCCTCTATATTATCGGGCTTTGGCTGGGTGTCGTCCGCATGTTCAGCGGTGTTCTGCCGCCGCAAGATCACGGTGGCGATGAACTGGGAACCTTCTCCGGGTGCGCTCTTGACCGTGATCAGTCCGCCCATCATACGCGCGATGTTCTCTGCGATCGACATCCCCAGGCCCACGCCGTCCAGATGGCTCACGTCTGGGTTGTCCGCATGGCTGAAAGGCTCGAAGATATGCTGGGTAAATTCCTCTTCCATGCCGACCCCATCGTCGCGAAAGATAAAGTCATAGGATCCGCAGCTGTGCTCCTCGGATTCATGCTCAACCACCGATATCTCCAGTGTCCCGCCGACGGGCGTGTATTTGACCGCGTTGCCCAGGATGTTCAGACAGATCTGCTGGAGTCTCTTTTGGTCGCCCAGGATATCTCCGTGCTGCACCTGCATGGGATTGACCTTGAGTTTTAGCCCTTTACCCTGGATATCAGGCTGGATGATCGAGACGACCTCCTGCATCAGATCCGAAAGGCTGAAGGCCTCGGCTTTTAAGTCCAGGCTCCCGGACTGGATCTGGCTGATGTCCATGATCTCGTTCAGCACAGACAGCAATTGCTGTCCGGATAAAGAGGCTTTTTCCAGGCAGTCTTTGACCCGGTCCGTGTCATCCACATGGTCCGAAGCGATCTTGATCATACCCATGATCCCGTTCATCGGCGTGCGGATGTTGTGGCTCATGCTGGAGAGGAATTCCTGTTTAGACGCGTTGGCCTGGTCGGCCGCTTCGCAGGCGGCCTGGAGGGCCTGCTGTTCCCGCATCTCTTTTCTCTTGCTCTCGGTCACGTCCTGGGCCGCATAAACGATCGACCGGGCTTTTCCCTCGCCATCGGCCTGGGACATGATGGCCGTGCTGCGGATCCAGCCATAGTCTTCCGGCTGTGTCTCCTGGTTCGTGGGCAGTTTGCGGTAGGCCATCGTTACATAAGGCTTCTTTTTGCTCAGTGTTCTCTGGAGATTGGAGATGCTGAGCATATCCAGGTACTCTTCCCGGTCATCGGGATGGACGAAATTCTCGGCGTACGCCTTGATGCCGGCCGCATAGTTCATTTTGCCGTCCAGGACTTTCTCCACATCGGGCAGCTGGGTCACGTCCTGGAATGTATCCTGCTCCAGGTCAGCATAGTAGGTGGCGAAAAACATGCCGCTCAGTGTGCGGATGATATCCAGCTGCTCCTGTTCTTTTTTCGCGCGGATATCCGCTTCGATCTTCTCGCGGGTCACGTCCCGGCCCAGGATATTGACGGATATCCGTTTTCCCTTGCGGGAGTAGATCACGTGCTGTTCCAGCCAGCGCAGGGATTTTCCCACCATGCGGTATTGGCAGATCTCCTCGTAGTAATCCCGGGTGCTCGCCGCCTTCTGATACAGATGCTCTGGGCTCATGACCCTGCGAAAGACCTCCGCATCCTCCGGGTTGACGATATTTTCTAAAGCCTTCTGGAAATACTGGTGGTAATTTCCTGTGTGGACTTTCTGTTCATTGCCCATCTCGTTGATCCACATACGCTCGCACTGGCCGTTTTCCAGATAGACGGTGGTCATGACACTGTATCTGGACTTGAGGATCGCGGCCAGCTGCATATCCCTGAGATTCAAAATATGCTCCTGGCGCACGCGTTTATCCACGTTCTGGAGGGCCAAGATCGTATAATTCTTTGTGGCCTGGTTCTGGCTGAAATAAGCGATGATGGCCACATAGCGGTATTCATGGTCCTCCTCCCCGCGCCATTGGCAGAGGATGTCGTTTTTATGCATGGAGCTGTCTTTCATCCGGCGCAGCCCTTCCAGGGAAAAGATCTCGGTGACTTTATCCCGGTCCGCGGGGTGGAGCTGTTTGAGCAGACGGGAGTCCATGATCTCATCCCACTGGACGGTCCATGATTTCCAGCCTGTATGTGTATGCCCGTTCTCCCGGACCAGGTTCGCCTCCCCGGTATCCAGGTCGATGCCGTAAATGCCGAAATTCTGCTCGCCCAGCGTACGGATGACTTCCTGGATGCGGACGCTGGCATCGTCCACCTCCAGGCTCTCCTGCATGATGTGATGCACATCTTTCACATACAGGAAGACGATCCGGTCTCCGTTGGGCAGGATTGAATCCGGGACGATCTCGATCATGTGCCAGCGGTACTCTTCACTCTTGTAACGCCTGCGGTAACAGGAGGTCAGGATCTGCTCTCCCGCGTCCAGCCCGCTCTTTATATTGTCCAGGCGGGTAAAAGAAATGAAACTGTTCATGTCATCCGGGTGGATCCCGCCATTGTATATGAACTGCCCGAGCCAGCTTGAGAAACAATCCTGGCCATAGCCGAAGGCCCGGTCTTCCGTGCTCATCTTGACCACTTCATATGTGTCCTGCGTCAGGTTGACACGTAAGATCTTATGGTAACCATGGCTGATCGTCTGGGTATGCGGGGCCACGGTGATGATGTAGGCCGGGATCTTGTCTTCCCACAGCGTCTTGACAGCGGTGATGTCCACGATCTCCCCAAAGGGATTGTCGTAGCTGATCGTTTGGTTTTCCTGCTTATCCCCGATCGTCAGGATGGGACAGTTTATACAGGAATTGCCCCCCAGTTCATGGCAGGGCATCCCCTTGAACACATGGGGCGCGACTTCCCTTACACGTTCATTGTAATAGAGGATCCCATGGTCATCGGACCGGACGATGAAGACTCCGGTGGTCGGTAATGTATATAAGATCTTCTCGTATGCTTTTATGTCCACGGTCTTCTCCCCCTATCTCACAAACATCCGCACCAGGCCCTCTTTAAATCCGCTATACGGCTGGTAGCGCAGGGGCAGATCTATCCATGTATATTTCTTTAAGATACTCTTCTCATGGCTGAACGTCTCGAAACTCTTCCGGCCGTGGTAGGAACCCATGCCGCTGCCGCCCACGCCGCCGAAACCCATATGAGGGGTGGCCAGGTGGATGACCGTGTCGTTGACACATCCGCCGCCGAAAGGCACTTTTTCCAAAAAATATCTCTCCGTCCGCGCATCCGATGTAAAAAGGTAGAGAGCCAGCGGCTGGGGGCGCTTTTTCACGAAGGCGTAGGCCTCCCCCATGGAGGACACGGTCAGGATGGGAAGGACGGGGCCGAAGATCTCCTCCTGCATCACGGCGTCCTCCTCCAGGACACGGTCCAGGACAGTGGGCGCGATCTGGCAGGTGTCTGCGCTGTTCTCCCCGCCGTGGACGACCTTTCTGTCATCGATCAGGTGCAGCACCCTGTCAAAATGCTTCCGGTTGATCATCTTCCCGTAGTCTGGGTTGGCAAGGGGTTTCTCCCCGTACATGCGGATGATCTCCTTTTTCACATAGCCCAGGAATCTGTTCTTTATGCTCTGCTCGATCAGCACGTAGTCGGGGGCTACGCAGGTCTGGCCGCAGTTTAGGTACTTCCCGAAAACGATACGCCGGGCTGCCAGTTTCAGGTCCGCCGTGTGGTCGATGATGCAGGGACTCTTCCCGCCCAGTTCCAGGGTCACCGGAGTCAGGTGCGCGGATGCTTTTTCCATGACCAGTCTTCCCACATTCACGCCGCCGGTGAAGAAGATATAGTCAAATCTCTGCTCCAAAAGGCTCTGGTTCTCTTCTCTCCCACCTTCCACCACAGACACATAGCCGCTGGGAAATGTATCCCGGATCATCTGGGCGAGTATCTTCGACGTGGCCGGGGAATAGGCGGAGGGCTTCACCACACAGCAATTGCCGGCCGCCAGCGCCCCGATCAGGGGTTCCAGCGTCAAAAGGACCGGATAATTCCAGGGGGACATGACCAGGACCACCCCGTAGGGTTCCTGTACGGTGAAACTCTTCGCGTGGAACTGGGCTAAAGGCGTGCGGACCAGACGGTCCCGGCTCCAGGCGCGGATGTGCCTCCGGATGAAGCGCAGTTCTGATAAAGTCAGCCCCACCTCGCACATATAAGATTCTGTTTTGGATTTTCCCAGGTCTTTCCTGAGCGCTTTATAGAGCTCCTGCTCGTACCTGATGATCGTCTGTTCCAGCCTGTCCAGGGCTTTGATCCGAAAAGACAGGCTCAATGTCTTTCCGGATGCAAAAAAAGTTCGCTGTTTTTTTACCAGTTCTTCGTTACCCATATGTCATTCCCCCTTTAACTGATGATAGATCTGCTCCAGTCCTTTTCTGTCGAGCAGCATCGGGACCGGGTACAGCGGATTCCCCTCTCTGTCTGCGTGGCGCGCCATTGTGGGGATGTCCTTTGCGCGGATCTGCGGAAAATGGCGGGGGATGCCCATCTGGTCATTAAGGCCCTGGATCCACCCGATGAGATCCCGCGCCGCTGTGCGGTCTTCCACATGATCGTCCGCAATGCCCGTCTTCCTCGCCAATCTTGCCAGACGCTTCTCACAGGCAGGGCCGTAGAGGCGCAGGACGACCGGAAGGGTCACTGCGTTGGCGAGTCCGTGGGGGATCTTGTACTGTCCGCCCAATGAATGGGCGACGGCGTGGACATAGCCCACGTAGGATTTTGTGAAAGCCGCTCCGGCATAGTAAGACGCACGCAGCATCCCCCTGCGCGCTCTTTTATCCTGTCCGTTCTCATATGCCGCCTTCAGATACCGTGCGATCAGGCAGACCGCCGTTTCCGCCATCTTCCGTGTCTCCCGTGTGGTACTCCTGCCGATGTAGGCTTCGACTGCGTGTGTCAGGGCGTCCATCCCTGTGGTCGCCGTGAGGTCCGCGGGCAGGCCCAGGGTCTCGTGGTAGTCCAACACCGCATAGTGGGGGATCAGGCTGAAATCGTTGATCGGGTATTTATGGCGTTTCTTGCTGTCGGTGATGACCGCCGCCAAGGTCGTCTCGCTCCCCGTCCCGGCTGTGGTGGGGACGGCGATCAGCAGCGGGAGCTTCTTGTGTATCTTTAGGAGGCCTTTCATCTGGCTGACACTCTGCCGCGGCTTGACGATCCGCGCCCCGGCGGCTTTGGCGCAGTCCATGGAGGAACCGCCGCCGAAGGCGATGATCGCCTGTGCGCCGTGCTGGAGATACATCCGGCGTGCCTCCTCCACGTTCCAGATGGTCGGGTTCGCCACGGTGCGGCTGTATATGCAGTACGAAATCTTATGTTCGGTCAGTGTCCTCTCCAGGAAATCCGTCAGGCCCAGACGGCGGATGCCTTTGTCTGTCACGATCATGACACGGCTGATCTTCTTTTTCTGACATACTTTTGCGATGTCTGCCACAGATGGGAGGATCTTTGGTTTCCGGTAGGGCAGAAATGGAAGCGCCGCCCTGAACACAGTCTGAAATACCCTGCAATAGATCTTCCTCAAAATAAACATATCATCTTCTCCTCATTTCCGCCTATCTTTTTAGAGAATGTCTTAAAAATCATTCACACCACCCGCAAACTGTGATATACAGTTGACATAAAACATTTTTAAGACACACTCTAGTGATCATGATATTTGGATATTTTTACACTACTTCATATTGGAGAGTTTGTCAAGAAATCTTTTTTCGTACTTTTCGGCATATTGTTGTGCAGTCGAGCCGCGATGCCCACAGATAAGAGGTGCATTGAGGGTACAGCCGCCATCCTGGATCTCACAGGCGGGGTTTGATACGGCGATCTTTTCATGGGAGCCTGAAAAAGCGCAGCTTCCTATGTACTCCACACGCGGGGGCAGGAAGATCTCCGCCACATCGCATCCCG
>Ga0224483_100653_pt1 | contig 11325 bp, 9 predicted proteins | sample hydfratestSal1_FD_181453 | JGI IMG/M metagenome (GOLD analysis project Ga0224483, IMG submission 181453) | Metatranscriptome of mouse feces microbial communities from Columbus University, Ohio, United States - Sal1 (Metagenome Metatranscriptome) ... | reverse complement strand
GGAAAACGGAGAACAGGAGGGATTTTTATTATGATCGTAGAAAACAAAGGCCAGCAGCAAAGCGTAAAATTTGTAGTCGATACAGACCGTTGCTGCGGGTGCAGAAGATGTATCCGCCGTTGTATGGAAAACGTGTGGCATTGGGACGAAGAAAACGGGCATGCGTATCCAAAGAATCCGGACGAGTGCGTACTGTGTTACCAGTGTGAGATGGATTGCCTGAACAATGTAATCGATATTCATCCGATTTCAACATTGCAGGTGGATCCGTTGGAATACAGCGCAGGTCTTGTGAAGCTGAACAACGAATAAGGAGGAAGTAAAAGTGGCAAATATTAAAGATTATGGTGAACTTTATACCTCAGATATCCTGGTTGTTGGCGGAGGTATGTCAGGTTTGGTTACGGCGATCAGGGCAAAAGAAAACAACCCGGATTTGGATATTCTGGTCATAGACAAGGGCGTCATCGGCTGGAACGGTCAGGCGACAAAAGCCGGAAACGGTATCCGTTCCACATCCAAGCATCCGGACGGGGTCAGGAACGCATTGGGTTATCTGGTCCAGGCGCATACCCCGTTTATGAACGATCAGGAATTTCTGGCAAAATATCTGGAAGTACATAGAGATAATATTGACTATATGAAACATTGCGGCGTTATCACATCGTGTGATGAAAATGATGAGGCGACCCCGCTGCCGTTTATTCCGGATGCGCTGGATATGGGCGGCGTTTCCATCAATGTCTGCGCACAGCTCCGTTCTTTTGCATTGAAGCTGGGAATCCGCCTGTTAAGCCGTGTGAACGTATTCGAGCTGCTTACCAGCAAAAACGGCAAAGTCATTGGCGCGATCGGTTTTGATATGGACCATATGGAATGTAAGATTTTCCACGCGAAAGCGGTCGCTATGGCTACCCAGGGATGCCATTTCAAAAAAATCGGACTGGAGTTTATGGGATACGGCACAGGCGTGGGCGCTATGTACCGCGTCGGCGCCCTGATGCGGAACGTAGAGTTTTCCACACAGGTAGACGTTGTATTTAAGAAAACAAATACGCCGATTTACGGCGGATTTAATATGATCTGCAATAAACATGGCGAAAACCTTACCAAAAAATATATCGGGCATATTGAATGGGAAGTTACGCCGGCATTAGTTGACGCCATGGTAAAAGAAGTTGCCATAGGGAACGGGCCGTTATGGGTCAATTTAGAGGAGCCGGACGAAGTCCGTGCTATGATCGGCGGCACCGATATGCACGAATCCACGCAGCGTATGTTCCGCGACAAGATGGCATGGGAGCATCATGTGTTTATGAAAACCGCCCGGGATATCGGCGATGTCGGCACAAAGCCGGAAACGACGATCAAGACGGTGATTCAGGTAGAACCGATCAAAGTAGATACGGACATTAAGACAAACGTGGAAGGTCTATGGGCGCCCGGCAAGATTTCCACACAGGGCAACGCATATTTCGGATGGACCCGCGGGGACGGCCTGGGAAACGCGTCTACGACGGGTATGATGGCCGGGGACAGCATTGCCCCTTATGCTGCCGCAGCGGAATTTGATGAAATCGACCTGGATCAGGTAGCGGCGTTGAAAGAGAAAATCTACGCTCCGTTAAACCGACCGACCGACCGTAAACCAAAAGAAATTTTTGATATGATCGAGCGTTATATCTTTGACGTAAATAAATGTATTTTGAAGAGCGGGGAAGAGATTCAGGGTATTTATAAAGATATTGAAGAAATGAAGAAAATTGTTCCGGAGCTTACGGCAGACGATCCTCATTCCCTGTCAAAATGCCTGGAAGTTGCGGATACCATCCTTTGCCTGGAAATGATTTTCCGTTCCGCAGACATGAGAAAAGAAACGCGGGGGATTATGTACCCGCATTACCGTAAAGACTATCCGGAAACGGATAACAAAAACTGGCTGAAATGGATCAATATCAGGCAGGGTGCCGACGGAGAGATGGAACTGTTTACAGAGGATATTCCGATGTGGAGATATCCGGTCCGTCCGGATGGATATGTCATTCCGGAAGGCCATGCAGAAGAGTTCTATGTATAAGAGAAGGAGGATCGGTTGAATGAGTACAGTAAATATTAAAATCAATGGTTATGACTATACCATGAAAAAAGGAATCACCATTCTCGATGCTTCCTTTGAAACATTAAAATTTAAGAGAGAATTCTTACAGCAGCCAATTCCGACGCTTTATTATTTAAAAGGCGTTATGGACATAGATGAATCCGGCGTCTGCGTTGCAGAGGCGGACGGCGAGGTGGTAAATGCTTCCACTACCCGTATTGAAGAGGGCATGGTTATTGATACAAAGTCTCCGACAGTTATGGAGGTAAGAAAAGAAGCGCTTGCAAAGATTCTGGTACAGCATAATAAATCCTGCCTGTACTGCCTGCGCTCTACCAGCTGCGAACTGCAGAATTTACTCCACGAGTACGGGTTTACGGATGAGCCGGAGCTTCCGACGGAAAAAATTGAATTGCTGGACACTTCTTCGAAAGTGCTGGTTCGCGATAATAATAAATGTATCAAATGTAAACGGTGTATCAACGTCTGTGCCAAAATGCAGGCTGTTTCCGCCATTGCATGTACCGGCAGCGGACTGGACGCCGTAATCGCGCCGTCGTCTCCGGAAGGCCTTGCAGCGGCAAGCTGCGTCAACTGCGGACAGTGCGTGGCGGTATGCCCGGTCGGCGCACTGACAGAGAAAGACCAGACGGAAGAGGTAAAAGCAGCCCTTGCAGATCCGGATAAATACGTTGTGGTCCAGGTGGCTCCGGCAGTCCGCGCCGCGCTCGGCGAAGCTTTTGAATTTCCGGTAGGAGTGGACGTAGAGGGCAGGATTGCGGAAGGCCTGAAAAGACTTGGGTTTGATAAAGTATTTGATACAAAATTCGGCGCGGACCTGACAATTGTGGAAGAGGCGAACGAGTTGATTGAGAGAATCCAAAACGACGGGATCCTTCCGATGATCACATCCTGTTGTCCGGGTTGGATTAAATATGCGGAACATTTTTACCCGGATATGCTGGAGAACCTCTCTTCCTGCAAATCGCCTCATCAGATGCAGGGCGCGATTGTGAAAACGTATATTGCGGAAAAGGAAAAAATTGCAAAAGAGAATATTGTAACGGTAAGTGTAATGCCGTGTACGGCGAAGAAATTTGAGATTACGCGGGATGATGAGGATGGCGCGGGAGTTCCGGACGTCGATATCTCCATCACAACAAATGAACTTGCAAAACTTTTGAAAGATGCCGAGATTCAGCTGGAAGCTATGAATCCGAATGCGGTGTTTGATGCCCCTCTGGGACAGGGAACCGGAGCCGGCGTGATTTTCGGCGCCACCGGCGGAGTAATGGAAGCGGCTTTGCGTACGGCAGCGGAGAAAATTACCGGAAAGGAACTCACCTCCCTGGAATTTACGGCAGTCCGCGGTATGAACGGTATCAAAGAAGCGTCGGTGGATATGGACGGTACGGAGATGAAAGTAGCCGTTGCTTCCGGCCTTGCAAATGCGAATACCCTGCTTACAAAAATCAAAAACGGCGAGGCGGATTATCAGTTTGTGGAAATCATGGCGTGCCCTGGCGGCTGTGTCAACGGCGGAGGCCAGCCGCATCAGGACGGAAAGACTCGCAGAATGGTTAACGTAACTGCAGAGCGTGCGGCGGCGCTTTACAGAAACGACGCAGGCAGCGCGATCCGCAAATCCCATGAAAATCCTGCGATTGACGAAGTATATAAAAATTATCTTGGAAAACCGGGGAGCGAAAAAGCACATAAGTTACTGCATACGTCATATGCAGTGAGATAATTTAAGTGGCATAACGCCTGAAATATTATCAGGAAACGGTTATAAGACGGGACAATATCCGCTGTTTTATAGCCGTTTCCATATTATTTGCCATATAGCGGAGCGCATGTTGATTACAGTACAAAATGTGTTAGATTTTTGTAGGAAATAACGAAAATCCAGAGAAGTACCTGTGTTATATATGATATATAGCAAAAAGTAGTTACATACAACAATAAAACAAAAGGAGTGGATAAAGGATGAGTTTTAATGATAATATTCCAAAACTGAAACCATATAAACGCAGCGTTTCTATCATCGGAGTCGGCGCGACGCCGTTTGTCCGGGTTCTGGACGACAGGGAAGTTTACGGACTGACTGAAGGGGAATTTTTCGGCTATGCGGCGCTGGAGGCTATGCGCGACGCCGGAATTGACGGAAGCGACGTAGACTTTTTTGTACACGGGCAGGCCGGTCCTGGCTGGATCAGCAATTTCGGAACGGCAAATATCCATGTAGCGAACTGGCTGGGCATGAAAGGAAAAGGTTCCATGCACCAGAGCGAAGCCTGCGCGACCGGTTACGTGGCGTTGGAAACCGCGGTGGATTATGTGGCTTCCGGTACCTATGACGTTGTGTTGAGCGGATGTATCGATATGCCGTATTCGATTGCATATCCGACCAGAGTGCTGACAAAGCGTCGTTTCGGTACTGACGCGATTTTTCATGAAACGCTTTGCTCTACCGTAACGAGAGATTACAACCTGTTTACCCGCGGGGTGCTTCCGTTCAGTTCGGAATCCTGGCTGGACGCTTACTTTAAAGAAAACAATCTGGATGCGGAAACGATCGATAAAGTCATGACGAATATGGCGATCAACTGCCGCCGTGCCGCGGCAATAAACCCGCTGGGACTGTTTGATACAAATTTTGACGACTTGGCGGAAGAATACGGCATGGATTCCGCGGAAGAATATCTTCATTCCAAATACAATCCGCTGATCGGGAAATATATGCGCGCCTGCCATTTCGAGCAGCGCTGCGACGGCGCGGCTGCGGTCGTTGTCTGCCCGACGGAAATGGCGCATAAATATACGGACCATCCGGTAGAAGTACTGGGAATCGGCCATTCCTGTATTGAGTACAGCACGCCGCTGCTGGAAAAACTGGCGACGGCCAACGCTTACAAACAGGTCAGGGAACTAACGGGCTTAACCGGTGCCGATATGGATCTGTTTTTAACGAACGATTTCTTTATGCAGTCGGAAATGCTGGCGGCGGAAGAATGTGAATATCTGCCGAAAAACAAAGGCTGGGAATACATGATGGAGGGGCGCGCGGCATTTGACGGCGATCGTCCGGTACAGCCGCACGGCGGACGCTGCCAGTACGGCCACGGTTCAAGCGCGTCCGGACTTCACGACCTGTACGAAACGGTTCGGCAGATGCGCGGCGAGCAGGGAGAAACGCAGGTGAAAAACCCGGTAAATTATGCAATGATCCGTGGTTTCGGCGGCGGACAGAACGTATTGTGCACAATATTGAAAAATAACGGTTAAGGGGGCGGACAGGACAATGAGAAAACAGGATATGGAACGAATCGTTCAGGGATATTATGATGCGCTGGAAGAAGGCAGGATTTTAGGACGGAAATGTACGAGGTGCGGGCATATTGAGTTTCCGCCGTACCTTGCCTGTAATGAGTGTGGATGTCTGGATACGGAATGGACCGAGTTAAACGGCATGCGCGGAAAAGTTACGCAGGCTCTGCCGACGGTCGGGGCGTTCGGCGACCCGGAATTTCGGCAGTTGAACGGAGATTATCTGGCAATCGGTATCCAAATTCCGCATATCGACGATTTCTGCTCCAGTCTTTTGCATGTAGATACGGACCGTTATGAGGAATTCTGCAAAAAGGTGGAAGAAACAGACGTATATGTAAAACCGCTGATCATCCAGGATGAAGACACGAAAGTCGTGGTCTGGGAACTCGAAGACGAAGAATTTAAGAAAATGCCGGACATGGCAGCGTTAGCGGCGGCAAGAAAAGCATGGGAAGAAGCCAAAGCGGCAGAAGCGGCAGGGCAGGTTTCCAGCCAGGCACAGGGCGATCAGGCAGCGTCCGGCGGTTCTGCCGGCGACGACATCGACGTGGCGACCGACCCAATCGCACAGACTGTGATTCACTGCGCGGCAGACGGCTACGGCGTAGACGAGTCGGAACTTACGATGGCAACCGATATCCGTGAAGACCTGTCTAACGAGTCAATGAAAATGATCGTTATGATTTCCGAGATAGAAGAAGAACTGGACGTAACGATCGAAATTCAGGAAGCAAGCAATCTGAATACGCTGGCTGATTTTGTAAATAAAGTAAAGGAGAAGATGTAACTGCGAACATGGTAAAAAAAGTTCGGGCAGTTAAAATAGAAAACAGCAGACAGTAAATGAATCAGCGAACCATCAATCAGTAAGGAGGACAGTATGAGTTTTATTGAATCTATTTATGAAAAAGCAAAAGCGAAAAAACGTACGATCGGCGTACCGGAGTACAAAAACGAATACATGATCAAAGCGGCGGTAAAAGCGCAGCAGGACGGTATTGCACAAATCGTTTTTGTAGGCGATCCGGCAGAAGTGGAAGCATCTGCGAAAGAATACGACGTCGATATTACCGGCGCCCGTATTGCAGACTTAAACGATGCGGCGTATATCGAAACGCTGTTGAACCGTTATGCCGACAGTCCGAACCGTGTCATGTCCAGAAAATTTGTGGAAAAACGGATCGGCAATCCTTTGTATCTGGCGACTTTACTGGAAGCGGTCGGGGAAACCGACGCTACGATTGCGGGAGTGGACACGACTACATATGAGTTTGTATTGGCGGCAAACAGCATTATTGGACTGGAAAAAGACTGCAATACCGCTTCTGGTCTGCTGATCGTGGAAGTGCCTGGCTATCAGGGCGAACAGGGAAACGTATTCGGCATGGGCGACGGAGCCGTGTGTATCGAGCCGACCGTAGAACAGCATGCAGGCATTGCGATTGCGGCCTGTGAAACGTTTTCCGCCGTTACCGGCAAAGAAGCGAAATGCGCGTTTCTGTCTTATTCCACGGACGGAAGCGGCGGCGACAGCGCGCCTGTGAAAAAAGTCCGCGCCGCAGTTGCGCTTGCACAGGAACTCCGCCCGGATTTAAAAATCGACGGGGAATTCCAGACGGATGCAGCGATTGATATGAGAGTAGGCAAAAAGAAAGTGAAACGCCCAAGCGAAGTAGCAGGACAGGCGAACGTATTGATTTTCCATGATGCGGCAGCGGCAAATTCCGCGACAAAACTTTTGCAGAGGCTTGGCGGAGCGGTTGTGTTCGGACCGTTATACCAGGGCTTCCGGCTGCCGATTCTGGATTGTTCCAGATCCGATACGGACGATATTCTTTATAACGATATGGCGCTGTTAAGCGTCCTGGCAACGGCGAAAAAGGAAAAGATTTAAAGGAGGATCCAAATGAAAGAATTTACCATACTTACAATTAACCCGGGTTCGAGCAGTACGAAATGCGGACTTGTCAAAGGGGAACAGGTGCTTCTGGACCAGACGGTAGACCATGACAGAAGCGAGTTTGCAGACTGCAAGACATTTGCCGATCAGGAGCCGATCAGAATCCAGTTAATCAGGGATGCCCTGAAAAAAGCCGATGTGGATTTATCTCAGGTAGACGCGGTAGTCGGCCGCGGCGTAGGGCTTTATGCCTGCGCAGGCGGCACTTATGAAATCGACAACCTTGTATACGACCATGCGACGCGCGACGTAGCCGGGATCCACCATCCGGCAACGCTCGGAATCAAAATTGCCTATCAGTTTGGCAAAGAACTTGAGGTTCCGGCATATTTTGTAAATCCGATGCCGGTAGACGAACTGTGCGACGTAGCCCGTATGACCGGTATCAAAGATTGTTACCGTCCGGCCCGTTCGCATCCGCTGAACCAGAAACAGGTAGCGATTCATCACAGTGAAATCGTCGGCAAAAAATACGAGGAGAGCAGTTATATTATTCTGCATCTGGGCGGCGGCATCAGCGTGACGGCGCATAAAAAGGGCAGGGCGGTAGACGGAAACCGCGCCGGAGACGCGCAGGGGCCGATCAGCCCGAACCGTTCCGGCGATATTTGCGTCGACGATATTGCAACGCTGATGAAACGCGGCGTGACATTTGACGAAATCTATGAATACGCTTCCAATAAAGGCGGCCTGGTAGATCTGGTCGGTACGGACGATTTGAGGAAAGTAAAAGAAATGATCGCTTCCGGCGATAAATTTGCAAAACTTTCTTATGACGCTATGGTATACACGATTATAAAATGGACGGCTATGATGGGCGGCGCGCTTTACGGTGACGTAGACGCTATCCTGATGACAGGCGGCATGGCGAACGATAAGGAATTTATAGACCAAATCAGCGAAGGCGTGAAGTGGATTGCCCCGGTGTACGTATATCCGGGCAGTTTTGAAACTGAAGCGATGGCAAGCGGCGCGATCCGCGTGTTAAGCGGACGGGAAGAAGTGAAGAAGTATACCGGGAAGCCTGTATGGGACGGGTTTGATTTTTAAATTTCCATATTGAAATTTTTCATACAAATTTTTTACATAATTTTTCATATATTAAATTATTTAGACGATGTCTGTCAGATTGTCTAAAATCTTACTTCCTGCCTGCTTCGTGAAATGGATTTTTCTAAACACCCTGTGTCCGGTTACCGTTATGCACGCAACCGCCCTTGACTTGCCGTCCGGACAAGCGCGGGTTTTTCGGGACATCCCTGTCCCGAAATTGCTGAGAGATGCACAGGGTGCAAGAAAAATCACGTTTCCCTGCGAACAGGCAGTCGGTAATGATTTTAGACGCTCCGATAGTTCAGCGTTAAATAGTTTGCCAATATGAGAAGATTATCAATTATGAAAAGAAAATGAAGATGAAAAATTTGTCAATTATGAAAAGTTTATCAGTATGAAAAGAGAGTAACAGGCGGGAGTTCCCGCCTGAATTACATAATAGAGAGGAAATAAACAGACATGAAGAATTTAAACAGATGGGTGTATGCCATTGTGGGGATTATCGTGCTGCTTTTAGCAGGCCTTGTGTATGCGTGGTCCGTAATGTCGAAATCGATCGGCGCTTCCCGCCCGGACTGGACAGCGGCGCAGTTATCCCTGACCTTTACGCTGGTAATGGCGTTTTTCTGCATCGGCTGCCTGATTGCGGGCATCCTGGCAAAGAAAGTCAGTCCGAAAATCTATGTGTTGTTTTCTGGAATCCTGTTTCTGGCAGGGTTTTTGATTGCGGGCATGACCGGTACTTCGCCGGCAATGCTGTATCTCGGTTTCGGAGTTCTCTGCGGATTGGGGGCAGGTTTTGCCTACAATGCGGTCATGAGTACGATGTCCGCCTGGTTTCCGGATAAGCAGGGATTGATTTCCGGAATTCTTTTAATGGGATTCGGATTGAGCGCATTTATTGTCGGGAAAGTATTCGCGGCGGTGACGCCGTCGGACGGGAGCAACGCCTGGCAGGCAACGTTTCGCGTATTGGGTATTATTATTGTCATTGTCATGGTGGTCTGCTGCTTTTTCTTTGTGAAACCGGGGGCGGATTTCAAACCTCCGGCTGCGGCGGAAAAGAAAGTGATGCGGGAACCGGCTTCAGATATTAATTCCGCGGCAATGGTAAAAAAAGCGTCGTTCTGGCTTTATTACATATCGGCGATTTTAATCAGCGCCTCAGGACTGGTGCTGGTATCGCAGGCAAGCGGCATTGCGACTCAGGTCGGAACAGCAGTATCGGACGGAAATATTGCGACCGTCGTCGGGCTGATTTCCATTTGCAACGGAATCGGGCGGGTGATTTTCGGCGCGTTGTTTGATAAAAAAGGCTATCGCCTGACGATGATCGTGGATATGATTATTTTTATTGCTGCCTGCGCGCTGCTGGCGCTGGCTTTGACAAGCGACAGTTTTCTTTTGATCGTGGCCGGATTTATGGTAGGGGGATTCGCATATGGCGGCGTCACGCCGACCAACTCTGCGATTATCAGCGATTTCTTTGGCAGGACGAATTATCCGATGAATTTTTCCCTGGTTAATACAAATCTGCTGATCGCTTCGTTTGCCTCTACGATTGCCGGGAAGCTGTATGATGCAAGCGGATCATACCTGACAAATATTTTTCTGATGTTTGGAGTGATCATTGTCGGATTTGTGGTATTTTTAGGGATTCGCAGGCCGAAAGGCGACAAATAATGAAAAATAAGCCATACGTTTATCCGTGCGGCAGAACAGGAGGAAAATATGAAACCAACAATTACAGAAGCGGAAAAGAAAGAAGATTTCAGTGAATTGTTTTTTAAACCGATGGAGCCGGTGAATCCGGCGCTGCTGAAAATTATGGAGGAAAGCCCGGTCGACAGCGCAAAAGCGACAGCGATTGAAAGCAGGAACGAACTGTTAAAACCGGGATATCTGGAAGTGGAGAACGGATACTGCCGGATGCCGGGCGGTTCCGGTTTTGTGGCGACAAAAGTGGAAATGCCGGGGGTGACGCCGGAAATGATCGACTGGTGGTTTATCTGGCACGGGTTAAAAGACCTGCGCTATAAAGTCTGGTGCCCGACGCAGCACTACGGAATCCATGTCATGGAAAAAGACCTGGCGCACAGGTTAAACACCAACTTGAGTATGAAAGAAAGAAACTGGGGGACGACAGACGTCGTTACCGAAGATGTAGGAGGCGGTCCGCAGGAAATGCATCTGACGTTTTTATCCCCGGCGGATTACGGATATGATCCGGAACTTGTTAAAAATGTGGATACGATTATCAGCGCAAATGTCACCGATCCGAAAACGGGCATCGGACAGATTACATTTTCTCATATCATTCGTAAAATTCCGGGCGGTATCGAATACCGGTCGCGTTACTGGCAGGGGTACAATATGATAGATAAAAAACCGGTTCCGGTGTCCGTTCCGGACGGCAGTTTTCCGATGGAAATGATGAAAGGAAACGCATACCACAGCCTGGACGAATATCATAACCTGGCGGCAATTTTGCCGAAACTGTACGCGATGTATAAAGACCGGCCGGATCGGCTGGCGGATTATGTGTAGGAACATAAAGTTTCTCTCCGCTTACTTTTCCGCCTGATACAATTCATAAGAGAGAATAATATGCTGCCGTTCCAGATAATCCTCATAATCGATCGTAATCAGGGACTTGATCTTTTTTAAGCGGTACACGAGAGTGTTGCGGTGGATATATAATACCTGCGCCGCAGCATTCATATTCCGTTCGCAGATCAGATAAGTGTACAGGATGTGCGACAGATCGGTATTGTGTTCACGGTCATAATCCAGCAGTATTTTTAACTGCGGGTGGCAAAAAGTATTTGCAGATTCTTTCTGAGCAAAAATATTGGCAATATGCGACAGATAATAGTCCCGG
>Ga0224483_100651_pt1 | contig 11350 bp, 10 predicted proteins | sample hydfratestSal1_FD_181453 | JGI IMG/M metagenome (GOLD analysis project Ga0224483, IMG submission 181453) | Metatranscriptome of mouse feces microbial communities from Columbus University, Ohio, United States - Sal1 (Metagenome Metatranscriptome) ... | reverse complement strand
GGAGATGCCATTATGCGTATAGAAGCTTATAATCAGGTGGCACAGGTATATGGGACACACAAGAGTGCCGGAACAGCGAAGACTGCAAAGACGGCTGTGGGATATGACGAAGTGCAGATTTCCGCGATGGGCCGTGATTATCAGATCGCGAAGCAGGCAGTGGCGGACGCTCCGGATGTCAGGGAAGACAGGGTCGCAGAAGTTGCGGCAAAGGTGAATTCCGCCCGTTATGAGGTCAGCACGGAGGACTTTGCGTGCAGACTGTGGGAAAAATACCAGTTGACAATGTGATAGAAATGAGGGCAGACTGTGGCAAGTTTAATGGAAGAGCTTTTGGATGTTCTGGGTGAGGAAGAGCAGCAGTATCAGGTCCTGATCGCCTTAAGCGACATCAAGAGACAGGCAGTGATCAAGGCGGATATCGCCAGGCTTGGAGAGGTGACGGTTCAGGAGCAGGACGCGGCGAGCGCGCTTCTGAATCTTTCCAATAAGAGGACACGCGTGCTTGGCGATATGGCGACGGTTCTGGGCAGGGATCCGGAGGAGATGACGATCAATAAGATGATCGGCTATCTTGAGAATCAGCCGGAAGAACAGAAGCGGCTGATCGCGCGTCGTGACAGTCTGCTGGAAGCCGGTACACAGATGCGGATTCTGAACCGGCAGAATGAGGAATTACTGCAACAGGCATTGGAAATGGTGGAATTCGACCTTACGCTGTTACGAAGTATGCGGCAGGCGCCAGAAACGGCCAACTATGATAAGAATGCCTATAATACCGGCGAACTTCTGGGCGGCAGCGCCTTTGACGCCAGGCAATAACAGATGGAGGAGGAAAAACTGCCATGGGTAATGGATTTGGAGCATTATACGTAGGCGTGGCTGGTCTGCAGAGCAGCCAGAACGCGCTGAATACGACGGCGAATAATCTGGCGAATGTAGATACCGCCGGTTATGTCCGTCAGCGGGTACTGTTCGCGGACCGCAATTATGTGACGTTTAATACCACAGCGTCAATCAGCAAGCAGCAGTCAGGGCTTGGCGTTAAGATCGGCGATGTGATACATACAAGAGATATTTTCTTAGACAGATCTTACCGTACCGAGTCGGGACGTCAGGCATTCTATGCGGCGAGTTATGAAGCGGTGTCGGAGGTGGAAACCTACTATCAGGAGATGGAGGGAGAAGCATTCCAGGGAGCGCTGCAGGATTTCTGGACATCGTTCCAGGAGCTTTATAAGGCGCCGGACGACAGCATTTATCAGAACCTTGTGATTCAGAAAGCACAGCTTTTCTTAAGCCGTGCATCTGCCGTCTATTCGGGACTGCAGGGATATCAGCTGAATATCAACAAGCAGATATCGGATGATATCGATACGATCAACGAGCTCGGCAAGAGCATCCACGAGCTGAACGAACAGATTCAGAAGGTGGAGGCGGCCGATATCGAGACGGCCATGACGCTGCGCGATGCCAGGGATCAGGCGCTTGACGAACTCTCAAGCCTTGTGTCGATTTCGTATCATGAGCTGGAGAACGGCGCTGTGCGTGTGAATATCGAGGGCACGGAGTTTGTCGGCAAGGACTGGTTTTACGCGATCGAGAAGCGGGAGGATCCGACAAACGGATTTATCACCCCCTACTGGGCGCATCTTTCCAATGAGGAAAAAGGAGAATATATTGATGTCTTTAATCTGAAAGGAGAGATTTCCTCGGCGAATCAGAATGACATCGGTGAGCTGAAAGCGCTTCTCCTTGCGAGAGGAGACTATGCGGCCAACTATACCCATGTGACCGGGATGGACCGGGATGAGTATAATAATACGACCGGTATGTCGGTGATGCTGATCGCGGAAGCGGAGTTGGATCAGCTGATTCACGGGATTGTGACGGCGATCAACGATACGCTGTGTCCCAATGTTTCCGCGAGCGGTTTTATTAAGGATGTGACAGGCGGGGCCGGCGGTACTGTGACGGCCACGACGGCGGACGGCAGACAGATCACGATCGGACCGAATACAAAGATCCTTGACACGGAGAACTGTTCCTTCGGCTCGGACGGCAAACTGCCGCCCCAGGAGCTGTTTACCCGGATCGGCACGGAGCGGTACACCACGGCAACCTGTGCGGTGACCGATGCGAACGGCAACCCGGTGCTTGATGCGAACGGCAATCCGGTTACAAAGGAAGTATATATCTACAATGAAGAAGATCCTTCGGATACCACGCGTCAGTATACGTTAAAGAGCTTAAGTGTCAATGAAGCTCTCATTGTAAAAGAAAGTCTGCTTCCTCATTTGAAACAGAACGGAAACAAGTGGGATGTGAACTACGAGATGGCATCGAAGCTGGCATCGATCTGGGATGAGGAGCGGATTTCGCTGAATCCGAACGATACAAAGCCCTGCACCTTCAAGGATTACTACAAAGCCATGATCGGTGAGATGGGGACGCTCGGCGATGTCTACGGCTCTACGGCATCAAACCTGGCCGGGACGGTCGAATCAGTGGACAACAAGCGCCAGCAGGTCTTCGGCGTGTCTTCGGACGAGGAGCTGACATATATGATCCGGTTTCAGAATGCCTACAATGCGTCGAGCCGTTTTATCAATGTAGTCGACGAGATGATTGAGCATCTGATTACACAGCTCGGTTAAAGCCGGACGGAACAGAAAGAGGGGTATCTATGCCATCTACATTTTTTGGACTGACAATTGCTTCTTCCGGTCTGAATGCGTACCAGATTGCGCTGAATACGACCGCGAATAATATATCGAACCTGCGAACGGTGGGCTATTCGAGACAGCAGGCAAACCGTGTTGCATCCGACGCGCTTCGCGTATGCGCGAAATACGGAAGCACGGGCACCGGTGTCACCACCACCGAGATCAAACAGATCCGCAACGAATACTACGATCAGAAGTACTGGTATAACCAGTCGTCCGTGGGTCTTTATGAGACACGCTTGGATTATCTGCTTCAGATTGAGAATTATTTCCTGGACGACGGGGAAGACGCCAACGGGATGAAGGGATTTAATACGATTTTCGACAGTATGTTCCGCGCTTTGGATACATTAAAGCACAGTGCGGCGGACACGGAAGTCAGGCAGCAGTTTATCGGAAAATCCCAGAATCTCATGACGTATTTTAACAGTGTATCGCTGGGACTCCGGCAGATTCAGAGCAGCACAAACGACGAGATCCGCGCGACGGTACAGAATATCAATGCCATTGCGGAAAAGATCGCGATTCTGAATAAGCAGATTAATATCATCGAGGTGCAGGGCGGATATGCCAATGAGCTGCGGGATCAGAGAGCGCTGCTTGTCGATGAGCTCTCGAAGATCGTGCCGACCGAGGTTTCCGAGGTTCCGGTGAAAAACACCAATTATCCGGATATGCAGATCGGATCCAATTACTATACGGTAAAGATCGGCGGTCAGCTGCTGGTGCGGACGGACGAATACACGACACTGGAGTGCCGCGTGAGAGAGGAAAAGATCAACCAGTCCGATATTGACGGATTGTATGACGTGATCTGGTCCGATACGGGCAATTCATTCCGCGCAGGCGGGGATTCCATGTCGGGAACGCTCAAGGCGCTGTTTGACATCCGGGACGGCAATAATGCGGAGAATTTTACGGGCGCGATCGAGGCGACCTCGGGCAACACGATCCGGGTGACCAATCCGTCCATCACGGCGATCGAGGCGATGAATATGCCGGAAAGCGGTCTGCTGACGATCAACGGGAAGAATTATAAATACATTGATTTTGAATTTGAATACGAGAAAGATGCGGAAGGGAATTATTCGATTACGTCGTACACCTTTAGGCTCGAGGATACGCTGACCACAGAGGATCAGAGCAAGATGCGCGGCAGAACCGTTTCGATCGGTTCCGCGGTGGACTCGATGGGGATCCCGTACTATATGGCGCAGATGAACATGTTCCTGCGAAGCTTCTCAAAGAAGTTTAACGATGTGTTAAAGCAGGGTGTGGACTTAAGCGGAAACAAGACGGATTATTACTCGTTTTTCACGAATACAAAAACGTCGGACAAAACGGAGTTTAATTTCTCCGATCAGGATTTCCCGGCAGGAACGGATAAAATCACGTTAAAGTCCAGTTCGGACAGCTATTACCGGATGACGGCGTACGGCGTGCACGTTTCGGATGCCTGCGTCAGAGACCCGGATAAACTGTCCACCACGGTGGATATTGCCGGAAAGAACGGTGTCGATGCATATGAACTGCTGGATGAACTTTCCAAGCTGGAGAAGGACACCATTGTATACCGCGGCGGCAACGCGGCCGGTTTCCTGAAGTGTATCATCACCGACATTTCAGTGGATACGCAGGAGTCAAAGATTTTTTATCAGAATTACTCCAATATATCCGAAACGATTGACAATCAGCGGATGTCTGTTTCGGGTGTGGATGAAGACGAAGAAGCGCTTGACCTGATCCGGTTTCAGAATGCATATAACCTGTCGTCAAAGATGATTTCCATCATGACAGAGCTCTATGACAGACTGATCCTGCAGACCGGCGTATAGGAGGAGAACAGATGCGTATAACAAATAATATGATGCTGCGCAATGCGTCCAGCAATATTAACGGAAATAAAATCAATGTCAATGCGATGGAAAATCAGATGTCTTCCCAGAAGAAGATTCAGAGACCGTCTGATGACCCTGTGATCGCCGTGCGTGCGTTAAGACTCCGCAGTTCTCTCAGCGAGATTAACCAGTACTATGAGAACAACATTCCGGATGCGGAATCGTGGCTGGAAGTGACGGAGACCGCACTGAAGAATATGGAAAAGATTCTGACGGATATCCGGACGCAGTGTGAGTACGGAGCAGGCGATCAGCTGACGGCGGACGACCGGAAAGCGATCCTGACGGCGCTTGAGAAGCTGCGCCAGCAGGTTTATTCGGAGGGAAATGCGGATTATGCGGGCCGGACCGTGTTTACGGGTTACCGGACCAATCAGAAGCTGACCTTTATGCAGGACGACGCCAGCACGAAATATGAGATTACACAGAAATTTACCTATGCAGATTTAGAGGAATATCGCTATTACAGCGATAAAGTGACGGTGCCGGCGACGCCGGGTGACCTGCTGAATCCGGCCAATACCGTGCCGAATCCGCAGGAAGCGGTATTCCAGAGGATCCGTCTGAGCTATGGCAAGATCGATTCGCTCGACAACGCCGGGTCACTCTCCTATTCGTACACGGATAATACCGGTACGGTGCAGACGTCTCCGATTACCGTGACGGAATATGAGACCTTTGAGGAATGGAAGGCGCAGGCGGGTAATTATACGATTGCCGACGGCGAGGCCGTATTTATCAAAGAGAGCGGCGAGCTGATTATGAGCAAAGGCCTGTCCGACGATATCCGGGAGAACAAGGGATCGCTGGAACTCAATTATACAAAAACCGGCTTTGCAAAAGGCGAAGTCCGGCCAGAGTATTATTACAATTGTAAAGACGTTACAAACCCGGATCCGGATAAACAGATCGAATATACAAAATTTGATGCCAACGGAAAAGAGATTTATCAGGACATCAATTATCTGGTGGCGGCAAATCAGACGCTGACGGTAAATACACAGGCTTCGGACGTATTCGATGCCTCGCTCGGCCGGGATGTGGATGCCCTGATCGAAGCGGTGCGTTTTGCCCAGGAGGCGAATGCAAAAGTAGAAGAGATCGAAAAAATGCAGAAGATGCAGGAATATTCGTCGGATGACAGCCAGGCGGCGCTGGAAGAATGGCTGGTAGCGGCGAAAAAAGAGGCGGCTTATGCAGAGGATAACATGCAGAAGCTTTACAATTCTTACATCGGAAACTGTGACGGATATTTAAGCAAGGTGCTGCTGGCAAAGACCAGCGTGGGAAGCAAGGGCGAGAGTCTGGAGCTGACCAAAAACCGTATGGAGAACCAGCAGACGACGGTGGAGACGCTCAAATCGGAGAACGAGGACCGGGAGCTTTCGGATATAATTATTGATTATACGGCTGCATATTCGGCTTACGAGGCATCACTGCAGGCGGCGGCCAAGATCAATCAGAATACGCTGCTCAACTTTATTTAGAGTATAATGCGCCAAAGCGCTTTGAGGGAAAAGAAAACCTTCAGGTGCAGGATAATTCGGAAAAGCGGCGCATAAAAGTGCTGAAAAACGGGGCTGTCGCATGAAGTGATGAGGATACGATACCTGCCGCTGCAGGATGCAGCGAACCGCGGGTACGATTCCCGCCTGGTGCGCCGGCCCCGTGTTTTGTTGCGGACCGCCGTGCCGCAGGTGCGGGCAGGGAGTAAAAATGCGAAGAAACAGTGTTTTTTTGCGGAAATGAGGGAAAAATGAAAGCAGAAAGCAGGCTTTTTGGAAACATTGATATTGATGAAGAAAAGATTATCACGCTTGAGGGCGGAATGATCGGACTTCCGGATTTTCAGCGTTTTGCGCTGATTTTTGATGAGGAAAAGGGTCAGAAGGAGTCGTCGATCATGTGGTTTCAGTCCATGGATGATCCGGGAACGGCATTTCCCGTGATGCATCCGAATCTGGTAAAGCCGGATTACAATCCGACGGTAAACGACGAGCTTCTGGCGCCGCTGGGTACGCTGACGGAGGAAAATACTTACGTACTTGTCACGGTCACGGCAACGGCGGATGTAAAAGAGACATCGGTAAATCTCAAGGCGCCGATTGTGATCAATACGGACACGAGAAAGGGATGCCAGATGATCGTGGAGGACGACTATCCCGTCAAATACAGGATATATGAGGCGGTAAAGGGAAGAAAGAAAGAAGCGGGGGAATCATAATGCTGGCATTGACGCGAAAAAAGGGAGAGTCGCTTGTGATCAACAATAACATCGAGGTTACCGTGCTGGAAATCCGCGGCGATCAGGTGAAGATCGGGATCACGGCGCCAAAGGAGGTTCCGGTGTACCGCAAAGAGGTATACCTTCAGATTCAGAATGAGAATAAAGCGGCGCTGAATACAGAGACACTGAACACGGAGACATTAGAAGCGCTCAAGGGACTGCTGTAGAAAGAGAGCGTCAGGGAATACGGGCAATGTCGGGCAGAAGGTTAATAAATACAGGTGTCTGACCGATATACCATATGAAGAATAGGTTACTACAGGAAGTGTAACGGACCAGTCATATCACACGGAGGTGGTACAAATGGGAATAGAAAAGGTGGCAGGCAGCGCAGCGACGCCGTATCAGGGAAGTTCGGCCGTACAAGCTGCACAGACGGCGCCGGAGGCGCATGAGACAGTGATTCGGATGCCGCGGAAAGCGGAGCCGGTATCGCGGAGGCAGGATTTTTCACTGACCCCGCAGGGCACGGGCGCCGTGGAGAGCGAAGTGGCGGAAGATGCGGGAAAGCAGACCCCGCAGCTTAAGACAGCGGTGAATGATCTGAATAAGCAGATGACGAGCTCAGAGGCGGTCTTTCGGATTCATGAGAAGACAAACCGCGTCACGATCAAGATTGTCGATAAGTCGACCAAGGAAGTGTTAAAGGAGTATCCGCCGGAGCAGACGCTCGATATGATTGCCAAGATATGGGAAATTGCAGGGATTCTTGTAGACGAGAAGCGCTAGCGCTCAAAGAGCAGAAAGGAGCAGGAGAACTATGCCAATTCGTATTACGGGTTTGAACTCGGGGCTGGACACCGAAGCGATCATCTCGGCGCTTGTGTCCTCCTACAATTACAAGACAAACAAGTATAAAAAAGCGCAGACCAAGCTTTCCTGGAAGCAGGAGAAGTGGAAGACGCTGAATACCAAGATTTACAGTCTGTACAACAGTATCGGAAATCTCAGGTTTTCCAGTGCTTACAATCTGAAAAAGACGACCGTCTCGGATACGACGAAGGCCACGGTCAAGGCGGGAAGCGGCGCGCCGAACGGGACGCAGAAGCTGAATATTTTAGAGATTGCGCAGGCAGGATATCTGACCGGCGGCAAGCTTGACGGCAATGTGACAAAGAATACGACGCTTGCGGAGCTCGGCTATACCGGCGGTGACGGAAAGATTAATGTCACAAAGGGCGACGGGACGACGACCACGATCGAGGTCAGCCAGGGGACCAAGGTATCTGATTTCCTGACCTCCCTGCAGAAGGCGGGACTGACGGCGAACTACGACGATACGAACAAGAGAATCTATGTCAGTTCGAAGGAGACCGGAAAGAATAATGATTTTACGCTGACCGGGGCGAATGCGGACGGCGTCAGCGCGCTCTTTAAGATGGGCTTAAGTGTGGATTCGGATGCGACGAAGGCGACGTATACTTCCTATGCGAAGTATGTGACGAATGCGCCGGCAGGAACGTCCGTGGAAGATTATGTGAAGGACATGATCACGGCCTATCAGAATGCACAGAAGGATTTCACGCAGAAGACGAATCAGAATGCGAACCTCTCTGCAGCTTACGGCTATGCGAGCGCTTATGAAGCGATGATGGATGCGCTGGCGAAGACAGGTCTTAACGCCGGCGATCAGGAGAAGCTTCGGACGCTCCTTGGCATGACGGCGACGCAGCGCGTCAACAGCGTGATGGACGCAAACGGCAATGTTTACACGGCAAAGGGGACGGACAAAGACGGCAATGCGATTTTCTCATACAACGATAACGGGACCGAGAAATATATTCAGCGGGTTATCACGTATAAAGACGAAAACGGCGCGAATTATAAGCTGAATGCGGATAAGAAGTCCTATACGGATGATGCCGGTACGACCTGGAATGCGACGTCAAAGAAGGACAGCGCGGGCAATGTGATCTATTCGGACGGAAACGGAAACGAGAGAACCATTACCAGCACGACTTCCTATTATGAAGCGACGGCGAGCGAGCAGAATACAGGTGAAACGAAATATACGGATGTCAATGGAAACGTATATGAGACGAAGAACGGGATTGTGACGACTTCGGACGGAACACAGTATAAGTATGACGCCGCATCCAAGACCTTACAGGAGGTGGACGCGTCCGGTAATGTTGTTGCATCCGGTAAAACGATCAGTATTGACGATACAAAGACAGCGCCCGTGACAGAGACCGTCTACACGCAGGGAGCTGCACGTACGGATATCAAGCGCTCGGCGGATGAGCTGTCGGATCTGCGCACAGCGGCCGGCACGAATCTGACAGACGATGATGTGAAAAATCTGACATCCAATATCAGCACGGTGAATACATATGAGAAGACGGCCGACAAGCTGGACGATGCGGATCCGTATTCAAAGAAAAATATCACCGCGGCGATCCAGGCAGCATATGCGGCCGGAGACGTATCGGCAGTGACAAACACGTATGCGCAGATCATCAATAACAATAAGGCAGACATTACGGCGGCAGAAAAGGTGATAGCCGACAACAAAGTTCTTGACGGTCTCTCGAAGATGGATCTGACGACGCAGGCAGGCCAGGATGCGCTGGATGCATTCGTACAGCAGGCGCAGGATATGAAGGCGACGGTAGATTCTCTGTCAACGCAGGTGAATACAGGCGCCAAAAAGATTGACGGTTCCGATTCAAAGATCAAGTTAAACGGGATTGAGTACACGAGTTCCGAGAACAACTACTCGATCAACGGACTGTCGATTGCTGCGACCGGAGTGACCGGAGACGGCGACGCGAATGCGATTACGATCACCACGGCGACCGATACACAGGGACTTTACGATACGATCAAGGATTTCCTGACGCAGTACAATGCGCTGATCAACGAGATCACCTCTCTCTACAATGCGGAGTCGGCAAAAGGTTACGAGCCGCTGACCAGCGAGGAGAAGGACGCGATGTCGGATAGCGAGGTAGAGCTGTGGGAGGAGAAGGTCAAATCCGCACTTCTCCGTCGGGATACGACGCTTGGCGGCGTGATGAGTTCGATGACGCTGGCGATGAGCAAGGGTGTAAAGATCGGGGATAAGACCTACTACCTGTCCTCATTCGGCATCCGTACGCTCGGGTACTTAAACGCACCGGAGAACCAGCACAACGCATACCACATTGACGGTGATGAGGATGATATTTCGACAAAGACAAATGCGGATAAGCTGATGGCTGCGATCACATCCGATCCGGATACGGTGATTTCCTTTATGCAGCAGCTGGCGACCAACCTGTACGACGCGGTGGGTGATAAGATGAGTTCCACATCGTTAAGCAGTGCGTTTACGGTTTACAATGACAAAGAAATGGCCTCCGAATACAGCGACTACACCAGTCTGATCAAGAAGTGGGAGGATAAACTGGAAGCACAGGAGGAATACTACTACAAGAAATTCTCACAGATGGAGACCGCGCTTTCCAAGCTAAACAGCCAAAGCTCGGCGCTTGCCGGCCTGTTTGGAAATTAGGAGTCAGGTAACGTCTGATGATTGAAAAATGAGCATGATATCCTGCGTGAAACGGAATTTGTTTTGCGCAGGATCGCTTTCGTAAGACAGGAGGACAGAGAATGCTGGCAAATCAGGGCTATGCAGCATATGCGAATAACAAGGTTGCGACGGCCTCTCCGGGAGAGCTGACACTGATGCTCTATGAAGGGGCAATCAAGTTCTGTAATATTGCGATTGTCGGAGTGGAAGAGAAGAATATTCAAAAGGCGCACACGAATATTATCAAAGTAGAAAATATTATCGAAGAGTTTCAGAGCACGCTCAACCACAATTATCCGGTGGCGAAAGATTTTGACGCAGTCTATACGTATCTGATGGACCGGTTAAGAGAAGCAAACTTCAAAAAGGACAAAGAGATCCTTGAAGAGGTATTAAAACATCTGCGTACCATGCGGGATACGTGGAAGGAAGTCATGCAGCTGGCGCGGGCGCAGCAATAATACGGCAGACACAGGGAGAATGTATGGAAAAAAGCAGATATATCCCCATAATGATACAGAGCCTGAAGAAAAAAGAAGAGGTGCTTGATGCCATCATCCGTATCAATCAGCGGCAGAAGGAAGAACTGGATAATCCGTCGCTGGATCCGGATGATTTTGACGCGACCTTTGCGGAAAAAGAAAAGCTGATTGATCAGCTCGATACCTTAGATAGCGGTTTTCAGGAGCTGTTTGAGAAGATCCGCGGCGACCTGACCCGGAATCAGAAGGAATACCGGGAGGAGATTGCGCAGATGCAGGAGTGCATCCGCCGGCTCACGGCAAAGAGCGCGGATATTCAGACGCAGGAAGCACGCAATAAAACACTGATGGAGCAGAAGTTTGCATCCGTCCGCAGACAGGCCAGGGAAGTCAGGAAGAGCCAGAAGATCGTAAACCAGTATTATAAGAATATGATGAAG
>Ga0224483_100650_pt1 | contig 11360 bp, 6 predicted proteins | sample hydfratestSal1_FD_181453 | JGI IMG/M metagenome (GOLD analysis project Ga0224483, IMG submission 181453) | Metatranscriptome of mouse feces microbial communities from Columbus University, Ohio, United States - Sal1 (Metagenome Metatranscriptome) ... | reverse complement strand
TTCCAGTTCATGCTCAGGGCAGGGGAGAAGTATACCTCCGACCGATTGGCTATAGCTTTGTCAAACCGGTAGTGCGCGAAGCTCAACGGGGCATTGAGAGTGAAATTCACCCGTCTGACCCAATACTCGAATTTCGGAGTGGCATAAACCGTGAGATAGTTTGTGTTCAGCACATTCTCTGTTTCTTTGCCAAGCAAAGCGACTTCGTCGATAACTCCGGGAATCTCAGCAGGCATATCAGGCAGTTCGGTGTTCAGCGACCGCAGATAACCTTTCACTCCCCCTTCAAGGCTAACGGTTATCCCCTTGAGCGTAAAGGCATAGGCGGCGCTCTCGTGGGTGTAGAAGGCGTGGTCGCCGATGTGTTGACTAATATTGGTCCCCATCATGGAGACACTGAGGGTCTGAGGGAGCGATTCCCATTCATTGTTGCTCTGAAATGTGACCAGATGTTTGCCGTTGAACCGCTTTATCATCTTGAATTTATTGCTGATGTAGTAATCGGGTAGAGAGGCTGACTGGTCGTTTGTCAATGACCCCTTGACTCCGAGTCTCACATCGTCCCAATCGATATTGGTAAGGAGAGTGTTGTTGATGAAAGTGGTCTTCTGGTTTATTTCATAGATGAATCGGCCTGAAAGCGAATGTGAGCGGTCACGTCCGTCACGATTCTCGGTCACTATACGGTCGCCATTCTCAAGAAAGTAGGTAGTGATGTTGGCAGCCTGTGCCGTGACCCGGTTGAACGAATAGTCAATCTGCGCCTTTAATTCTCCGTTGCGCACCTTCCACAGTCCGTTGGTCGACAACAATGCCGAGCGGTTGAACAGAGTGCGTTTCCGGCTCAATGACGGTACTCCCGGCAAAGAGATGCTCACATAGCGGCTCAAATCCGTCTCGCGACGCGAGGTAAAGAAGTCGGTGGCGTGGGCTGAGAGGTCCTCGCCGATGTTGTTTGTCTTGAACGTCGTGATATTTTGGAATCCCGGCATCACAGCCATGGCAAACAGTTCACCGTCCCACACAGCGCCTTCAGGTTGCCACGCATATCCCCCTCCGGCATCGCCATGGAATGTCCATGTGGCTTTTGCCCTGTTTTTCAGCTTGAGATTTATGGCAGCCTTCTCGGAAAAACTGATGCCCGAGAGCACCTGCATGGGCTGATGGTTCTCCATCACCTCGACGGCTCCGACATCATCGTGGCTGATACCGTTGGTCGCTATCCCGTATTTGCCACCGAGAAGGTCGGAACCCTCGATGTAGAACTTGTTTATGTCCTCACCCTGATACTTGATTTTGCCATTGTTGCTGACGTCAATTCCCGGCATGCGCTTCAATACATCGCCTATGCTGCGGTCCTGAGCCTGCGCGAAGCTTCCAACGCTGTAGGTCACGGTGTCGCCCTGCTCGCGGATTCTCTCAGCCTTCACTGCGACTTCTTTTAGCATAGTGGCTGAGGCTTTCATGACTATTCTGACCGGCAGCTTTAAGCTGTCGAGCCCGACAGTCTGCTTTGCGTAGCTCATCATCGACACGTCAAGCGAGTACCCCTTGACACCACCGGGCGAGGATATGGCAAACTCACCCTTGGCGTTTGAGGCGGCATATTTCACAATCTTACCTTCGGCATTTCGCAGAATCACTGACGCGCCTATTAGCGGCTCCGAGGTGCCTTCCTCGACAATGACTCCTGACACGTTCACCTGCGCAACGCCCGTCAGCGCCACCCATAGCAATGGTAATATAAGTGATAATCGGTTCATTCGTGATAATCTGTTTCTATAAAATCGTGCAACAGCTCAATTTCAGTCGCATGCATGCTGTCAGCCTTACTCCCGGTCGCAGCTTGCAGGTTTGCAACAGGATTTCTATAAAAAGCACGCATGGTCCTCAAATAGTTGATACGCTCTGTCTTTTCGTAATTCGATACTCCGTAGATGGGGCGGATTTTAGTTGGGGTCAGCTCGATTCCGTCAGCAGTGAATGCATATTCACCCGTAGCATCAATAGCATCTAAAATCAATCCCGGCAATCCGCATAATTTCCATGGACCATCGTGCATTGGTATTTCCGGAGTGAACCATGCAATCCATTTACGACCTCGGTAGGTTGTTTCAGCTTTATAACAATCATAGCCAAGGATTCTTTTCGTTGAATCAGTAAGCTCCCATTCCTGTGGAAGAAGAGGCTCTTCATAGGTCCAGAATTCGGCTCCAATCAGGTCGTACACGGAAGTTACGCTGTCGGTTTTATTCTTTAACACATATAGCGATTCCTTCTTGATTGGAAGATTGGTTACATCATTATTTGCCATGGCTGCTCGTATCATCTGACCATATGCCATGCGACCCTCTGTTGTTGACATCATCGAATCGACTTTTTCATTAATCGTATTAAAAAATTTGGATTGTTCACGGTTGGCAAGCAAAACCATTCGTGAACAAACTTCCCTCCCGGTAGGGTTGAAGTGATGGTAGTTATAGCTGATAGTGATTTCTGAGAGTTGCGCAGATACATTGATGGCACTCAGGAATAGGATTATGCATACTAAAATATTTTTCATACTTTTTCAATGTAATAATGAGTTATAAACTTAATAATCAGCTACCGGTGCATCCAATCATTATTGATTTTACTCATAAGATGCACTCGATTGCCTGATAGTTCCCTTACTATTGAAAAAATAAAAATAATAATGTTAGAATACAGTGACTACTAGTGGCAGAAGCCTAATCTTTTGTGGAAATATCTATCCTGTCAGGATTTTTGTGTACGGTGATTGATTTGATTTGGCTGGGCGAAATCTCGTTGAGCTGATTGCCCGGAATCTCTTTGCCATCCATATAGATATCCATATCCAATCTCTTATGCTCTGTCGTGCCAGTGCCCTTGAATGGAAGAATTGTAGCTTTGACAGCCGGGATATTCAGTACGAACAGAGCTGCAAGGAGTGCTACTACTGGTACTATATTGCCGATACGGTCACGCATGCGAAGCTTGGATGGGCGGTTCATCATGGCAATACGCTGGTGGAGTTTGCTGCTGTTGAGATTGTTGCCCAATCTCGGAAATTTACTCCCGGCAACTCTGCTTATTAGAAATAGTTGATAAGCTTTTTGCTCACATCCATTTGAAATGGCGTAGGAATCAGCCTGAAACTCATGTACAGATTTCAGGTCGGCGCGGAGCAACCATACGGCAGGATTGTACCAGAACACTATCGCTGCAACCTGGGCTATAAGCATATCCCAAGAATGAGCATAGCGTATGTGCCCGGTCTCGTGAGTTATGATTGGTGCGGATGACTGTTGGTAATCGGATTGCGAAATTACAATCACTCGTCCGATGCTGAATGGCGAAATGCCGGATTCACCTGTGACATAGATATCTTTCCCATCTACCGACACACGTTTAGCTCCTTTTACAACCTGATATACACGTGCAAGTTCAATAACAGTGAAAAAAACGATGAATATGGCACCGCACAGCCAGATATATGAGAGTGTTTCCATCCATCGGGTCAGAGTGAAGGCAGGGTATATGATTCTGCCTGTCGCCATTACACTAACCGTGCTGACTGCTTTTAGGCTTAACACAGGTCCGATGACAAGGCTTATCAGATATATGCCGAGAAGGATTGACCGGTTAGTACCCGGTTGCTTTTTGGTGGCTATGCTGCAGCGGTATGCGGCCCACAGAATAACCATCGCTATGGACCCGACAAGGGTATATTGGAATAATTCAACCATTTGCATTAATCATGTTTCTTGTTTTCCACCATGTCCAATAATTTCCTAAGCTCCTCAGCATCGACTTCCTTATCCTCTACGAGCTGGGAAATCATGGAGAAGCAATTGCCAAAGTATTGTTTTACAAATTTACCGATGGCATTTCTCCGGTATTCAGCAATCGGTTTGAGAGCGAAGTAGTTGAAACCTCCGTATCTGCCCGGTTCATGCCCGACATAGCCTTTCTTTTCCAACGTTCTGACGAAGGATGACACTGTGTTGATGTGAGGGCGTGGCTCGGAATAATGTTGCAATAAATCCTTTACTGCGCAAGGTCCATGCTTCCAAAGCAGCAGCATGGTTTCCTCTTCCTTATCTGTAAGCTTTTCTTCTTTCATTTTAACGAGATTTTCCGTTGAGATTGCAAATGTATGACATAAAATCAAATTTTGCAAGGATTTCACCGAGATTTCTCGTTGAGTTGATGGCTGAGTGCGGTTTTCTTACTTATTTAATGGCATCGAGCGCTTGCGGAAGCAGTGGCAGGTGTGGGTCAAGGAGTTTGACTTCAGGGTCCTTTGAGAGCCATAGCAATTGTTTTTTTGCGTATACACGTGTGTTTTTAGCTATGCGTGCTATAGCCGTATCCCTATCCATTACACCATCCATCATGGCAAATAATTCCTTGTAACCTACTGTGTTCAGCGAGTTGCAGTGGCGCAGTGGATAGACTCTCTTTGCTTCTTCCTCAAATCCGGCTTCAATCATGGCATCGACCCGCCTATTTATACGGTCAAAAAGCTCTGGACGTATGTGGTTAATAGCCAGTTTGATTACTTGAAAATCGCGTTTCTTCTTTTTCCCGGTACGGAGTTGTGATGAGGGCACTCCGGCCTGCAGGGTGATTTCTATGGCATGCACTAACCGGCGGTGATTGTTCGGGTCGCAGTTCTGCATGTATACCGGGTCAATTTCATGAAGCTTCTCATGGAGCGCGGAGAGACCCCCTGAGTGATACAGACCGATAGCATACTCACGCACTTCCGGGCTGATTGTCGGCAAATCGTCGATTCCGTTTGTGATGGCATCAATATACATCATGGAGCCGCCACACATCACTGCGTAGTCATTCCGTTGCCAGATAGAATCAAGTATTGGCAGAGCTTCTTCCTCATAGCGCGCAGCGCTGTAGTACTGCTCCAAATCGAGAATCCCCACAAAGTGATGCTTCACACGTTTCAATTCCTCAGCTGTAGGCGCAGCGGTGCCGATTGGGATACCACGATAAATTTGCCGGGAGTCGGCAGATACTATTTCAGTACGCAGACTCTCGGCAAGTTGTATGGCAAGTTCCGTCTTGCCACTACCAGTGGCTCCGGTAACTATGATTAGTGTTTTTGGCATATATCTACAGTTGGAGATGAGTGGCTTATGCCTCCTCTGCTACCAGACGTGCAATTTCTACGATTACCTGGGTTGCCTTTTCCATCGATGGGATAGGAACGAACTCATATCTGCCATGGAAGTTCAGTCCTCCGGCAAATATATTCGGACAGGGGAGACCCTTGAATGAGAGCTGCGCTCCATCAGTTCCTCCACGGATAGGTTGAACTTTGGGTTTGACATCCACATTTTCCATGGCTTTGATTGCCACGTCAATGATATGCATCACCGGTTCAATCTTCTCGCGCATGTTGTAATATTGGTCCTTTATTTCGATTGATGCGCATCCGGGGAATTCGTTGTTGATTTTACGGGTAAGGTGCTCAAGCTCCTTCTTGCGGCGCTCGAAACGGTCACGGTCATGGTCGCGGATGATGTAGGTGAGCACGGTTTCCTCAACAGAGCCTTCGATTGATACGAGATGGTAGAAACCTTCGTAGCCCTCAGTATGTTCAGGAGTTTCCCAACGGGGAAGCATGATTACAAACTGGTTTGCTACACGGATGGAATTGAGCATCTTATGCTTGGCATATCCGGGATGCACATTGCGCCCTTTGAATGTCACTTTGGCAACAGCGGCATTGAAGTTCTCAAACTCAAGCTCACCGATTTCACCACCGTCCATTGTATAACCCCAGTCAGCACCAAATAGGTCTACATCAAATTTATGGGCACCCTGACCGATTTCCTCATCGGGATTAAATGCTATACGGATATCGCCGTGCTTTATTTCCGGGTGCTTCATCAGATAATCCACAGCTGTGATGATTTCAGCTATACCTGCTTTGTCATCTGCACCAAGCAGAGTGTTACCATCTGTCACTATAAGGTCGTGACCCTCGTAATGGAGCAATTCCGGAAATTGAGAGGGAGAGAGTACCACGTTGTTTCCCTGATTGAGCACAATATCCTTGCCATCGTAGTTCTCTACTATGCGTGGTGATACATGTTTACCACTCATGTCGGGCGATGTGTCAAGATGCGCGATGAAACCGACAGTCGGAACCTTCTTATCAGTATTGGCGGGAAGTGTAGCCATCAGGTATCCGTTGTCATCAAGTGTGATATTGGTAAGCCCCATGGTGCGGAGCTCTTTTTCAAGATGTTGGGCAAACACCATTTGTCCAGGTGTTGATGGTGTCATGTTTGTAAGTTCATCACTCTGAGTGTCAAACTTGACATATTGCAGAAAACGGTCTACTACAGTCATTGTTATTATGCGATAGTTTATGCGGTTGATATTATTTCCAAGGATTTGCAAAAATACGCAAAATAATCGATGTGGCGTATGCTTATCCCTGAAAAAATGCCATGGTAGTAGTTGAAAAGCTATCAGGAAAACCTACCATCCCGTATTCTGGGTCAGATTGCGGTTTCTATCCATCTCTACCAACGGAATGGGCCATAATTCGTGGCGCGGTTGATAGGAGCGCAGATACATCATGTCACCGAAGATGTCGGTAGCGTTCTTTACGGATTCTTCCAGCAATCCCCATCTGCGTAAATCCCAATATCTCAATCCCTCTCCTGCAAGCTCTCTTGCACGTTCGTCGCGGATGCGTTTGGCTACGTCTTCCTTATCAGTTACCGCCAGCCATGCTGCTCCAGAGTTGAGTCCGGGCATGCCGACACGGGCACGTATTTTGTTGACTTCAGCAATCGCTTTATCAGTTTCACCATGTTCATTGTAAGCTTCTGCGAGCATCAGTATGACATCGCCAAGACGAATCAGGGGAAATTCATAAGGTGTGCGGTTATATTCACCCCAGTATCCGTCGAGATTGCCTGTAGGTATCCATTTGCGCCAGAAGTATGAATTCCAGCCTTCGGAATTCCTTATGAAAGCCATGGCTTCCATTGGGGCGCCACCCTTCGAGGCGTCAGCAAGTACAAACTGCTTATCCATCGGTGAGGAGCCGGCATCTGTGCCGAGATAGTGAGAGTAAGGGGTGATGATGTTAAGCATCAGACGTGGGTCACGGTTGCGGTAGGCATCCATTATTTTGGTGGTGTCGGCTTCGAGTGTACTTGTCACAGTGGTGCTTCCCTGGTCAATCGCTACACACATGTATTTGCGGCGAAGTTGACTGTCTCCCGAATTAAATCCTGGGAAATTCTCATCCCAATCAAATGGAGACCCGTCAAGATTTTCGTACATGTCAGCCAGATTGGTGGAGGGAACAATACAGTTTCCTGCGATGAGACGCATAGTGGACTTGTTGCCGAAGTACGACACTATGTCAAGAGCATAACCGGATGTGTTGCCGTCGATGGATTGAATAGAGAAAATCATTTCATCGCTGTGTTTCCCATTGTACAGTCTGAACAATTCGTTGTATGAAGGATGAAGGGCATAACCATAGTCAGCTGTACGGTTGTACACTATCTTCTCAAAGTCCGATATGGCTTTCTCCCATTCCTGATTATACAAATACACTTTGCCTCTGAGGGCATAAGCGGCCCCCTTGGTGACACGACCTAAATCTGATTCATCCCATTTTACAGGTAGGTTGGCTATCGCATATGTAAGGTCTTCTATGATATGCTGCCTAATCTCATCAGCCGAACTTCGTGTGGCATTCAAGGTGGAGAACTCCTCGTTTATGTCACACGATTCATCATAGTACGGCACTCCACCCCAGCAATTGAGCATGCGGAAATATGCCATGGCGCGGAGAAATTTCGCCTCACCTGTCACCTTGTCAATTGTACTTTGTGAAATGTCCATAGTGGCAACATTCCTAATCACTGTGTTGGAACGATGCACCAGCTCATAAAGATATTGCCAGTGATTCTGTACACCGCCGTTGTTAGATGCAAATGAAGTGCCTCGTGAAATATCAGCCCATGGAGTTGTACCATCTGCAATATCCGAGCACATGTCGAATGTGAACTCCATACCGAAACACCAAGGTGCTTTCATGGCTGCATATAGTCCTACGGCAGCTTGTCGGGCATGCTCTTCAGTGCGCCAGAATGTTTGACCTGACATTTGGTCGGCAGGTGTATAGTCGAGACTTTCACAACTGCACAATAAAGAAAGGAGAGAGGAGAAGACAAGAGATTTATATGGAGAAGTCATAAGTTTGGTTCATTAGAATGATACATTTAATCCTATGGAATATTGGCGTACGGAAGGATAACCTACAGTGGCTCCTACTTCGGGGTCAAGACCTGGAAATCTGGTAATTGTGAACAGATTGTCAATGCTGGTATAAATCATCAGATTCTCAATATGAAATTTTCTTGTTACCTCTGATGGTACTGTATACCCAAGTTGCAGATTTTTACATCGTAGGTAAGCGGCATTATGCACAAATGCATCGCTGGCAATATTATTTTTACTGTTTGAGTTGTTTCGCAACACAGGATACTTCGAGTTGTAGGGATTTTCCGGCGTCCACGCATTGTCAGTGATATCTTTATTGAGAGATTGCCCCATCACAGTGACAAAGCGGAATGCCTGATTGTTATAGTAAACCAGATGGTTACCTACACCCTGGAGTAACAGACGGAAATCAAATCCATTCCAATTTATTCCCAGATTGGCACCATACGTTAATCTTGGAAGTGCTCCGTGACCTATTTCCACTCGGTCGTTGACATCGAGTTTCCCGTCTCCATTAGCATCTGCATAGAGAAAGTCTCCTAATTCAGGTCGCGGGTAGGTGGCAAAATAGTCTGGGTTTTTCTTGATAAGTTGTTCCACATATTCCATATCAGCTTCGTCACGGACTATGCGGTCTACTGTAATCACGTATAACTGACGTATGGGTTTTCCCTCCTGGGTCTTGTATTCACCGTCGATTGAGGATACATCACCCTGAAATTTTGTAACTTTATTGGTTACAAACCCCATGTTGAACCCAACGGAGTATGAAACATTTCCTATACGGTCGTTCCAATTCACATCAAGTTCTATACCTTTGTTCCTGACTTCTCCGGCATTTTGATTAGGTACTACACTTGTGCCATGTTCGAGAGGTGCAGGGAGAGATATAAGTATCCCTTTTGTATCCTTTGTGTAGACATCAATAGAACCACTCAGCCTGTTGTTAAGTACAGAATAATCCAGCCCGGCATTTGTCATATATGTCTTTTCCCACGATAATTCAGGATTGGAAAGAACAGTTTGGGCAAATCCCCCGGCTATATTGCCGTTCAGAATATAGTTGGCGGTAGCAAACAATGACTGGTACATGTAATAGCTTGATGTCGCATTGTTGCCAAGTGAACCGTATGAGAAGCGCAGTTTCAGATTGTTGAGCCAATCTGACATATCATGCATGAAACTTTCGTGCGATAGTCGCCAGCCGGCGGAAATGGATGGGAAGTATCCCCATCTTTTATCCGGTGCGAATTTTGAAGAGCCGTCGGCACGCAAATTAGCCTCAAGCAAATATTTGTCATCCCAGTTAAGGTTTAGACGTCCGAAATATGAACGCATCGCCCATTCGTTGTAGTTTCCGCTTATCGGACCATTGGTGGCTGCGGCATCAATCGATGTAAGGGAGTCGTCAATCAAATCGTATTTTAAGAAACTCTCGTTCTCATATTTATTGTATTCTTGACTTGCTCCGAGTAGAAGCGATGTGTTGAGCTTAGAGACGTTGAAAGTATAATTTGCGGTGATTTCCGATGAACGGAATGTGTTGGCATAATTATAGCGACGTATATATGTTCTCACCACACCTTCACGTATTAGCACCGGACCGTCGAATGTAAACCGAAACAGGTCTCGGTCTGTGAGATGTTGTTCAACTCTGCGGGTCCAGTAGTTGTAAGTATATGCTCCCCGGATAATTAGACCCTTCACCGGCTCGACCTGCGCATGTAGCTTTGCTACGATGCGGCGGGTCTTAGTCGGGAAGTTATCTTTATAAAACCACTGACGTCTGTACGGATTAAAATTGCTCACGTTTTCATCTTCCGGATTTTGAATACCCCCATATAACCCTGTCGCAGGGTCATAAAGAGTCATTCCGGGGACAGTGTTGAATGCGCCGGAACCAAATATCACGTCACCGCCAGCGGCGGCATTTTCTGACGATGGGTTGTTGGTGTCGATATACCCGAAAATATTTGTCCCGATGCTTAACCACGGTTTAATATTGACGTCAAGATTAGTACGAAGCTGATATCGCTCATAGTCAGTATAGTAAATCATTCCGGGATTGTTGACATATCCCAGAGACATATTGTAACGTGCCTTTTCATTTCCTCCTGTCACTGAAAGATTGTGGTTCTGTACCACAGATGGATTACGATAAATATGGTCCTGCCAGTCAGTATTAGGGTATATAGTTGGGTTTCGCCCTGCGTCATTGCGCCATTCATCAATTTTTGCCTGTGAGAATCGTGCTGCCTGACCGTTGATGAGTAGCCCCGCATTCTGTATTTCCATAAAGTCTGCATAGTCAGTTACGAGATTCAGACGCTTGGCAACTTTTTCAAATGAAATGTTTCCGCTGTATGTTAACCGAGGTGCTGCCTCTATGCCTTGCTTGGTTGTGATAAGAATCACACCATTTGCTGCTCGGGAACCATATATTGCTGATGAAGCGGCATCCTTTAAGATGGATATGTTCTCAATATCCTGTGGGTTAATGTCGCTGATGGCTATTCCAGTCATACCGTCAATTACCACGAGCGGAGCAGCGTCATTGAGAGTGCCAAGACCTCTTACTCGTATACTCTGCGATTCGTAGCCAGGAGTGTTACCTCCGCTGTTGGTAACGGTTAGACCTGATGCAAGACCAGCTAAAGCGTTTGTAGCATTTGTGATAGGTCGGTCAGCGAGGGCACCTGTACTTACGGTTGAGACTGCACCTGTGAGGTCTGCCTTGCGTTGTGTGCCATATCCTACCACAACCACTTCATCAAGTTGCTCTTCGTTAACACGCATCACTATATCATATTCGTTTTTTGTTTCGGTTACTGGAACCTTAGTTTTGATATAGCCTATGGAAGTGACAATCAAAGTACCTGTCTCTGTGGAGATATCTATGGAGAAGTACCCATCAGTATCCGTGGATGTAAGTGTTTTATGAGGGCGACCGAGTTTTACTGTAGCTCCGATTACCGGTTCTCCGTTTTCATCCTTGACATGTCCGGATATCTGCCGGGCATGCATGGATAAACCAAAAGATACGAGGAGTATAAAGCACAGTGATAAATGTTTCATGAGTG
>Ga0224483_100648_pt1 | contig 11368 bp, 6 predicted proteins | sample hydfratestSal1_FD_181453 | JGI IMG/M metagenome (GOLD analysis project Ga0224483, IMG submission 181453) | Metatranscriptome of mouse feces microbial communities from Columbus University, Ohio, United States - Sal1 (Metagenome Metatranscriptome) ... | reverse complement strand
GAAAATATGATTTCAGATAAATTATACCAACTTGCATTTGAATATAAAAAAACAAAGCTCTGGAAGAAACTATGGGACACGGATCTGTTCGCCATGCAGCCCCCCGACGGCCCGATCTGCTACATCTGCGTCATGGGCGCGGCCGGGGACCACTGCGCCATCGGAGCTTATATCGGTGAAGAAGGACTGCGCAGTTTCATGAGTGTCGCCCGGACGGATCCTTCGTCCATACCGCCGATCAAGCTCCAGGAATATTTCCTCCAGCAGGACTGCCTGCAATGTTCCTTTGAAAATAAGGACGAGCTCTCCAACGAAGAGCACGAGGAGGCGAAGGCCTACGCCCGCAGCCACGGGATACGGATCGCCGGCAAAAAAGCCTACCCCCAGTTCAGGAGATTTACGCCGAACCATCTCCCCTGGCATCTGCAGATGGAACAGGAACAGGACCTGCTCTGCCAGGTCTTGGAGTCCGCCCTTGCCCTCTCCCGTCTCTTAGAAGACAGTTTCCCGGAAGACCTGGGGTTCCAGAGTGTATACGACAACCCAGAAGAGATCCCCCTGCTGGAATACCAGGACGGCAGCTACGTCCTCAAAAAAACCAAACTGCCGCCGGAGACCCCCGCAGAGATCCCCACGCCGACGGCCCGCAATGACATCGGCATCGCAAGCCTGAAACGGATCAAGAAAAACGGGATCTGGGAATGTGAGATCATCCGCTTCCCCCAGCCAGTCCAAAATGCCTCGGAAGAGATCCCCTATTTTCCCGTCACCCTGCTGGCCGTGGAATCTTCCACCGGGTACATCCTGCAGGTGCCCCCCGTCGTCAACTACGAGGAAGACCCGGAGCACCTTTTGAACCTGTTCATCGAAGCCCTGGTAAATGAAAACGTCCGTCCCGTCAAGATCAAGGTCCGCGATGCGCGCACCCACGCCTTTGCCAAACCGCTGTGCGACCGGTTGAAGATCCCCCTCAGCACAGATGAGGATATGCCCGCGCTGGATGATGCCGAGGCGGATTTCATGGCGCATTTTAACATGAACGAAGAGGAGCAGATGGACAACCTCAATGAGATCCTAGATAACCTGTTGGAAATGGGCGATGCACAGCTGCGCACACTGCCAGACGAGATGCTCAGCATCTTTCAGATGCTCTCTGAACAGGAAGATCTGCCCGGCGGCCTGCAGGAAAAACTGCAGACCCTCCTCTCTCCCAAAGATGCCATGAAAACAGATACGTTCAAAGTAAACCGTGGAAGACCTAAGAAAAAACCAAAGCTTTCCGGCCCGCCCCATTCCTATGTGATCAGCGTCTCGCTGGGGACCGGCTGTTACCGTCACATACAGATCGCAGGCGATGCAGCCTTGTTTGAACTGCACGGCGCGATCCTGGACGCTTTCGGATTTGTGGACGACCATGCCCACGCTTTCTTCATGGACAACATCAGCTGGAGCGACTACGACTGCTATTATGTGGACGGGATCGAGAGCTATTACCGGACCACCGACAGATATACCCTGGACCAGGCGGACCTGCATACAGGGATGAAATTCAAATATATCTTTGATTTCGGCGATGAGTGGACGTTCCAGTGCAAAGTCCTCCGGATCGCGGCAGAAGCATGCCCCCGCCCTGTGATACTGAAGACAAAAGGGGATGCGCCCAAACAGTATGGCGATCAGGATGACGATGGATGGGATGATTGAGTTTTCATCTTATATCTTATCCCTTATCCTTCCGGACCATCTTTATGATCAGGAACAGGCAAAGCAGGATCAGGAACGACAGCACGCCGATGATCGCATAGTAAACTTTTTTCTGTCCCTCCGCCACCGGACGGACGTCCAGCAGTGAACTCTCATCCTCCTCTGAAATGCCCTGCGTGGGCGCAAGCTCCCCTGACGCGGCCTCGGGATCTGATACCGAGGCCGTGGCCGCAGCCAGGGCCGTCCCCACCGGGATCCCCTGATACAGATATTGGCTGGCTATCAGATCCCCCTGGGGCGTATCCTGGCTCTCTATATCTTCCGCCGTGGCATCCGCCGGGACATAGGCATAGCCTCCCTCCTGGGTCTGCTCCGGATCTGTCATCTGCAGCTTCTGGAATTTCCCATATCCATAATCAAATAATTTTGCCGTATCGTCCACCACCGCCGCCTCCTGGGACTGCATCACCATACAGATCAGCGTGATGTCCTTTTTTTTACAGGCCGTCACCAGGGTATTGCCCGCCTGGTCCGTGCTCCCGGTCTTCCCGGCAAACACACCTTTATAATGATACGGCCCGGGCATGAGCATGGCGTGATGGTTCCCCAGCTGTCTGGCCTCCCCATTCATATTCGTGGGCGGGATCTCATAGGATGTACTCCCGCTGATCTTGCAAAAAGTCTCATTCTTGATCGCTGCCCGTAGGATCAGAGCCATGTCGTAGGCTGATGTGTAATGGTCATCGTCATGCCATCCATTTGCATTGGCAAAATGACTGTCAGTACAGCCCAGTTCCGCCGCCTTCTGGTTCATCATCTCGGCAAATTTTTCCACGCTGCCCGCCACGTGTTCCGCCACCTGGGAGGACACCTCGTTGGCCGAGGCCAGCAGCATGGCGTAGAGGCACTGCTCCATAGTCAGGACCTCCCCCATCTGCATACCGATATTGGCACTGTCCGGCGTGACCTCAGCCGTCCCGGTCTCCGTGAAGACCACCTCCTCGGACAGATCACAGTTCTCGATCGCGATCAGCGCCGACAGGACCTTGGTGGTACTGGCCGGGTACATATGCTGGTGCATCTTTTTATCATATAGGACCGTCCCCGTGGAATCCTCGATGAGCACCCCGGTGGTCTCCACGATCTTGGGAGCTTCGGGCCACCCCGGGATCTGATCTGACGATACTGCATAGATTTCTGTGCTCCCCGCCATAAAGAGCAGCAGGAATACGAGCACATGACACAGAGATTTTCGCATCCGTCCTCCCCTCCGCTCACATGATCACTTCCAGATAGCGTTTCAGCGCGTCCTGCCAGGATGGGAGACGGCGGAACCCTTCCGCATCCAGTTTCCCTTTGTCCATACGGCTGTTGTGGGGCCGTTTCGCCTTGGCCGGATACTCATCCGCGGTGATTGCTGTCACTTCCATGGGGATCCCCGCCTGTATAAATATTTCTTTTGCAAATTCATACCAGTTGCAGATACCCTCGTTGGTGGCATGGTAGATGCCATAGCGGTCCGTCTCCATCATATCCACCAGGAGCACCGCCAGATCCCGGGTGTAGGTGGGAGAACCCACCTGGTCGCTGACCACGCTGACTTTCTGGGTCGTCTTTGCCTTGTTGAGCATGGCCTTGATAAAATTGTTGCCGCTCACCCCGAACACCCAGGCGATCCGCACGATATAATACCGTTTTAGATATTTCTGCACCGCCAGCTCGCCCAGATATTTGCTCTGCCCGTAGACATTCAGCGGATCGCATGGATCCTGGGGCTCCCAGGGACGCTCCCCCTCCCCGCCGAAGACATAGTCCGTACTGATATACATCATGGGAAGATCCAGCTCTTTACAGACCTTGGCGATGTTCTCCGTGCCCTGTGCATTGACCTTCGTACAGATTTCCGGCTCATCCTCCGCCTTGTCCACAGCCGTGTAGGCCGCACAGTGGATCACCCCGTCCGCTTTGGCCTGCCGGATCACCCGGTCTACGGCCACCTCGTCGGTGATATCCATCTCCTCCACGTCCACGCCCTCGCCCTCATGCCCCCGCAGGGCCAGTTCCTCCATCACATCATGCCCCAGCTGTCCTTTCACTCCAGTAACCAAAAAACGCATCACATTTTCCTCCTTTATCAGATCCTCTTTAATGAAAAATCCTGGCTGTCCAACGTCAGATTCGGATTATAATACGGGTCGCCCGTGCGCAAGATGTCCGGCCAGCGTTTCTCAAAGACGGCGATCTCCTTGTTGAACCGGGCCACCTTCTCCGGCGTATCCTCCAATCCCCGGGATTTGGACTCATAATGATACAGCTCCGCGTACGGGTTGTAGACGATCAGTTTCCCGGCCCGCCGGACCTTCAGGCAAAAGTCGATGTCGTTGAACGCGACGGCCAGTTCCTCGCAGAACCCATCCACCTGCGTGAACACTTCCCGCGGCACCATCATACAGGCCGCCGTGACCGCACTGTAATCCTGTGCACTGATGATCCGGTGGCAATAGCCGGAATAGCCCCTCAGCTGCTGGACAAAACAATGCCCGGCCACCCCGCCGAACCCGATCACCACGCCTGCGTGCTGGATCGTGTCGTCCTCAAAATAGAGCCTGGCCCCCACGGCCCCCACATCCGGCCGCATACAGTAGCCCAGGAGTTCCTCCACACAGTCTTCGTTGATCACTTCCGTATCGTTGTTGAGGAATAGAAAATATTCCCCTTTTGCAAAACCAACGCCGTAGTTGTTGATCGCCGCGTAATTGAACTCCCGCTCCCAGTACACCACCTTCGCACGAGGACAGGATGCTTCCAACTCTTTATAATAGTCGAAGGTCTCTTTCTTCTCACTGTTATTCTCGATGATGATGTATTCCAGATTTTTATAGGAAGATCTCTCCTCCAGGGAATCCAGACAGCGTTTCAGATCCTCCGTGTGGTCCTTATTGGGGATGATCACCGACACCAGCGGGTCGTGGTCACGTATGAAACGGGTCCGGTACAGCCCCAGGTATTCTCCCTTATACACTTCAGCCTTGATCCCGATCCTGTCGTAATGGGCCTGCACGGCCCTCTGCCCGGCATCGAAAGCGTAAAGCTTGCTCTTTGGGTTTTCAGACGTGGAATCCTCATGGCTCCTCCAGTGATAGAGGACCTTGGGGATATGGCAGATCCGCTCCATGCGATGCGGCTCCTCCACGGCCTCTGTACAGCGCAAGATCAGGTCGTGATCCTGGGCCCCGTCATATTCCGGACGCAGCATCCCCACCTGGTCCAGGACCTTTCGGCGCACCACGAACAGGTGGCAGATGTAATTGACCGTGCATAAAAGATCCTGGTTGAAATCCGGCTTCATATGGGGCTGGAAGAATTTATGGCCGTCCATGGACATCTTGTCTTCGTCCGAGTAGATCATCTGGATCTGTCTGTCCTTGTTGAGCGCTTTCACGCATTCAAAGAGAGCGTTGGGCGTGATCTCATCGTCGTGGTCCATGAACGCCACGAACTCTCCCTGCGCCGCCTGGATGGCCGCGTTGGTGTTCTTTGCGATGTTCAATTTTTCCTCATGATAGCGCACATGGATCCGCGGCTCCCTCTTCTCCCACTGTTTTAAGATATCCCGGATCGGGGAATCCGCGCCGCTGCCGTCGGAGAGGCACAGCTCCCAGTTCCCGTAGGTCTGGGCCTGGACCGACTGGATCATCTTCTCCAGATACTCCGGCGGCGTGCAGTACAGCGGGACCACAACGCTGATCAGCGGCTCATACCCGAAAGAAGTCTTTTTCTGCTTTTCCAGTTCCCCGGGGCTTGGCAGGTGCTTCTGGATCCATTTCTGGTATATGATCGGGCGCTTCGATATGTTCGAGAGCTTGCCCGCCCCTTTGGCAAAGAGCGCGCCCAATCCGTGGGCCTGATAATAACGTACCGCTTTCTTCCTATATTTATTGATCTTTTTCTGCAGGATCACCCGGCGGTTTAAGCTGACCCTGTGGACCGCCTTGCCCCGCCTGGACTGGAACACCAGATAGATCCAGTCTCCTTTTAGATCGTCTAATTCTATGAAAAAACCGCATTTCCCTCTGACCGGATGTTCCTTGAACATCTCCTCCACGTCCACCCGGGCCGTCTTCTGGATATTGCAGGGGATCTGCTTTTTATCCTGGTCGAAGACACGCACCGACACAGGCGTGGCATCCACCGCCCAGCCCCTAAGCTGACAGGATCTCTTCGGGCCCACGATCTCCTCTTCCATGTAATACTGGGGCCTTCCCATCCGCGCCGCCAGCTCCGCCGCCCGGATCGTGAACCAGCGGATGCGCTTCTGGCCCTGCACTGCGTAGATCTGCAGTTTTTTATGGGCTTTTATATCCGGGGGGATCGTCACTTTCAAGGTCACATTCTCTCCCTTGATCAGATCCAGGTCTTTAAAACGCTCCAGCGCACTGGTGTGCTCCCACGGCTCCAGCTTGGCCTCCAACTCCTCTTCATCCAGGAGGGCCAGCGGCTCGTGCTCCTTGGGCCAGCTCCCCTGGAGCAGATACCGGTCTGGCTTTAACAGGTCAAACCGTTCCCTTTTTACCTCAAAGAACTCTCCTGACATACCGCGCTTCCTTTCTCTTATTGTTATACATAGGCGACCGCCAAACGTTTATCCCTGTATACGGAAGGGAAATTTTGCAAACACTCGATCGATCGTCATACATCGTCAATCTCCGGCAGGGCCTCTGCCTCCCCCCGCAGACGGCAGTCGCCGCTATCCAGGGTCAGGTTCACATTGTAGTAGGGATCCCCGTCCTTTAAGATATCCGGCCATTTTGCACAGAAGAGGCCGCTCTCTTTTTTCAGGCGCTTCTTCTTCTCCGGGGTGTCCTCCGCGCCCCGGGATGCGGATTCGTAGTGATAGGCCTCAACGAACGCGTTGTAGACCACCAAAAGCCCCATATCGCGCACTTTCAGGCAGTAATCCACGTCGTTGTAGGCCACACGGAACTCTTCCCCGAAGCCCCCGGCCTTCTCAAATACATCCTTCGGCGTCATCATGCAGGCGGCCGTGACCGCGCTCAAGTCCTGGGTCGAATTGGATTTTCCCGCATAAGTGAGCACGTTGTTTTTTGCCCCGCACAGCACATGGCCCGCCGGACCGCCCAGGCCGATGACCACACCAGCATGCTGGATGCGGTTGTTGGGGTAGAGCAGCTTCGCACCGCACACGCCCACATCCTCCCGCTGACAGTAGCCCAGCATCTCCTCCATCCACTCCGGCGTGATGATCTGGATATCGTTGTTCAAAAAGAGCAGATACTCCCCTTGTGCATGGCGCGCGCCGAAGTTGTTGATCGCCGCATAATTGAACTCTTTCTCCCATCTGACTATCTTAAGGTCCTTATGCTCCTGCTCAAGCTGCTGATAATAGGCAAATGTCTCCGCCTGGACGCTGTTATTCTCCAAGATCAGGATCTCAAAATTGTCATAGGTGGACTTTTCATAGATGGAATCCAACGCTCGTTTAAGATCTGCCTTGTGATCCATGTTGGGGATCAAGATCGATACCTTCGGGTTTCCTTTCACCGGAAATGTGGTCCGGTAGCGGCCAAAATGCTCCGTCATGGACACCTCCGCCTCGATCCCCAACCGCTGATAATGGGCGCGGACCGCCTCCTGTCCGGCTTTATATGCATACATCTTGCTGGACGGATTGCCCGCCGTGGAGTCCGGATGGGCCCTCCAGTGATAGAGGGACTTGGCCACATGGCGGATCTCCCGGGCCTGCTCACAGCAGCGCAGGATGAAATCATAGTCCTGTGCGCCGTCGTATTCACTGCGAAACCTCCCGGCCTTCTCCACCACCGACTTGCGCACCAGGAAGATATGGCAGATATAGTTGTTGCTGCGCAGAAGATCCAGATTGAAATCCGACTTGAAATGAGGGTCGTACAGCCGGGCACCGTCCATGCTCAACTTGTCCTCGTCGGTGTAGACGATATCCACCTGGTCGCTCTCATTCAAAGCCTTGACCATCTCGAAACAGGCATCTGGGGCCACCACATCGTCATGGTCGCACAGCATGATAAAATCCCCCCGCACCATATCCACGGCCGCGTTGGTGTTGCCGGAGATCCCCTGGTTCTCCTCCAGCCTCCGATAGCGGATCCGCACATCTTTGCCGTAATTTTTCCGGATGTACTCGCCCACCTGGGGGTCTGTGCTGCCGTCGGCCAGGCACAGTTCCCACCGCCTGTAAGTCTGTCTTTCGATGGAATCCACCACGGCCTTCAGGTATTTCAGCGGCGTATTATACAGAGGGATCACGATGCTGATCAGCGGCTCGTATCCGAAAGACTGCTGCCGCTGTTCTCTCAGTTCCCTGCGGCTGGCACTGTGTTTCTTGAGCCAGCCATGCTGCCCGGCGGCGTCGGGATCCACCTCCCGGCTGAGCTGGCGGATGAAATTTGCCATGCCGTACCTGCGGATATAGGCCCGGTTCTTCGGTGCGCGCTCCTTGCGCAGGGCACGGGCCAGACGGCCTCTTTTTGATGCGCGGTAATACATCTCTTTTAAATTGACCCGGCAGTTCTTCCGGGTCAGCCGGTTCTCAAACACCAGCACCACCCAATTTCCCGGGACCTGGGACGCGATCAGGGAGATGTCGAAGCCATGGGCGTCCTCCATGTCCAGGCCCCTGGCTTTATTTACGTCCGCGCGGACCACCCGTTCGATCTCGAAAGGGATCGGGTTCTTCTTCTCGTCCACCACCGAGATCCGCTCTTCTTTGAATTTATCCAGCACCCATCCCTGCAGGAGGATCCGTCCCTCCTGGGGCCTGGCCACATCCAGCTTATATTCCAGCGTCTGCTTCTCATACCGTTCTTTGATCTGGGCCGCGGGCCTCTCCCACAGGGGCATCTCCTCATCCCCCTGGACAGCCTGGACTAAGATCGTCCCATACCGCCCCCACAATCCGTCCACCGAAGGGATCGTCAGGGTAAAACCCACCTGGGGGGAGATGCCGGAAAGCTCCGGGACGTTCTCGATCACATCCTCCCGGGGCCTGCGCACTTCGCTAAAAGGCACCGGCTCCCCGTCCGCCAGCACCCGGACTTCCACCGGCCCCGGCTTTAGGGACGCCCGCCATCCCTCCAGGACCAGGTCGATGCCCTCCCCCTCCCGGTACTCTTCCAGATCCACGACCAAATATCTTTTATCCATCGTTATTTTTTCCTTTCAATCAGTCTGCGGTATGCGCGGTACGCTTTCCAGACCTTCGTATTTTCCATAACGCCAAGCTGCCTGCGGTATTTTTCCCGGACTGCCGCAAGCTGCCGCGTCTTTTGGGAGAGCTGCTCCATCACATGGGCGTCCGCCTGGTATATCTGCAGGGAGACTGCCAGCTTCACGGCCTGCCCCACCTCCTGGATGATGATCTGGGGATCCTCCGTTGAAAAATAGATCGTATCCGTCTTCACACGATCCCCATTTGCCGTAAACGCGGCCTCGATCTTCCGCCCGTCCCCACAGATCAGACACAGCTCCTCCAGATGACAGATTCCCGGCTCCATCCCCGGATCCAAACGTATCCCCCGCACATCCCCGGGGATCGGGATCTCTGCCGTGATATGCCCGTCCTCCATGAAAATCTGATCGGAATCTCCCGGCACATATCCCGCACCCCTGTCGTAGAACACCTGCAAGGCCGTATTGCTGAGATGATAACGCTCCCGCACGATCATCTCCTCCAGGGGCAGCTTCCCGGCGGCATAGCCCCCGAACACCTCATGCAGGGGCACATGGGCGCGGTTGATGTACTGCTGGAAAGAACGTTCCATTTTCTCATAGGCTGTGATCTGCTCTTGACTGATCCCCGCCCGTGAAAAAAGGTCATATTTCTCCAGGACAGTCCGTGCGCTCTTGGTATAGATGTAATAGAGGAGGATCCGGTAGGCCAGGTAAGTGACCGGTATGGGGAAATCAAAACACCACTCGTAGTCGATCACCGTCATCGGCTCCCCCGGCCCGCCCAGGACCACATTGCCGCAGATCAGGTCGATGTCCGTGACCTCAAGGCTCTCCTGCCCTTTTGGCAGATCCACCTCCCCGAACACCTCCCTGAACTGCTCTGTCATGACGAAAGCCTGTCCCTTGGCGGGCCTGCATACCGTCTCCACAAACTGCTCCAGCTCTTTTGCCACGGCCTCCGTCTGCCCGGCCTTCAGCATGCCGTCCAATTTTTCCTCAAGGGTCTCCCCCTGGATATATTCCAGCTCTACCCCGCCGTTCTCCAGGCTGCGACCCCGGTCCATCACATAGCCGCAGCCGCTGTACACCTTATCCAGGCTCTCCTTCCAGCGGCTCAGATCTCCCAGGTGCCTTTTTGCCTCCGGGTGCATCGGGATCTTCTGTACAACGCGCGCGCCCGTCTCATCCTCCAGGATATCCGTGCGTATGGAAAAGCAGTCCGCACGGTCATTGGAATATTTTGTAAATATGGTCTTCCTCATCCCTGCCCCTCCTCTTTCTCCAAAATGACCAGAAAAGAATTGGCGAACTGGTCAAATAAACCATCCTGGATCAGCGAATCCAGCACCCGCCCTTCCGAAAACGCCAAGATCCGCTCCCTGTCGTAGTTCGGGAAATCTTCCCCGAGTTCACCCGGTTTCGGCAGATAGGCATCCGAGTAGATCACCCGGGGCAATTTATAATCAGGGAACGGATAATAAAAATCCGCTTTAAGATCCCCCGCCTGCCGGATGACCTCACACAAGGCCGGTTTTGAAAACGTCCGCACACCGTCCGTATCCGGATACCCTTCCAAGCCCTCATAGTATTCCCCCACATGGTCCTCCGTAAAACCTGCCCAGTACTTGAGTCCGATCCGGTTCTCGATCGCCAGCACGATCTGCCCGCCGGGCTTGAGATGGCCGACGGCCTGGCGGAGCATCTCCACATAGGGATCCTCCCCGCCGATATACCCTTTCGCATACTCAAACACCCCGATCAGCGTGATCAGATCGAATCTCCCCAGCTCCTTCTCGATATCCTGATAATTTCCCACCAGGATCTCTATATTCTCCCGCAGCCGGTTCCTGTATCCATTGATCTGGCTGCGCCGCCTGGACAGCTCCACGCAGGTGACATGACCCGCCATCTGCGCCAGCATGCCCGTCAGCGCGCCGCACCCGGATCCGATCTCCAGAACTTCATGTTCCTTCGTGACCGGCAGCCAGCTGATGATATTCTGGCGGACTCTTGAAAAATGATACAGCACCGGCCAGCTCTTCCTCTGGGCGACCACCTGGTCATATCCTCCCTCCGTATAGTCCCGGGCGATCTGGAGCAGTTCCTCCTCCACTTCTCCGTCGCTGTACAGATCCTCCCCCGGATACCAGGTATAGTCCAGGGTCACGCCCCCGATCTTTTCTATCGTTCCCGCTTCTTTTCGCTCCATCTTCATCTACTCCATTTTCCTATGGTTCCTAAACTGACATGTCTGCTCGCGCAGACATCACTATCCATGAAAGTCAGCTGCTCCGTGCATTCAGCACTCCCACAGCCGCCACCTGCATTCATGATCCGGGCTATCGCCCTACTCATCCATTCAGGTCCGCCCATCAAATGTCAGTATGGATGTGCAGATAATCTTGCCCATCATCCTGCCGCTGGCCGGTACTTTCAT
>Ga0224483_100647_pt1 | contig 11375 bp, 15 predicted proteins | sample hydfratestSal1_FD_181453 | JGI IMG/M metagenome (GOLD analysis project Ga0224483, IMG submission 181453) | Metatranscriptome of mouse feces microbial communities from Columbus University, Ohio, United States - Sal1 (Metagenome Metatranscriptome) ... | reverse complement strand
CACAATTCGGACATAAAATGACCCCACATTCATTTATTACTTCATTACCCATCTTCCACCTCTGCTTGAAGTTCAAACTATTGCAAAATTCCCCCGCCGTGTTATAATAAAACCCATGGAAGCATAGCTCAGCTGGGATGAGCGCTCGCCTGACTAGCGGGAGGCCAAGGGTTCGAACCCCTTTGCTTCCATTTTTTGTCTCTTAAACCTCCGTGTAACTCATGCACACCTGTCGCACGATCTCATGCCTGAGCGCCTCGCTGACCGGGATCTTATGCTGCGCGCAGTATCTGTCAACATACTTCCTGAACCGGCTGTTGAACCTGTATTCATTCTTGATATTTTCATCAGTCATTCCTGCTCCTCCCTTTCCTGCCGCCCTATGCATCTCTCGATAAAACAGTCATCGCATGGCGGTATCTCGCATTCACCATATCTTACAAAAGGACAGGGGTGCTGCATATAGTCTGCTTCTTCTGTGTCGTCATACATTCTCATCTCTGCGCCTCCTTCTTTCTACGTTTTTGCCTGAATATACTTATCCACCCTTGCCTTGAGTGCCTCCAAAAGTGCCGCCTGACAGTCTCCTTTGCGCCGCAGTGCACTCATGACGTCCTCATCTACCGTACCGGCCGCAAGAAGGTGATGTACGTACACCGTATGCTTCTGCCCCTGCCTGTGCAGTCTCGCGTTTGCCTGCTGGTACAGTTCCAGATTCCAGTTCAGACCGAACCAGATCACGTCGCTGCCTCCTTCCTGCAGGTTCAGACCGTAGGCCACGCTGGCCGGATGGGCCAGCAGGATGTCGATCCGCCCTGCATTCCAGTCTGCGATATCCGCCGTCCCCTTAAGTTCCCTCACGGCCAGCTTTGTCTTTGCCAGTACCCTGTGTATCCTCTCAAGGTCATGCTGGAAGTTATAAAACACAAGCGCGTGTTTCCCGCCCAATTCTTCTAACAGTTCCAGAAATCCCTCCAGCTTGTTGTCGTGGATCTGGACTACCTCCCTTTCCTCTGCCACATGATCGTCCACCACAGTCTCTTTCGTGTGATAGACTGCCCCGTTTGCAAGCTGCAGGAGCTTCCCTGAGAGTACGGCGGCGCTCCCCGCATCCAACGCCCCGTCCGGCAGCTCCAGGATCCGTTCCCGCTCCATCTCCTCGTAAGCGCGGCGCGCTCTTGCATCCAGCTGTACATAGCGGACGTTATCGATCCGGTCAGGCAGGCTCAGGTAATCCTTTGCCGAAAGGCTGATACAGATATCCCTGATCTGTTCCTGTATCTTCTCGTTCGCTCCCGGCAGCGGCTCGTAGGAAAAGATCGTGGTCGCGTTCCGCGACGCGGGAACGAAATAGTTATTCCGGTATTCCGTCAGTGTCCGTCCCAGCCTCTGCCCGCCATCCAGCAGGTACAGCTGTGCCCATAAGTCTGTCAGGCCGTTCGGGGAAGGCGTGCCGGTCAGTTCCACCAGCCGTCTGATATGGCGCCTGATATTCCTCAGGGCCTTGAACCGCTTCGCCTGATGGCTCTTAAAGCTGCTGGACTCGTCGATGACCACCATGTCAAAGGGCCAGTCATTGCGGTAATGGTCCACCAGCCAGGGGACGTTCTCCCGGTTGATCACGAAGATGTTCCCCGGACTGTTCAGCGCCCGGATCCGCTTCTCTTTTGCGCCGAGTACCGGCTGTATCTTTAACAGGTTCAGGTGGTCCCACTTATCCTGCTCCCTGGTCCAGGTATCCTCCGCCACTTTTTTAGGTGCGATCACCAGACATCTGCCAACGAGAAAACGATTGAAGATCAGGTCACACACTGCAGTCAGCGTGATGACCGTCTTCCCCAGACCCATGTCCAGAAACAGGGCCAGAGCCTCTTCCTGAATGATGCGGGTGATGCAATAACGCTGGTAATCGTGCGGCACGAACCTCACAGCAACACTCCTCCCTTCCTGCCCGGGCGGCGGTTTATCATCTCCTCGAACAGCGGATCCCGCGCGTGGGCCACAGGCGCCTGCCTCTGCAGCTCGGTTATGACCGCCTCTGCGCACTCTAAGCTGTCTACCACTGCGGTATAGCACCCGAGTCCTGCCAGTTCCTGCCGCCTGAACTGCTGCAGTTTCCGCGGCGTCTCCCCCGGGCGTTTCAATTCCACGAAGCCGATCCGGCCGCCCGGCAGCACCACGATCCTGTCAGGCACACCACTGTTGCCCGGCGACACGAACTTGTACGCCTTTCCGCCTGCCTGCTCCACAAGCCTGCAGAATCTCCTCTCCAGTTCACTTTCTTTCATGTCCTTTCCTCCTGTTCCTGCGACATTCTCCATTTTCCCCTATATATACCCGTATATAGGGGTACAGGGGTATATATATCCCTTATTTCCCTTGTATTTTCATTTCATATAGAAGAATGTTTACTTGTTTATAAATGCCGTTTTGTCCAGTAACTATCAGCCTTTTCGCGTTAACATTTGAATGTTTCCACCTGTTTGCATGTTGACAGCACCCTTGTCAACATCTTCTGCCACGACTGCATGTTTACATACCGGATGTTACCTTTATGAATCCTCTCTGGGACCCGTATTCCCCTCCGAACCGCAGCGCGCTCTTTTGCCGCTCCCAGCCTGGCAGCCTCTCCAGGATGCCGTTGATCTCCTTGGAGTCTGATTTTTTCATACGCGTATACCCCGGCATCTTAAAGCACTCGTTCCAGATCTCCCAGGCACAGATCCGGTCTCTGTACATCAGCTGGCTCTCATCCGCCTGTTTCTGATCAAAGCCGGAATCAAGCCAGCTGCGCCGTTCATACAGATCTCTCTTATACCAGTCCCTCGGCACCTTCTTCTCCAGAAACTCTATGATCGCACCCTCCGAGTAGGAAGATTCCCTGTGCTCCTCCTGCGCGCGCTCTGCCATCTTCTCCGCCGCATCCGAAAGAATCAGCGGTTCTCCCAGCCGATACAATGCAACGGCCTCCGCCCAGATCTGGGGCACCTCTGCAGGCAGATCGTGCCATATGTTCTTCCTGCGTCCTTTCCCGGTCAGATCCACCGGCCAGAACCTTCTGTTGCCCGTATAATCCTTTAGGAATTCAGCTTCATTGGTGGTCCCCACGATGATGCACTGCCGCAGGTATTTCTCCGTTCTCCTGCCATATGCAGCCCGGTACACATCGTCACATTTGCTCAGGAACTGTTTGACCGTGTTCATCTCGGACTTTGTCATGCCCGTCAGCTCCCCTGCCTCTATGACCCAATATCCCTGCAGCAGCTCGGCCGCGTCCTTTCCCTCAAAGGTACATAGCGAGTCTGAATACCAGTCCATCCCCAGATACCGGAAGAAAGTACTCTTCCCGATGCCCTGCGGCCCCGCCAGAATCAGCATGGTATCGAACTTGATACCCGGATGAAATATCCTCGCTACAGCGCCCACGAGTGTCTTCCGGACGGCTTCCCTTGTATAGGGGCTGTCCTCCACCCCGAAATAGTCGATCAGAAGGCTGTCCACCCGCGGCACGCCGTCCCATACCTGCGCTGCCAGATAATCCCGCAGCTTATGTACCCTGTGATTCAACGCGTAGACCGCAAAGCCGTCCCCTATTTTCTTCTCGCCGGTGATCTGATGAACAGACTCCATGTAGCCCCGTAGCCCTGAATCGTCTGCGTCCTTCCACTGCCGCACGCCACAGGACAGACCCACCGGCTCCCAGGGCAGCGGAGAGACCGCCATCGGCCTGCCGGACATCTCGTCGTGGTAGATACGGCCTTTCAGTCCCGGGTCGTTCTCCAGAATGACCTGTACATTCTGGACCGTACTGAGCGGTTTTCCTGTCTTCGGGTGCACCTGCAGCTTCAATACCCAGCTGGCATCTGTCTGCTCCTGCACCGGCGGCGCATTTGAAAAACTCTGCACCGCCGCCTCGTATCGCTCCTTTGCCATCAGCTCTGCTACTGCAGGCTGTTCGGCAGCGAATTCACACATTTTTTTAAAAGAGGGAAGATTGGCTGCCGGTGTATCCGGCTTTGCCTCGTCGTCCTCATCCCCGAACAGATGCAGCCTGGTCATGTCAAAGGAATTGACCAGGCGTCCGGAACAGGGATCTGTCGCATGATGGCTGTAGAGGAACTTTCCGTCTTCATACAGGACCGCCCCTCCTACGGTGCTCCCTTCTATGTAGGTGAAACGCCCCGGATCGGCACATGCCTCATAGGTTCCCGGTAGGAACTGTTCCATGGCATCCTCTATGGAAAAACACTTACAGAATGCCCCGACGATGCCTTTCTTCTCCAGCGGATCCCCCTGCTTTTTCGCTGACCGGTCTCTGATCCGTGCCGCACCCGGCACTTCCGGCCACTCTGACACATCCCGCCAGTCCCGGTAACTGGATAACATCCCTGTTCTTGACAGAAAAGGCTTGTCTTCATACAGAAATATGTATTGGCTGTCCCTGCTGCAGCTCGGCCAGTACATCAGCCTGACCGGTTCAAAAGTCGTCGGATCAAAGATCTGCATCCCGATGAAGCTGGCTGCCTTACGCGCGATCGGCTCATATTCATCTGCTGTACAGGGCTCGTCCAGTGGTAAGATGATGCGCAGCCGCGGCGCCGCCCCTTCATGCTTTCTCGTAGAATAGACAGCATAAGCGCATCCCAGGGTCGATATGGTGTTCAGTACCCTCTGCGTGCCGCCCGGCTCGATTGTGTCCGCATCCAGCGTGATCAGGTGCCGCTCCCCGGCGTTCTCATTCTTCCTGCGCCGCCCTTTCAATACACCGCCTACAAAGCCGCCTATGTCTTTCAGGGCATCCTGCTCCGGCCTTGAAAAAGACTTATACTCCTCGAAGCTCTCCTGCGTCCTGACAGGCTGTGACAGCTTCTGTATAAAACCCGACCAGTACAGTTCCTGCCCGGTCCATACGATGGACTTCCTGCTGGTCCCCGTGGTGATCTTGATGATCCTGTCATTGTGCATCAGCCCACCTCCTAATCTTTTTTGTAGTAATACGACTCAAAGCCGTCTGCATCAAGCGGCAGCCCCGCTGCCCATCCCGGCAGAAGACACATACAGCTGATGGCCTCTTCCAGTGTCCTTCCGGAATCTTCCGGCACTTCCAGGATCACCTCATCATGGATATGGAAGTCGATCACGAATCCTGCCCGGTACAGATTCATCAGGGAATTGGCCAGCAGGTCACGGGCTACCGCCTGCACGATGTTCTCCGTCAGTTTACCGCCGTAAGTGGATATCATCCCCCACTTTTTCGTCTTCTGGTCAACACCCCGGAAATGGATCGCATCCCTGCCCAGATCATTTTGCCGGATCTCCGGCTTATAATAGTAGAGACGCCGCTTACTCGGAAGGATGATGGACAGATAGTCCACGTCCCTGTCAAAAACAATCCCGCAGGGCATATATCCTGTCACTCCGTGTCTCACGGTATCCAGCGCATACTGCTCCACGGCCTTCCAGAAACCAACGATGCGCTTATTGCTCCCCCGCCACCGCCGCACGATGTCCGGCAGCTCTTCTTCCGCGAGACCCATGTTCAGGGCGCCCATGGATATGAGTGACCCTTTGCCTCCCTGGTATCCCAGAGCCAGTTCCGCGATCTTCCCCTTACTGCGCAGCGCGTACTCGGGATTTCCCTTTTTGATCAGGTCAATGTCAACACCGAACATAGTGGATGCAGACGCCTCATAGATCTTCCCGTGGGTCTTGAAAACGTCCAGCCGCCACTGCTCCCCGGCAAGCCACGAGAGTACTCTTGCTTCTATGGCGGAGAAATCCGCTACCAGGAACTTACAGCCCGGCCCCGGGACAAAAGTGGTACGGATCAGCTGTGAGAGGATATCAGGCACGTTCCCATAGATAGCCTTTAACGCCTCAGTCTGCCTTTTCTTCACCAGCTCTCTCGCTGTATCCAGTGTACCGATATAATTCCGCGGCAGGTTCTGTATCTGCACCAGCCGCCCGGCCCAGCGTCCTGTCCGGTTCGCGCCATAGAACTGCAGCAGTCCCCGGATCCTGCCGTCTTCGCACACGCAGGTCTCCATGGCCTCATATTTTTTTACCGAAGTCTTCCCCAGCTCCTTTCGGATCCGCAGCACTTCCTTTATGAGGTCATCACCGGTCTTGTCCGCCAGCACTTCCGCCACCGTCTGTTTCTTTAAGTCTTCCAGTTCAAAGTCTGAATTCTCCCGAATCCACTGCTTCAACTGTGCCACACTGTTAGGGTTATCGAGACCGGTGAGCTTCCTTGCCCTTCCGGATAATTCCCCCTGAACCTGGTCTGAGATCGCCAGCGCGCCGCTGATCAGGTCCTGATCCACTGCAGCGCCGTTCAGATTGATATACTGATCCAGCACCCAGTTAAAGTGTTCTGCTTCCGGAAAAGGATGTCTCTCTAAGATCTTATGTATGTCCATCTCTGTTTCCACGTCACGGATACAATAAGACTTGAACAGCTCCCACTTCTGCCTGTCATGATACCAGCGGTTCCGTGTCCTGCCATGATTGCTTTTTGTAGGCACACACGGCACACAGAAGTATTTTATGAGCTGTTTCCCGACTGCCATCTTCTGGCGGTTCTCCGGCAGCCCCAGCGCCCTGCCAACCTGCGCCAGCTGCCCCGGCAGGCCACAGTAATAAGCGTGTACCATGGTGCAGTGCCATTGATATATCTCAGTAGAAAAAAATCTTTTTAAGCAATTTATTTCAAAAGCCGCATTATGGGCTGTCTTTTTCACGTTCGGGTCATTCAGGTCCCGCACGATCCCGGCGGGTATCTGCTCGCCTGCTGCCAGATCGACGATCCTCACAGGCTCATAGTCATAAGAATATGCAAAAAGCAGTATTTCAAAGGCCGGGGACTGTACATATCTGTACAGCCCGGCTTTTGTTATATCAATATCTGAAAATGTCTCAAGATCTATATGCAGGGTCCTCATGATAATCCCATCACTCCTCCTGTGAGCATCGGCCGGCCCGTGATCGGGTCGATCTGTCCCGCCTGCTGTGGATATCCCGTCAGTGCAGGTATGGGCTGCTGCTGAAATGCCATCGGTGCGGGTGCAGGCTGCGCCGGATATGCTGTTGATACCGGCTGCTGATATCCTCCGGGCGACACCTGCGGATACGGGATGCCCGCCGGCACGGCCCCCGGATACGGCATCGCAGGGACAGCGTTATAAGCATTGCTGCCGCCAAAGGCTTCCTCGGCGGATACCCTTGCCGTCAGGGGCTCGCCGTCCTCGATCTTCTGTACGGCGTTCAGGCCGCAGCCGATCCCCTTGTTACCGTTCGTATTGTAGGCAAAAAAGTTAATATTTGCCCTGATATAGCATCCGCTGTACACTTCTGCAGGATTGATGATGTTCTCCATGTTCAGCCCGACAATGGACGGCTGTAATTTCGCCGATGCCGTCATCACCAGATGCCCCCTGCATTCTTCCCCAAAGGCCTCTCCTGATGGACGGACGCCGTCACCATCATAGAGCGGTGTCCTGCACACAGGGGGGACATTCCCGCCAAATACCTTCTGGGCTCCCTCCTGTTTTGCTTTCTCCATCTCTGCATAGATGCCATTGATTGTTGCCGTGTCAGTCTTAGGGATCAGCAGCGTTACAGAATACTTTGGATCCCCGCCATTCTGCGGCACCTTGGGCTGGAAGATGCTGACATAACTCGCCCTGACCTTTCCTGTTGTGATCGCCATCTCATTTTCCTCCTTCTGAATATGTGTTGTCCCCGCCAAAGGCCTCTTCCGCAGATACCCTCTGCAGCACCATGGCCGGCCGTTTATCGTCCTCCGGCGCAAGCGTCGGCTTCCCCTGCGGCTTCACGATATATTTTGACAGGATCTCCTGCCGGTGTTCCTTACTGAGGGTCTTTTCCAGCGCGCCCAGCGCTATGGGCTTCCGCTCGTACAGGATCGCTTCGTCATATCCCGCTTTTACCAGTTCTGCAAACGCCGCGTCAGCGTCGGATATCTGTCTGTAGCTCTTGCCCTCTACGATCTTCCATCCGGGAACCTCTCCGCCTGATACGATCTCGTTCAAGACGGTACTTTCAAGATTCTGTACCCACTCTTTCAGGAACTGCGCCTCTTTCAGGAGTTCGCCCGCCTCTTCCCATGAGATGAGCGGCGGCAGGTTCTTCTGGTTCTGCTCTTTGTTCCAGGCCTTTTTCATGAGCTCCATGTTCTTGTCGGCTGTCGCCCGGCACCGGCCGTAGGCCTTGCAGAATCCGGCTCTGCAGTAGTTCTCCGTATCCCCGCTGCAGTAATCCGCGGGATGGAATCCGCCTTCACCTTTGAACGCTTTCTCCGCAGCCGGCTTTACCACGGTCTCTCCCCAGTCGAGCACTTCTTTTAAAGTCGTGCTCCATGAGGAAGTATTAGGGATCCGCGGCTGGACGATATGCAGATGCACCCTCTCGACCGGGAAGAACATACCGAATTCGTGATAGGCTCCTAACGCATACAGCGCAAGCTGGTAATTTCCTTCCGCCTTTACCGGAACCCCCTTTCCGTATTTGAAGTCTATGATATGAAGGTCCCCTCCATAGATGATCACGCAGTCCCCTGTCCCGAACCCCTCCGGTGCCCACGGGCTGTAATCCAGCCGTTTCTCTACCGCGACGAACGGGGCCCCCGGAAAACTGAACGCAATGCCCGATACATAGTCCGCGTATTCTTCTGTGTATCCGTCCATCTCCGGCGCATAGAGCTCATCCTGCTGCAGTTTTTTCAGCCGGCTCTTATAGGTCCGGTCGGTCATGTTCTTGTCCGTGAACAGCCTCTGCAGTTTCAGTTCGCCGATCGCGTGTGCCAGCGTGCCCTCTTTCGCATAAGGTGATTCCTCTTCCGGTATGCTGTCTTCTAACCTTGCCGAGGGAGGACAGTGGATCCATTTCTTCGCACTGGACGCTGACAGCAGCGCGTGCGCCCTTTCTTCCTTCTTCTTCCCCATCAGATCTGTGCACCCGCCTCTCTGAGCGCGGTAGCAAGCTCCCCGTAGCGTTCCCGGGGCAGCTCCGTCATCGCCTGGATACCGAACTGCTGCAGGATACCCATCACCTGTGACATCCTCCCCATCTGTGAAAGGCCGGCTGCTGCCACCTGCAGCTGCTCGATCGTATACTCCTGCGGCATCGCTGTCGTAGGAACAGCTGTCGGTACTGCCGCGCCCTGTGCCGGCTGTACCCCCATAGCCACGGGTACTGTCGGCTGTACGGATGCCTGTCCGTAATTCTGTGGTGCCGCTGTGGGGACCTGTGGCGGCTGCACCGGTACTCCCACGGGGATCTGCGGCGGCTGTACCGGTGCGCCTGCCGGTATCTGCCCTGCCGTCGCCGTCCCCGGAACGGGCGGCTGTGTCTGCGGCGCGCCTGCCACGGCTGCCTGTCCTCCATCCATGCCTGCCAGTACCCTGACTGCCTCCGTCAGTTCCTTAAGTCCCTCGATCGTGATCCTGATCTCATTCATAGTGCTGTTCCTCCTTTTTGTTATGGTCTTTATGTACATTGCCCCCGCTGATCCTGGCGGTCTCTTCCTGCGACGGTGGCACTTCCTCCCTGCAGTCGCATCGCTCACCGGGATCCAGCCTCGCCTGACAATGGTCGCATATCTTATACACCATCTTCCCCTCCTTTCATCCTCCCTCATGCCCGTAAGCCACAGGACGGCCAAAGCCTCCAGGCATATGATCCCTGCTGCCGGATGCCTGTCCATTGCCGCCGCGGACAGCAGGACTGTGATAAAGAGGGCTGTGCTCATTTCCCGTTCTCCCTCTCCAGCTCTGCGGAGATCCGCAGGATCTCGTCTGCATACTCCGACACATCCCCGCTGCCGTCCAGCAGCCCCTCAGCGCGGGAATCGCCGTTATACTTCATCAGCGCCACACTGACATCCTCATACTGCTGGATCAGTTCGTGCAGGTAATCCACCCCGACCAGCATGCAGCTCCTGGTATCGTACAAGTCTGTCACGCCCAGCCGGGTCATCCGGTCTGCGTGCCATGCGGGATTGACCTGCATGATCCCGATATGGCTGCCGTTCTCGGCCCGCGGATCAAAGCTGCTCTCTTTAAAGCACGTGGACTGGATCACCTCCGGACATATGCCGTACAGCGTGCCCAGCTCGATGGATATCTGTCTGACGTCTGCCGGCACGTCGATCGGTGCCGCCCACACGGTCATCTCTTTTGCCGCGATCATTGCGGCCAGCAGCAGTGCTGCGAGTTTCTTTCTCAATGCTCTTTCCTCCTATCCGGCTACAGGGCTGCCTTTCTTCGCGATATACTTCTCGTACTTCTCCATGACGGTCTCTGTAAACCCGTTCTTATGTATCTTTCTGATATCTGAGATCTCCTCGTTTTTGAGGACTTTCAGCCATTCCAGCAGGTCTTTCCTGTTGTGGGCAAAGTTCCGGCATCTCCCGCCTGCGTACTCGATCCTGTACTCCATAAGCCCCTCCTTTCCGGCTTGTCCACCGGTATCCGGCTTATGCCGGTTCTTTTGTATCAGGTTCCTTTTTTGCGCGGAGCTCATATTCCGTTACTGCTTCTTCCTGTTTTGAGAAAAGCATGATCAGCGTGTTGTACACCTTATCTGTAAATCTCTCTCTTGTCCGCTCATCCACTTGCCCCACCTCCTTTGTTCCTAATTTATGTAGCACTGGTTGTACAACTTTCCTGCTATTTCAGGTTCATCCAATCGCCTTACACTTTCACGTCAATGAAGATCTGGTTGTTATCCTGCCATGTGAAGCTCTCTACCTCGCGATCATCATATGCGAGAATGTTATCCTGATACCGGTTGCCACGTGCGAGTGTGGCGAACCCTTCACCCTCCCGGATGACAATATCGGTGCTGTCGTTGATCAACCCGTAAAAGCAAATATTAAAGATCCTCTCGAAGAACACGAGTTTTTCCGCCGTGCATGGGTTGAAGTTGGATTCATGAAACTGATTGAGCAATACCATAATTGGCTTAACAGTTAAATGGGTTCTTCCCGACTTCTCGTATTGTTCTTTTCATTGCTTTTCCGCACCTTGCCAGCACCTCGAGGCTTGTTGCAATCCGCTCCAAAGACTCAGCTATCCTTTGGAGCGATTCTTTTTCTTCTTTGCCGTCCACTTCCTCACCTCCTCTCATTTGTCTCATTTCGTGACATTTTGGGTAAAAAAAATATTCTGAACGGATTCACCAAAAAAATCAGCAAGCCTAAGTTTAATTTCATCTCTTGGTGAGCGTTCTTCATTTTCGTACATAGCAATCGCGGAAACACTAACATTCACTGCAGACGCTACAGTTTCTCGTGGTATATTCCCGCGAAGTTCTTTTAAAATTTTTCCATACCCCTTCACTCTATCACCTCCTTG
>Ga0224483_100646_pt1 | contig 11382 bp, 9 predicted proteins | sample hydfratestSal1_FD_181453 | JGI IMG/M metagenome (GOLD analysis project Ga0224483, IMG submission 181453) | Metatranscriptome of mouse feces microbial communities from Columbus University, Ohio, United States - Sal1 (Metagenome Metatranscriptome) ... | reverse complement strand
GGAAAAACACCTGACGGATATGCAGATTGACCGTAAGATTATGGTGAAGGAGCAGGAAGATGTGCATGCGCAGAAAGAAAAAACAAAGATTGTCTATGCTGCCCAGTATTATTATCTGGAATTAAATACAGCACGTATGCTCCACGATTTGAATATCCGTGGGGAGATAACCAGGGAGCAGATTAAGCGCAGGTTAGTTCATATTCAGCAGGAGGAAAAGATTTGTCTGGATACGCTACAGGAGGAAGCGGTTTATCAGGCGGTGAATTGCGGCCTGCTGATTATCACCGGCGGTCCGGGAACAGGAAAGACGACTACGATTAATACGATTATCCGTTTTTTTGAACAGGAGGGCATGGAAATTTTATTAGGGGCGCCCACCGGACGGGCAGCCAAGCGGATGGCAGAGGCTACGGGCTATGAAGCAAGGACGATTCATCGTCTTTTGGAATTGAGCGGCGGCATGGGGGAACGTGAATCATCAATGGCAGGAATGCATTTTGACCGAAATGAAGAAAATCCTCTGGATGGCGATGTGGTGATTATTGACGAAATGTCCATGGTGGATATTCATTTAATTCATTCGCTGTTAAAGGCAATTACAGTGGGAACCCGGCTGATTTTAGTTGGCGATGTCAATCAGCTTCCCAGCGTGGGACCGGGAAATGTTCTGCGGGATATGATAGAAAGCGGGGTATTTCCCATGGTGAAATTAACCAGAATTTTCCGGCAGGCGGCAGAGAGCGATATTGTGATGAATGCTCATCGGATTCATCACGGAGAACGGGTGGACTTACACAAACCAAGCCGGGATTTTTTGTTTATCCGCAGAGAAAATCCCGATGCAATCATCAATGCCATGCTGACTTTAGTGCAGAAAAAATTGCCTTCTTATGTCCATGCGCAGCCCTTGGATATTCAAATTATGACGCCAATGCGGAAAGGTGCCTTGGGTGTGGAAAGACTGAATGGAATTTTGCAAAATTTCCTGAACCCTCCCTCACCAGATAAGGCTGAACGGGAGTATGGACTGACCATTTACCGGGTTGGGGACAAGGTGATGCAAATTAAAAATAACTACCAGATTGAGTGGGAAATCCGAAGTCAATATGGGGTGACTGCGGAAAAAGGGATGGGAGTATTTAACGGAGATATAGGAATTATCCGGGAAATTAATTCCTTTTCTGAACTGGTCAGGGTAGAGTTTGATGAAGGAAAGATGGTGGAATACAGCTTTAAGCAGCTGGAAGAGTTGGAGCTGGCGTATGCGATTACCATTCACAAATCGCAGGGAAGTGAATATCCGGCAGTGGTGATTCCTGTCTATACAGGACCAAGGATGCTGATGACGAGAAACCTGATTTATACCGCAGTTACCAGGGCAAAGACCTGTGTCTGTCTGGTTGGAATCCCTTCTGGTTTTTATCATATGGCGGATAATACGCTGGAGCAGCGGCGGTATTCCGGGCTGAAACGAAGGATTTTAGAGCTGGCAGAGATGGAAGGCTGACATTGTAAGCAGAAAGGAATTGTGAATTGGGAGAAGAGAGGGACAGAAATGGGTTTGAGTGGTGGAAGGAGCAGGCCGCAGGGTTTTTGTTTCCCCGACGCTGTCCGGTGTGCGGGGAGATTGTAATGCCAAGGGGGGAAATGATTTGTCCGGGCTGCAGAGTGATGCTAAGTGAGGTAAAAGGAGCATTGTGCTTAAAATGCGGGAAAGAGCTGGTGTATGAGGAGGGGGAATACTGTTTTGGCTGTATGCGGCATCCCAAAAGCTTTGTGTCTGGGGCGGCTCTTTTGAATTATAATGAAGTTTCCGCGCAGTCTATGGTGCAGATAAAGTATAAAAATAAGCGGGAATATTTGGATTTTTACAGCAGGGAAATGGCAGATAAGCTGGGCAGAAAGATTGCGCAGATGAACGGAGAGGCACTAATTCCTGTGCCGGTTCACCCGGAAAGGCTGCGAAAGCGCGGATTTAATCAGGCGCAGGAACTGGCAGTGCGGTTGTCAAAATTAACCAAAATTCCGCTCTGCACTGACCTTCTTATCCGCACAAAAAAAACGCTGCCGCAAAAGGAATTAACGCCGGGACAGCGGCTGAAAAACCTGGAACAGGCTTTTTCCGTCAGAGAGGGAAGTGCTTTTTGCAGCCTGAAATCGGCGATTTTAGTGGATGATATTTATACGACGGGGAGCACAATAGAGGCCTGTACCAGGGTGCTGCATAAGGCAGGGATAGGAAAGATATACTTCCTGGCAATTTGCATTGGCGGGGATAAATAAGACAGGAATCTACAGGTAAAAATAGAAAGGACAAAAGGTTGCTTTACAGGAAATGAAGACTTGTAAAGACAGCAAAAGAACAGAAAAAATGACGGAAAAATCCTATAAGAACCGGGAAAAAATGGTGTATGAAAGTTTAAAATAAAATATCTTGGATTTGGAATTAAAGCCGGGACAGTTATTAAAGGAAACCGAGCTATGTGAGCGCTTTGGGGTGTCGCGGACATCTGTCTGGGATGCTCTCCGCATGCTTCAGGAGCAGGGATTTGTGCGTGCAGTTCCATTTATGTTACCCTGCTGAGTTTAAGCAATATTAAGCAAATGATTTATATGCGTATTGCAGTGGAAACAATGGTTTTGCGGGATTTTACAAAAACAGCGGGGCTTTTGGTGCTGGAGGATATCTGCTATCTGATCTGAAAACAGCAGGCAATTATTCTGGAGCCAGATTTTAAACCGGAGCAGTTTTTCCGGCTTGATGCACAGAGGAGGCCTTAAAGGAACACCTGTATTTTATTTTGAAAGTTCGCCGCCGAATAGGCGGCATCAATTCAGGGATTCCAAGTGCGCCCAGCAGACTTTTATTCGTGGTGGTGCACACACTTGTGGGCGCATGAAGGTTTAGAAATATTTCTTTGATGATTTCACCATTTGATATTGACAAAAGATGGAAAATAGAGTAGAATAGCAAAAAACAGAACATACTTTCGGTTTTAGCAGTTAAGGCAGTAAAGGAACGGTTTCTGACATTCCTTTAATATAAAAGATAAACGATGATAGAAATATGTATAATAAAACAAAAATGAATGGTAAAACAAAAGATAATTTAAAGTAAGTTAATGATGAAGTCAGGAAACAGATAATGCAGAAATAAATAAGGATAAAACAAAGATAAATAAGGAGAAGTAAGTCAGGAAAAGGAGGAGCGATAATGGAGAAGTCAAAGCGGTATGAAATCAGCTATGAGCAGTATGACAGGGGAGTTACCCCAAAAGATATGATGGATGAGATATTAAGTGATCCTGAACTGGGGCAGCTGAATGAGATTATCATTGGCTGCTGGGGCGATTCATGGGATGGCGGCTGTCAGGAGATTGTAGACAGATTTGTCGAGGATGCGGACAAGTTTTCTCATATTGAAAAGCTGTTTATTGGAGATATGGGCTACGAGGAGTGTGAAGTATCCTGGATTATTCAGGCGGATTACAGCAGGCTTTGGGCGGTGATGCCTCAGCTTAAGGAACTTACGATAAAAGGAAGCACAGATCTTAGTCTGGGTGAGATCTGTCATGAAAATCTGGAAGCATTGACGATTATCTGCGGCGGTCTCCCCCATAATATATTTGAAGAACTTCAGCATGCCAAGTTGCCGAATCTGCGCAAGCTTCTTCTGTACATTGGTGTGCCGGATTATGGATTTGACGGTGATGAAACGACGGTAAAAGCCCTGCTGGACTCCGCTGATTTTCCAAAGCTTGAATATTTGGGAATTGTTGATAGTGAAATTCAGGATGAGTTGACCAGAGTAGTTTTAGAGAGCCGGTTTATGGATCAAATTCATACCTTGGATTTATCTTGTGGTACATTGACGGATAAGGGAGCTGAATTGATTTTAGAAAAGCTTTCCAAGTATCCGAAGATTAAAACCCTGGATCTTCATTTTCATTATTTGTCTGATGAAATGATGGCAAGGCTGAAAAATGAGCTGACAGATATCACCATTGATCTTTCTGAACAAAATGAAAAAGAAGTGTACCGCGGTAAAGTCTGGATGAATGCCATGCTGACAGAGTAACCTTGATATACTCATTATCAAAGCCTGTCGGGTGATTTTGGACAACTGAACTTAAAACGTCTGCCTGTCGGTGAATTTTTAAAGTAAACTTTCATGCACCCGCAAGTGGTCGTACCACCATAAATATAAGCCTGCTGGGCGCACTTAGAATACCTGAACTTAGACCGCCTAACCGGCGGTAAACTTTTAAAGTAAAGATGAAGATGGATGATAAAATCAATGTGAATAAAACGAATATGAATGAAAATCTGGAGCATAAGAAAGCTGTTCTAAGTGCTTTCTCAGCGGAAAGAGGCAAAATAGCCGACAAGGGTCAAAAATACCCCTGGGTTGCCCTTTTGGGAAGTCAGGAATCCAAGCGGAAAATTTACTTAGAACATGCAGCCAAAAGGTTGGGGCTGCATGTTCTCTTTATCAACTGGAAAGCCTGGGGGGATGCTTTTTGGGAAAACTGGCTGGAAGAGCATGGGGAAAATGGTATTTTAAAGATTGACCCGCCTCATTGGGACAGTGCAGCTTTAGACGATCTGCCTGCCCTGATGAAAGATTATCGGCATCATTTAGTTTTGCTGAAACAGATGGCGGGCACGTCAAATCTCAGCTTTTTTAACTGCCCGGAAGCTATTTTCCGTCTGCTGGATAAAAGGTCATGCAAGGCCAGGCTGTTTAAAGCGGGCCTGCCGGTGACAGAAGAAGTTTTTTCTTCTACTATGACAAGGCGAAGGGAATACTTATGTTTTGCGGTATCGGAAACGGAAGAACGCGCTGAACCTTTAATTACAGGAGCAGAGAAGCTTTTTGCGGCGATGCGGGCGAAAGCGATTTCTCAGATTTTTATTAAACCTAACTATGGCTCTGGAGCCCTAGGCGTTACAGCTTTTCGTATTCAGCATCGAACTGGTCGTATGTTTCTTTATACCTGTGCTGCACTGGATACACACACGCGCCGTCTGGTGAATACACGGCATTTGCAGCGTCTGGAAGAACCTAAGGAAATTGTCGCTATCCTTAATCAGCTTCTGGGGCTGGATTGTATGTTTGAACGCTGGTATGCGAAAGCAGAATATCACGGTCTTACCTATGATCTGCGTGCAGTTGTGCAGGATGGGCAGGTGGATTTTCTTTTAGCCCGGCTTTCCCGTGGCCCGATTACGAATTTGCAGTTAAATAATCATCCTCTCCCTGTAAAAGATCTGAATCTTCCGCCGTCAGTGCTGACTTTAGTGCATGATATCTGTCAGGATGCTATACGTCTTTATCCTGGAATCCGCAGTGCGGGTATAGATATTCTCTTGGAAAAAGCAAGCTTAAAGCCCCGTATTATTGAAATGAACGGACAGGGTGATTTAATTTATCAGGATATTTATCATGAAAATAAAATTTATCTGCATCAGGTACAGATATTACAGGAAATGCAGAGGGAGATGGCACAGAAAATGCTGTTGTAAATGAAGCATTAAATGTCTTTTTGGCATTTCTCTACAAATGGAATGGAGGCTTTTATCAAAATGAACATTGACTTAGATGTAAAACCACGCTCTGGGGAAGATGTCCCTCTGGCTTTATTTGCCTCTTCCCGCCCGAAAAAATCGCCATCGATTGATATGACTAAGGTGGTGGGAAAAAAGGATATTCTTTTTATCTGTTTGGATACCCTGCGCTATGATGTGGCGGTTCAGGAGGAAGCAGCGGGGACAACCCCTGTATTAAATCAGTATGGTCCATGGGAAAAGTGTCAGGCCCCTGGAAATTTTACCTATCCCTCCCATCATGCGATGTTTGCTGGCTTTCTTCCCTGCCGCTATGATGCTAAAACGGTTGCTGACCGTGAGCTTTTATTTTTCCCCAGGCAGATTGGTTTGGGAAATAAGGTGCCGGAAGGGGCTTATGGCTTTACTGGAAGTACGATTATGGAAGGGCTGGAAGCCGATGGCTATGTTACCTGGTGTGTTGGAGGTGTTGCATTTTTTGACAAGCGCTCTCCGATAGGAAAGGTATTTCCAGGATATTTTAATAAGAGCTATTGGAATCCATCTTTTTCCTGCCCCGTAAAAGACAGTACGAAAAATCAGGTAAATTTTATCTTGAATAAGGTGGCAGAAGCAGAAAAAAATCAGCCGATTTTTCTCTACATTAATGTTGATGCCATTCATTATCCCAATTATTTTTATTTGGATGGAGCTTCTCATGATAATCTTCAAACCCATGCAGCTGCCTTGCGTTATGTGGATCAGGAGCTGGGACGCCTGTTTGACGCCTGGAAGAACCAGAGAGGAGATGCCTTGGTTATTTGTTGTTCCGATCATGGAACCTGCTATGGTGAAGATGGATGTCAATTCCATGGAATTAATCATCCTGCGGTTAATACGATTCCCTATAAGCACTTTTTTCTTGTAAACAAATAAATCTGCTTTGTCATGGCAAAGGGCATCAACTATAAATAATAAAATAAATGTTTTCACCGCCTGCCGTTTTCTGCGTATTATATACTATATCGTTTGCGTCAGCAATCTAACAGAAAGGAAAACCTATGTATATTAACGAAAACGGATGGAATCTTTTTCGTTCTGCTTCAGAAAAGACGGGCAGAGTGAGAATGGCGGAAGCTGCAGCACCAGATGATGATAATTCGCCGGGCTTTGCCCCAGTATCGCCGGATACGCCTTCCTGGGGACCACCAAGCGGTGATGATTCACCGGGCTTTGCTCCGATATCGCCGGATACGCCTTCCTGGGGACCGCCAAGCGGTGATGATTCACCGGGCTTTGCCCCGATATCGCCGGATACACCTTCCTGGGGGCCGCCAAGCGGTGATAATTCACCGGGCTTTGCCCCGATATCGCCGGATACACCCTCCTGGGGACCGCCGCAGGGGGGAACAGGAAGCGGAGGAAGCCGGCCTCCATTGGTTATCCTGCCTGGTCAGGGTGGCTGCCTGAATTGCAGTACAGGTTCATCAAAGGATTCTGTTAATGTACGTTTCCTTCATGCGGCGGTGAATCAGCCAGCAGTGAATGTAAGGCTGGGAAACCGCACAGTGATTAATCATCTGCAGTTTGGCAATGCTACCCCCTATTACCTGGAAGGAAGCGGTAAAACACTGGTAACAGTAGTAAACAGCCAAACCGGCAGCACGATATTCCGGCGTTATCTTAATTTTTCTTCGCATAATGCCTATACCGTTTCCATTGTCAATGATGGTGCGGGCATTACCCTTTTTACGCTAACAGATACCCCTTGTAATAACCGAAATTCTGCCTGTCTGCGCGCAGTTAATCTGTCTCCTAACAGTGGGCCAGTGGATGTGTTTTTATCTGGCTATGGGCGTGTATTCCAGCGGATTGCGCAACTTGACGTAAGCAGTTATCTTGCAGTGAATCCGGGAAGCTATAGGGTTTCTGTTTCAGAAGCATTGCCCTGTACGAATAATCAAGCCGTGATGATGGCAGACACCTATGCAGAATGCAATAATACACGTATTGCCTATATGGATACATCGGTCGTGAATATGATGAGTGGTGTAACCTATACGCTTTATTTTATTGGTCTTGCCTATCAGTTCCCATCGTTACAGATTCTTGCTTTAGAAAGCGATTTGATCTACTAATTTCCTTTAAGTGAGATATGCTGCTCTGCCCGGTTTTAGACACGATTTAAACTACATGTGCTGTCTGTTCCCTGTTTAGCTGTCTGTCCCCTGTTTAAGAAAGACAGTTTCTTTAAACAGGAGCAAGACAGCACATCAAGGCAGGGTAGATAGAAGAAAATATTAACAGGAGGCACCGGTCTATGATAAACCCCTATCTTCAATATATGTACAGCTATCCCCATAAAACTGCTTATCGTTCACTTCCCTCGCTTCCTCTTGAAGATTATTTCTCTTCACTTTCCGGCCCTGGACATGGATTGTACCTGCACATTCCCTTTTGCCAGACAAAGTGCGGCTATTGTAATTTGTTTTCTGTGACTGGACAAGGTGTCGGGGAGATGGATGCATATCTTTCGGCAGTAGAACGTCAGACGAATCAGTATGTATCTATTCTTCCCTCTTCCAGTTATTTTTCCAGCTTGACCATAGGAGGAGGGACTCCGCTTTTGCTTACAGCCAGACAGTTGGATAAGGTATTTTATCGACTCTGCACTATGAAACCCTTTTCCCGGATAGAAGAGATTGTGATTGAAACAGCGCCTAACCAAACGACAAAGGAAAAACTGCACCTGTTAAAGCAGGCTGGAGTAACTCGTGTCAGTATGGGTATTCAGAGTTTTTTTGATAATGAGTTAGCTGTGCTGGCTCGCGGGCACAGTGCCAAAAAAGCCAGAGAAGCCTTAGATTTACTGATGGAGGAGGACTTTTCCTGTGTCAATGTTGATTTTATTTATGGTATTCCTGGACAGACGGAGAAGTCTCTTTTACAGTCGTTAAATGAGGCGATTTCCTTTGGCCCTGATGAGATTTTTCTCTACCCGCTTTACATCAAGCATGGGGCAGGACTGGAAAAGAAACTCTGCCAGGAACTAGTTTTGGAGCCGCAAAAGGCCTATGGGCAATATAAGCAGGCTTCCAGACGGTTAAAAGATGCAGGCTTTAGACAGGATTCCATGCGCCGCTTTGTGCGTGTGAAGAATCGTTCACAGAGGGAATTTTCTGATTGCGGTTTTGGAACATCCCTTGCCCTGGGCTGTGGTGGAAGGAGCTATTTGGGAAAGCTTCATTTTTGTTCCCCCTATGCGATTACGCAGGAGAGCGGTCTTGCCTTGTTAAGAGAATTTGAAGGGGAGGAAGATTATACAACGGTCAGGCATGGGATTCTTCTTTCTGAGAAGGAAGAGAAACGACGATATCTTATTCGGCATTTGTTAATTTATCCGGGACTGGATGAGAGGGAATACCAGAGGCATTTTAACAGTCAAGTAAGGGAAGATTTTCCGGTATTGGTGGATTGGCTGGAGAAAGGTTATCTGTGCAGCGGTCAGTATTTATCGCTGAGTGAATTGGGGCTGGGGCTTTCTGATTATCTTGGTCCGCAATTGATTTCTCCTGAGATTTGCCGCAGAATGGAAGAGTGGGAGGAGGACCGTGCCTGTGAACAGAAAGATGATTCTCTATCGCGGCTGCTTAAAAAGCTGTAATTATTGCTGTTCATACTGTCCCTTTGCAAAGCATCCGATGTTAAACCGTGAGATGGAAAAGGACAGAATGGAATGGCGGCGTTTTTGCCGGAGCCTTAAGGAACGCGCCAGGGAGCTTGGAAGATTTGGTCTGATGATTGTTCCCTATGGCGAGGCCCTGAACCATTTATGGTATTGGGAAGGCCTTGGGGAGCTCTCTGCTCTTAATGAAGCTGAGGCGGTGGGTGCCCAGACTAATCTCAGTTTTTCCTTTAAGGAGTCCATACAGTGTTTTTACGACGCTGGCGGAAAAAAGGAAAAGCTGCGTCTTTGGGCGACGTTTCACCCGGAAATGGTTTCTGTGGAAGCCTTTGTTCAGGCATGCCAGACAGCAAGGGAAGAAGGAATAGCCCTTTGTGCCGGAGCTGTGGGAGTACCGGAAAACCTTTCTCTGATCGGTGAGCTTCGCCGCTGCTTACCTGATGAAATCTATCTGTGGGTGAATCCGATGGATGGGTTAAGACGACCCTATACATGGGAGGAGGAACAGCAGTGCCTGGCGATTGACCCGCTGTTTTTCCGTGAACAGGCTGTAATTAATGCAGAGCCCCAATACTGCAGTAATCGGATTTTTGTGGAGGGAGGCGGAAGGCTGCAGATCTGTAATATTAGCGGGTGTATGCCGGGAAACTGGTATCAGGAGGATTTTTCCTTTCCTTCTCCTTCGTGCAGCAGAAAGAGTTGTTCCTGTTATCTGGCCTACGGCGGACGCAGAGACTGGGTAAATGACTTGCTGTTTGGGCAGTATCCGCTGTTTCGTATTCCGCAGTATTTTTTGGCTGTTTTTTTCGATATCGACGGGACTCTGCTGCAGGAAGGAGAAAGGGAGATCGATTCACTGACCACGGCAAGCCTTAAGTCACTGGCGAGGATGGGAACCCGGTTGTTTTTTGCCACAAGCCTTCCTCTGCCGAAGGCGAAAAAGAAGTGCAGGAGTGTGTGGGAGCTGTTTGACGGCGGAATTTTTGCCGGGGGTGCTCATCTTTGGTGGAAGGAACCTTTGCATCAGGGGTGCCAGGAAATTCTTTATCCGCTTAAAGAAGCAGTACTTTCTGCGGTGGAAGAGCAGAGCAAAAACCTGCATTGCCGGTTGTATTCCTACAGAAATAAGGGAAAACTTTACAAAATAACCCTAAGCCGCCGGGAGGGCTGTGGGTGGGAGAGGGCAGAAGAAAGCTTCCTTCAAGGTGTTCTTCCCGAAACACTGAAAGGAAGCGTTCGTTTTATCCGCGAAAAACATTGTATGCAGGTTATCCCGGCAGGAGCCAGCAAAGAAAACGGTGTGGAAATCATCTGCCGGGAAATGGGAATTTCCCCAAAACAGGCTGCTGCTGTGGGGGATTCGGCGGAAGATGAGGCCATGCTGCTTTTGTGCGGTAAAGGAGTGAAGTTTCAGTGCATAAAATAACTTACTGCCGTGAAAAATAATCATTAATCTGCCAGATGCCATAGCGGTAATGTTTGCTAATCAGCTTCTTGGCCAGTTCATGGCTGCCGGATACATAGGCTTCCGTGATGGCCTGGTGCTGGCGGATGGTTGCTGTTTTTTCTTCCGGCGTACGGATAGCATAGCGGGTTAATAAAATACGGATTAAGTCGTACCGCTCATAGGTTTCTTTTAAAAAGCGGTTTCCACAATGTTCAAAAAAACAGTTGTGATAATTGATATCGGCCTCAAAATAGAGGTTGCTGTCTTCCGCTTTAATCATTTCGTTCTGATAGCGGTAAAGTTCTTTCGCGATTTGTTCCTGGTCGGCAATCTGCGCAGTCATCAGCATCGCTTCGCAGGCCAGGGCAGAAATAAACTCATTCACTTCTTTGGAGTAATCCGGGTCAAAGCTGATAATCTGCGCTCCGGTCTTTGTCACATCTTCGACTAAGCCATTTTGAAATAACTTGTGAATAGCATCGCGGACAGGGGTGGAAGAAACCTGGAAGCGCTCCTGGAGTTCACGGTTGGTCAGCTTGCCTCCTAATGGAATTATCCCGTCAATAATATCTTTCTGCAAGATGTTATATATCTGATCGCTGAGTGTTAATTTTATAATTTTTTCTGCCATAGAATTTGGCTCCTCTTCTTTGTGGATTTTAACCAAAAGTGTCATTTAACAAAAAAACTTATGCTGTAT
>Ga0224483_100645_pt1 | contig 11387 bp, 8 predicted proteins | sample hydfratestSal1_FD_181453 | JGI IMG/M metagenome (GOLD analysis project Ga0224483, IMG submission 181453) | Metatranscriptome of mouse feces microbial communities from Columbus University, Ohio, United States - Sal1 (Metagenome Metatranscriptome) ... | reverse complement strand
CAGAATAGATGGGAGAATTATGAAAATGAGAAAATACATTATAGCAGGCGTACTGTGCCTGTCTTTGGTGCTTGGTGCCTGTTCTTCGGGGAACAGTCCAAAAGAGGAAAAGACAGAACAGACTACAGAAAAAACAGAACAGGTTGAAGAAACGGAAAGGGATGTGGATGTAAAGAAGAAAGAATATCAGCCGAAGCTGGACGTGATTGAGCCGTCGGCTTACAATAATGCGGATGGACTTGCGCTAGAGAAAGGCGCGTATATCTCGGTGATTGGTAAATCGGAAGGAAAGGCATTCTGGAACGAGGTAAAAAAAGGAGCAGAGCAGGCGGCGGAGGATATTAATAAAACATTAGGGTACAAAGGCGGAGATAAGGTTAAAGTGACATATAACGGCCCTTTGGAGGCGGAAAGCGTTGACGAGCAGGTGAACATCCTGGACGAAGAGCTGGCAAGATATCCTGTTGCCGTGGCTATAGCTATTACTGATGCAAATGCTTGCGAAGTGCAGTTTGATTTGGCGGCGGAGAATAATATCCCGGTTGTCGCATTTGATTCGGGAAGTGATTACAAAGGGCTGATGGCAATGGTGTCAACAGATAATGAGGCGTCTGCAAGTGAGGCGGCGCGTCATATGGCAAAGGCCGTGGGGGAGGAAGGAGAGATTGTGATTTTTTCTCATGACTCCAAGTCAAAGACTGCTGATGTCAGGGAGCGGGTATTTTCGGAAACATTGAAAAAAGAATATCCGAATATGACGGTGGCGGGGGCGTACCGCTTAGATGAGATGAAAAAAAGTGTCTCTGATGAGGTCAATAAAGGGCTCTACCGGCTTGACGATGAAGAACCTTCGGGAACAGAGCTGGCGGAGGAAGAGAAAATTAAGGAGGAGGATGTAACCAGGGATAATATTATAGATTACATTTTGAAAAAGCATCCGAATATGAAGGGCTGCTACGCCACAAACGGGGAGACGGTTGTCCTGGCGGTGGAAGGGATAAAGCGCCGGTCTATGTCCGGGATATCGGTGATTGGTTACGATGCAGATGAAGAGGAAGTGCGGGCTGTGAAAGAAGGCGAAATTGCGGGACTTATTGTACAGAACCCCTATGGTATGGGGTATGCGTCTGTCATAGCGGCGGCAAGGGCAGCGCTCGGAATGGCAAATGAAGCAAATATTGATACCGGGTATGTCTGGATGACAAAGGACAATATTGACAGCGAAGAGATTGAGAGGATGCTGTATTGATAGCGGATGCAGCAGGATTAAAATGACGTTTGACCTTCATGTTATGTAATGTTATTATGGTAAGGATAGAGAATTACAGGAGGAAATATAGGGATGAACAGGGAACAGGCACATGATATTTTGATGAAATATATGAAGGGCGAGAATTATATCACTCACTCCTATGCTGTAGAGGCGATTATGAGAGGGCTTGCAAAAAGGCTTGCGCCGGATGACGTGGAGTATTGGGGAATCGTGGGGCTTCTTCATGACCTTGATGAAGAGCAGTGCGACTGGCAGAATGATATGAGTGTACATGGCCCGACTTCCGCGGAGATATTAAAGAAAGAGGGCATTGATGATAAGACGTTGTTCGACGCCATCTGTGCGCATAATCCGAAGAATGGGACGAAGGCGAAGACAGCGCTCCAGTATGCGATACTGGCGGCAGACCCCATGAGCGGTTTTGTGAAGGCGGTGGCACAGATTTATCCGGATAAAAAGGTTGCCAGTGTAAAGCATAAATCCGTGATGAAACGGTTCAATGAACTGCGGTTTGCTAAGGGAGCTAACAGAGATTACATGGAGATGATTGAGTTCACGGGATTGAGCCTCGATGATCTGATTGATGTAGCATTAGAGGAGATGACAGCGATTGCGGACCAGCTTGGGCTGTAGAAAGGAAAGAGTATGAAGTATGATTATTTGGTAGTCGGAGCAGGGCTTTACGGGGCGGTTTTTGCCCACGAGGCGAAGAATGCGGGCAAAAAGGTTCTGGTGATTGACAGAAGAGACCATATCGCGGGAAATGTGTATACAGAAGAGGTCGAGGATATTAATGTACACAAGTACGGCGCGCATATTTTTCACACGAACAATAAAGAGGTTTGGGAGTATGTAAACCGGTTTGCAGAGTTTAATCGATTCACTAACTCTCCTGTGGCGAATTACAGGGGCGAGCTTTATTCACTTCCATTTAATATGTACACGTTCAACAAGATGTGGGGTGTGGTGACACCGGAAGAGGCGGCGGCAAAGATTGAAGAACAGAAACGCGCGGCAGGAGTCTCAGAGCCTAAAAACCTGGAGGAGCAGGCAATCAGCCTTGTTGGAACAGACATCTACGAAAAGCTTATCAAAGGGTATACCGAGAAACAGTGGGGAAGGCCTTGCAGGGAGCTGCCGGCATTTATCATTAAGCGGCTGCCGGTGCGGCTTACCTTTGACAACAATTATTTTAACGCGCTGTATCAGGGGATTCCTCAGGGCGGATATACGAAGATGGTGTCAAATATGCTGGAAGGAGCAGAAGTCCGTCTTGGTGTGGATTATTTGGCGGAAAAGAAGGAACTTGATGCGCTGGCTGACAAGGTGGTATATACGGGTGCTATTGACGCCTATTTTGGATATAAGCTGGGTGTGCTTGAGTACCGGTCAGTGAGATTCGAGACGGAGGTTCTTGATAAACCGAATTTCCAGGGGAATGCGGCGGTGAATTACACGGATGCCGGGACACCGTGGACACGCATCATCGAGCACAAGTGGTTTGAGTTCGGCGCGCAGCCTAAGACTGTGATCAGCCGGGAGTACAGCTCGGAATGGAAAGTGGGAGATGAGCCTTATTATCCGGTTAACGACGAAAAGAACATGAAATTATATGAAGAATATAAGAATCTGTCGGCATCCGAGGAAAAGGTTATCTTCGGGGGGAGGCTCGGAGAATACCGGTATTATGACATGGATGCAGTGATTGCATCGGCGCTTAAAAAGTGCAGGGATGAGCTTGGTAAATAGATGGTAAATTTGGTAAAATCAGTTGAATTTTTGCGTCGCTTATGGTACGCTATAGACAATTGCTTAATATTATAATAACAGACACGGTAGTAACAATTTTACTTTCACAGCATCAATGCGTAGACATTGTTCTTTGAAATAAAACATGTAGAGGAAACCCTGTTTCAAGATTTGAGAGCAATTTGCAGTGCGGAAACTAAGGCGGACATGAATTTATAAGAGCGTGTTTTATTCAGGGCTGTTAGAAGCAGTAAGTTTGGAGGAGCAGGCTCTTTTTTTGCGCAAATTTTGCTGGATTGAAGATGTCTTATCTGTCTGGAATTAAAAAATTATTATATAGAATGATTTGGAGGAATATAAGATGGAAGAGCAATTGACATGGAACGAACGGTTTAATATTGGCGTTGACCACATTGACAAAGAGCATCAAAAGCTATTCGGCATCATGAACAAGATGATCAGGTTTGGTGAGAATCCGGAGAAGCATCAGTGGATTTGTGATGAAGGGATTAAGTTTTTCAAGGCTCATGCGATGAAACATTTTACAGAAGAAGAAGAGTACATGAAATCCATCAGATACGGAGGTTATACGACGCACAAGCGTCTCCATGATAATTTTAAAGATGTTACGCTGCCGCAGCTCGAATGGGAATTAGATCAGACGGGATATTCTGCGGCGGCTGTCAATCATTTCCTGGGCGTATGCACAGGATGGCTCATTGGTCATACACTCACGGAAGACCTCGCGATTGTGGGAGAGGGCGAGAGTAAGTGGGGAGAGCTTTTGCCGGATGAAGAGCAGGCGTCTATGGGAGAGGCGATCACTCATCTGATCTACGATATGTTCCGATTGAAAGCGCATATTATCAGCAAGCAGTATGGCGGAGAGAAGTTTGGAGACGGAATCTATTACCGCTTGGAATACGAAGCAGATGAAGGGGGAGAATGGGAAATTATTCTCGTTTTTGAGGAAAGGCTGCTTCTTAATACCGTTGGAAAGATGATAGAAACGAAGACGAGTAAAGTAGACTCCATGGTTATAAATGCAACAAGGTATGCGGCGAGACAGTTTGTGGAGAAGCTTAAGAGGTATTTCCCGTCTGCAGACCTGCGTAAGATAAAGGCGGAAAATCTTTTGAATTATGAACAGTTCCAACAGGTGATTGATAAGAAAAAATTGCAGTTCAGTCTTTTGCTTGATACGGGAATGGGATATTTTGCTTTTTGTGTAAGCGCGCCGCATCTTGTGGAGAAGGGCGTTGGCACAAATATCAAGGTTGAGAACGCCATGGAAGAGATTGAAAAGTATCTTGAGAGAAATATGGTTGAAAAAGCAGTGCACCAGAAGAAAAAGAAAGTGCTTGTGGTGGACGATTCCGGCCTCATGCGCCAGGCCATCAAGCAGCTCCTGGAGAAAGATTACGAAGTTGGCCTTGCCCAGTCTGGGATGGCGGCGATCAGGAGCATCACCCTCAACAGACCCGATCTTGTCCTGCTTGACTACGAGATGCCGGTCTGCGACGGAAGGCAGGTGCTTGATATGATTCGCGCAGAGGAGGAAACGGCAGATATTCCGGTAATCTTCCTGACAGGAAGGGGCGATAAGGAGAGTATCCAAAAGATCGTTCCGCTGAAACCGGCGGGGTATCTCCTTAAGACGATGAAGCCAGAAGAGATCAAGAAGAGTGTTGATAATTTCTTCGAGAAACAGAAAGGTTAAGAAACGCTGTAAAAACAGACGAAAAACGCAATAAAGCCCTTGACAACGGCGTAAAATCGTAATAAACTAATCTAGCGTGCATGGAGATGCATTGTGTCTCCATGCATTTGTTCATACAGACAAAGTGCAACTTATTATTATCGTAGGAGGTGAAAAGAATGCCAACATTTAACCAGTTAGTAAAAAAAGGACGTCAGACAACAGTGAAAAAGTCTACCGCTCCGGCACTTCAGAAAGGCTACAACTCTTTGAGAAAGAGAGCTACAGATGAGTCTGCTCCGCAGAAGAGAGGCGTGTGCACAGCAGTTAAGACAGCTACGCCGAAGAAGCCGAACTCAGCGCTGAGAAAGATTGCCAGGGTACGCCTTTCTAATGGTATCGAGGTTACAAGCTATATCCCGGGCGAAGGACACAACCTTCAGGAGCATAGCGTTGTCCTGATTCGTGGAGGAAGGGTAAAAGACCTTCCAGGTACACGTTACCATATCGTTAGAGGAACACTTGATACAGCAGGTGTTGCCAAGAGAAGACAGGCACGTTCAAAATATGGCGCTAAGAGGCCGAAAAAGTAAGCCCTTAGCGAGCGCAAGCTGAAAGCGCTGCGCGAGGTTAGGACTTACTTTGTTCTTCCGAACACAGTGAGGAAGAACTTCCTCATGAAAAGCAGAGGGAAGTCACAACAAGCTAAGGAAGAACAATCCATGAAGTGAAAACTTCAATATTGAAATGATGTAATCACAAACAGAACTATGATTAAAGTAAGTTGCAGGGAATAGATACAAGACCGTATGCCCTGTGCACTGCACAGTATCATTAGAACGACACATGTGAGTACCGATGAATTAATCAAAATGTTTAAGGAGGGAAGGACCGTGCCACGTAAAGGACATACTCAAAAAAGAGACGTATTAGCAGATCCGTTATACAATAATAAAGTGGTAACAAAGCTCATCAACAACATTATGTTAGATGGCAAGAAGGGCGTTGCCCAGAAGATTGTATACGGTGCGTTTGAGAGAGTTGCAGAAAAGACTGATAAGCCGGCAATTGAAGTATTCGAGGAGGCTATGAATAATATCATGCCGCAGCTCGAGGTTAAGGCAAGGCGTATCGGCGGTGCGACATACCAGGTGCCGATCGAGGTAAGAGCCGACAGAAGGCAGGCACTTGCTCTTCGCTGGCTGACGATGTTTTCGCGCAAGAGAGGCGAGAAGACAATGCAGGAGAGGCTGGCGAATGAGATTATGGATGCGGCGAACAATGCAGGCGCAGCCGTAAAACGTAAAGAAGACATGCATAAGATGGCGGAAGCAAATAAAGCATTTGCTCACTACAGATTCTAGGAGGCAATAATGGCAGGAAGAGAATACCCATTAGAAAGGACGAGAAATATCGGTATTATGGCTCATATTGATGCTGGTAAAACAACAACAACTGAGCGTATCTTATATTATACCGGTGTTAATCACAAAATTGGTGATACTCACGAAGGTACTGCTACCATGGACTGGATGGCTCAGGAACAGGAGAGAGGTATAACGATCACTTCCGCGGCTACAACATGTCACTGGACGCTGCAGGAGAACTGTAAGCCGAAGGAGGGTGCGCTAGAGCACCGTATCAATATCATTGATACTCCGGGACACGTTGACTTTACAGTAGAGGTAGAGCGTTCGCTTCGTGTGCTTGACGGCGCAGTGGGCGTATTTTGTGCAAAAGGCGGAGTAGAGCCGCAGTCAGAAAATGTGTGGCGTCAGGCTGACACATACAATGTACCGAGAATGGCATTTATCAACAAGATGGATATCCTGGGAGCCAATTTCTATGGTGCAGTAGAACAGATTAAGACCAGATTGGGCAAGAATGCGATCTGCATCCAGCTTCCAATCGGAAAAGAAGACGAGTTTAAGGGAATCGTTGACCTTTTCGAGATGAAGGCTTATATCTACAATGACGATAAGGGAGATGATATCGCAATCGTAGATATTCCGGAAGACATGGCGGACGATGCAGAACTTTATCGTACGGATTTGGTTGAGAAAATCTGCGAGTTAGACGATGATTTGATGATGGCATATCTGGAAGGGGAAGAGCCGTCAGTTGATGAATTAAAAGCAGCGTTAAGGAAAGCGACCTGTGAATGTACAGCGGTTCCGGTATGCTGCGGAACAGCTTACAGGAACAAAGGAGTTCAGAAGCTTCTGGATGCTGTAGTTGAATTTATGCCGTCCCCGCTTGACATCCCGCCGATTCAGGGTGTTGATGATGACGGGAATGAGATGGTAAGGCATTCTTCCGATGAAGAGCCTTTCTCAGCGCTGGCATTCAAGATTATGACAGACCCGTTTGTAGGTAAGCTGGCATACTTTAGAGTGTATTCCGGTACTATGAATTCCGGTTCTTATGTACTGAATGCATCAAAAGGAAAGAAGGAGCGTGTCGGACGTATCCTTCAGATGCATGCCAATAAGAGGCAGGAGCTTGACAAAGTATATTCCGGAGATATCGCGGCAGCGATCGGATTCAAGTTTACATCTACAGGTGATACACTCTGCGATGAACAGCATCCGGTTATTCTGGAATCCATGGAGTTCCCTGAGCCGGTTATTGAGCTTGCAATCGAGCCTAAGACGAAGGCATCCCAGGGCAAGCTTGGAGAATCCCTTGCAAAACTTGCAGAGGAAGACCCGACATTCCGCGCACACACTGACCAGGAGACAGGTCAGACGATTATCGCCGGAATGGGCGAGCTGCACCTTGAGATTATCGTGGACAGACTTCTGCGTGAGTTCAAGGTAGAGGCAAATGTAGGCGCGCCTCAGGTTGCTTATAAAGAGGCGTTTACAAAGGCGGTTGACGTTGACAGCAAGTACGCGAAGCAGTCTGGCGGACGCGGACAGTACGGGCACTGTAAAGTTAAATTTGAGCCAATGGATGCCAACGGCGAGGAGCTGTTCAAGTTCGAATCTACCGTAGTCGGCGGAGCGATTCCGAAGGAATACATTCCGAAGATCGGCGAAGGTATCGAGGAGGCTATGCAGGCAGGTATCCTCGGCGGATTCCCGGTTGTGGGCGTTAAGGCAAATGTCTACGACGGCTCCTACCATGAGGTAGACTCCAGCGAGATGGCGTTCCACATTGCAGGTTCTCTTGCATTCAAGGATGCCATGAAGAAAGCTGATCCGATACTTCTTGAGCCTATCATGAAGGTTGAGGTTACGATGCCGGAAGAGTATATGGGCGATGTAATCGGCGACATCAACTCACGGCGCGGACGTATCGAAGGTATGGACGACTTAGGCGGAGGAAAGATTGTGCGTGGATACGTGCCGCTTTCCGAGATGTTCGGCTACTCTACAGACCTTCGTTCCAGGACACAGGGACGCGGAAACTACTCCATGTTCTTTGAAAAATATGAGCCGGTACCGAAATCTGTTCAGGAGAAGGTACTGTCAAATAAAAATGCTTAAAGAAATAAGAAAAGGCTTGAAAAACTGTATGATTTGAAATATAATCAAAGTTAGCCGAGCAAACGTAAAATTATAATTATGCCATAAATGGCGCTGAAAATTAAGGAGGATATTCATAATGGCAAAAGCTAAATTTGAAAGAACTAAACCACATTGTAATATTGGTACCATCGGCCACGTTGACCATGGTAAGACAACTCTTACAGCAGCAATCACAAAGGTTCTGTCTGAGAGAGTAGAAGGTAACGCAGCAGTAGCATTCGATAACATCGACAAGGCTCCGGAAGAGAGAGAGCGTGGAATCACAATCTCCACAGCTCACGTTGAGTATGAGACAGCTAACCGTCACTATGCTCACGTTGACTGCCCGGGACATGCTGACTACGTTAAGAACATGATCACTGGTGCTGCTCAGATGGACGGCGCTATCCTCGTAGTAGCTGCTACAGACGGTGTTATGGCTCAGACAAAAGAGCACATCCTTCTGTCCCGTCAGGTAGGCGTTCCTTACATCGTAGTATTCATGAACAAATGCGACATGGTAGACGATGAGGAGCTTCTTGAGCTGGTAGAGATGGAGATTACAGAAGTTCTTGAGGAGTATGAGTTCGAGGGATGCCCGATTATCCAGGGTTCCGCACTTAAGGCTCTTGAGGATCCGAAGAGCGAGTGGGGCGACAAGATCATGGAGCTTATGGAGACAGTTGACTCTTTCGTTCCAGATCCGCAGCGTGCTACAGATCAGCCGTTCCTTATGCCTGTAGAGGACGTATTCTCTATCACAGGACGTGGAACAGTTGCTACTGGTAGAGTAGAGCGTGGTACTCTTCATGTAAATGATGAAGTAGAGATTATCGGTATCCATGAGGATAAGAGAAAAACAGTTGTAACAGGTGTTGAGATGTTCCGTAAGCTGCTTGACGAGGCTCAGGCTGGTGATAACATCGGCGCTCTTCTTCGTGGTGTTCAGAGAACAGAGATTGAGAGAGGTCAGTGTCTTGTTAAACCGGGTTCTGTAACATGCCATACAAAGTTCACAGGACAGGTTTACGTTCTGACAAAAGACGAGGGTGGCCGTCATACACCATTCTTCAACAATTATCGTCCGCAGTTCTACTTCAGAACAACAGACGTAACAGGTATCTGCAACCTTCCAGACGGTATCGAGATGTGCATGCCTGGTGATAACGTAGAGATCACAGCAGAGCTGATTCATCCGGTTGCTATGGAGCAGGGTCTTCGTTTCGCTATCCGTGAGGGTGGACGTACAGTAGGTTCTGGTACAGTTGCTAAGATTCTTGAGTAATCAGAACTAATTATATGAAGGCTTTCCGTTTGCTTCGGAAGGCCTTTTTCAATATTTTGAGCATATTGAATGGCAGGAGGAGCAGAGATGAAAAAAGGGCAGACGGCTGGAAAAGAAAAAAAGTACAGAAGTATCGGGGGAAAAGTAGGGCGTGTTGTGGCGGTTATGCAGGTAGTTTCTTTTGTGTTGGCTATGACAATTTGCGTCTTTATGTTTAAATCCCTGATTACGAGGATGCAGGAAGAACGTTGTACAAACGGTACGAATATACTTGCCCGTGAGCTTGAGCGTTTATCCCGGGGAGACGATGTCAATCAGCTTTTGGATGAGTTGAAGAGCAGCATGGACTGTGAATTTACAATTTTTGAAGGTGATACCCGGGCGTACAGTACGGTGACCAAGGATGGAGAACGTGTAGTAGGAACCAAGCTGTCTTCTGAGCTGAATGAGATTGTGCTTCAGAAGGGGCAGGCATATGTGGGAGAAGCGGATATTTTGGGGACGGATTACCTGTGTTCTTATGTTCCCACAAAAGGGGAGAATGGACAGATTAACGGTCTGATCTTTGCCGGAATATCTATGGCTGCTGTTAATGAAGAGACATTCAGTGTTATTATCTGGGCAAGCGGATTGAGCCTGATCGCGATTGCTCTGTGTGCTGTATTTTTGGTGGGATATCTAAAAAAGAGAGTATCTGATCCGATGGGAGAGATTACAGAAGTTGCAAAGCGCCTGGAGATGGGTGATCTTGGGATATCTAACGGCAAAGAAGTTCAGGTCTGCTTTCAGTCAAATGATGAAATCGGGATGCTGGGTCAGATTTTTGAAGATACGACTCATCGCCTGAGGGCATATATTGGCGAGATTACTGACGTGCTGGATTCCATTGCAAAAGGTAATCTGACGGAGAGCGCCCGTCAAGAATATATGGGTGATTTTCATTCTATTAAGGTATCTCTGGATAAGATTCAATCCGGGCTGAATCATACGATGGGGCAGATAGCGGCAAGTGCAGGACAGGTGTCATCTGGTTCTGATAATGTGTCTAGCAGCGCGCAGTCTATGGCTCAGGGGGCTACGCAGCAGGCGAGTTCTATTCAGGAGGTTTCTGCTACGATTGCGGATATATCGGAGAGTGCACGGCGGACAACTGCCGCCGCTGAAGAAGCGGGAGAGTATGTTGACCGGGCAGGAGCACAGTTGGGCATCAGTATCGATTATGTGAAAGAGTTGAATGAGGCTATGGGGCGTATATCCGATTCTTCCCAGAAGATCAGCACGATTATCGCTACTATTGAAAATATCGCTTTTCAGATCAATATCCTTGCTCTGAACGCGGCGGTTGAGGCGGCAAGGGCAGGCACCGCCGGCAAGGGATTTGCTGTAGTGGCTGACGAAGTCAGCAATCTTGCGGCTAAGTCTGAGGAGGCTACGAAAGCAACAAAAGAGTTGATTGAGAGTTCGATCGCCACTGTTGCGGAAGGTGGAGAGGCAGTGAACAGAGTTACGGAGTCTCTGGAAAAGACAGGGCAGATTGCCGAAAATGTTACAACGAAGGTGGCGTTTGTTGTCGAGGCGGTGGAAAAACAGACGAAAGCGATTGAGCAAGTTACAGACGGTATCGGTCAAATTTCGAACGTTGTCCAGACGAACTCCGCGACAAGTGAGGAATGTGCAGCTGCCAGTCAGCAGTTATCATCGCAGGCAGGTTTGCTCAAGAATCTGATGAACTCTTTTGAGCTTAACGGTACACGCAGGTAGCTTTTACATAATCCTGTTAAATGAAAAGAGAGGCGGGCATGTAATTGAAAAATTGCTGCCCGTTTTGCATTTGCTAACATGAAATATCCTATGCGTGAAAATAATTTT
>Ga0224483_100644_pt1 | contig 11394 bp, 8 predicted proteins | sample hydfratestSal1_FD_181453 | JGI IMG/M metagenome (GOLD analysis project Ga0224483, IMG submission 181453) | Metatranscriptome of mouse feces microbial communities from Columbus University, Ohio, United States - Sal1 (Metagenome Metatranscriptome) ... | reverse complement strand
TGTAATTATAAGCACACTCTAAGAGGTTGTCATTAAAACGGCTGCCTCACACATGACAGTGAAGAGAAATAAGTAACAATCAAAATAATAACCAATCATGAAAGTAAATAAGATTTTATTGGCGATGTTCGCCCTGCTTCCTGTGGAGGCTCTGGCATGTACCAGTCTGATAGCGGGCAAGAACGCCACCGCTGACGGGTCGGTGCTGGTGACCTATGCGGCCGATAGCCATACGCTCTATGGTGAGCTTTACAACACTCCCGGTGGTGACCACAAACCGGGTGAGATGCGCAAGGTGTATGAATGGGACACAGGTAAGTATCTTGGAGAAATCCCCCAGGTGGCGCATACATATACCACCATCGGCAACATGAATGAAAAGGGACTTACAATCTCGGAGAGCACATGGGGCGGCCGACCGGAACTTGTGGACACCACAGGTATAATAGATTACGGCTCGTTGATATATATAACGCTTGAACGTGCCAAGACTCCGCGTGAGGCTATTAAGATTATGACCGAGCTGGTGGATAAGTACGGGTATTACTCAAGCGGCGAGTCATTTTCGATAGCCGATGCCAATGAAGCCTGGATAATGGAGCTTATAGGAAAGGGTGGCAAAGAGAAAGGTGCCGTGTGGGTGGCACGCCGTATACCGGATGATTGTATAGCCGGACATGCCAACCATCCCCGTATCCATAAATTCCCTCTCAAGGATAAGGATAACACGCTGTATTCACCTGATGTGATAAAGTTTGCGCGCAAGATGGGTTACTTTGACGGGAAGGATGAGGATTTCAGCTTCTCACTTGCTTACGGAGAGCTTGACGGGACCGCTACACGCGGATGCGACGGTCGTGTATGGTCGTATTTCAACAAGTTTGCCAACGGCATGGACAAGTATCTTCCCTGGGTGCTTGAGGCTGAGGGAGAGGTGCTGCCTCTTTGGGTCAAGCCGGACAAGAAGGTGAGCGTGAATGATATGAAATGGGCAATGCGCGACCACTACGAAGGTACTCCCATGGATATGACCAAGGATATAGGTGCCGGTCCTTACGCTGTGCCTTACCGCTGGCGTCCTATGACCTTCAAGGTTGACGGGAAGGAATATCTCAACGAGCGAGCCATTGCAACCCAGCAGACCGGTTTCTCGTTCGTTTCGCAGATGAACAGTGAGCATCCGGAGTTGATGAGAGGTATCCTTTGGTTCGGCGTTGATGACGCAAACACCTGCGTGTATGTGCCTATCTACAATAGTGTCACCACAGTGCCTCACGAATTCGCGCATGGAAACGGTGATATGCTCACACTTTCATGGGATGCCGCATTCTGGGTTACGAACTATGTAGCCAATCAGGCGTATAACAAGTATAGCCTCATGATACCTGATATCCGCAAGGTGCAGACCGCTGAGGAGGATACACTCGAGACAGAGGTGAACCGTCTGCTCGCCGAGGTGACAAGTCTTGACCCCGATGCAGCGCGCTCGCTCCTCAACGACCATTCCGCCATGGCAAGCCGCCGCTATGTGAAGCGCTACAAGGACCTTGGTGATTACCTGCTCGTGAAATATATAGACGGAAATATCAAGCGTGAGAAAGATGGCGAATTTGCCCGCACACCTGAGGGTATGCCTGTATCGCCCATCTACGGAGGTTACGATGACCGCTACTATCGTTCGATAGTGGAGGAGACCGGCGACCATCTGCTGATAAAGCAGAAATAAGCGGAGAGTCGCTGAAACACACACATTAAGAAATCTCATAATGAACGAGTATCTGAGTAAACTTAATTCTCAGCAGAAGGATGCTGTGGAGTATTGCGAGGGTCCGCAACTGGTTATAGCCGGTGCGGGCTCCGGCAAGACCCGTGTCCTTACCTATAAGATAGTGCATCTGCTCAATCTGGGCTATGAGCCGTGGCGTATCCTCGCACTGACCTTTACCAACAAGGCCGCGAAGGAGATGCGTGAGCGAGTGGAAGCTTTGGTGGGTCATACCACCGCCTCAAAACTATGGATGGGAACATTTCACTCTATTTTTGCCCGTATCCTGCGCAGTAATGCCGAGAGGATAGGATTCAAGAGTAATTTCACCATCTATGACTCGTCGGACAGCAAGTCGCTTGTGAAGACAATCATCAAGGATATGCAGCTCGATGAGAAGATTTACAAGCCGTCGGTGGTGCTCAATGCAATCTCCACGGCTAAAAATGCGCTGATATCCCCTGAGGATTACGCAACGTACAAGGATATCATGGATGCCGACCGTCAGGCACGGCGTCCGCTGCTGCATGCCATCTACAGAAATTACCGTGACAGATGTGTGGTGGCGGGTGCCATGGATTTTGATGACCTGCTCTATTATACCAACGTGTTGCTGAGGGATAATCCGGATGTGCTACATCATTATCAGGAGTATTTCAGGTATCTGCTGGTGGATGAGTATCAGGATACCAACTTCGCTCAGCATGTCATAGTGACGCAGCTTACCAAGATAAACGAGAAGCTTTGTGTGGTGGGCGATGATGCGCAGAGCATCTATTCATTCCGTGGTGCCAATATACGCAATATCCTTGACCTGAAGAAATCGTGCCCCGGATTGCAGACATTCAAACTGGAGCGTAATTACCGTTCCACACGCAACATCATTGATGCGGCCGGTTCGCTTATAGACAAGAACCGGGAGCAGATACGGAAGAATGTGTATTCGGAAAACGAGACCGGTGCGCCGATTGAGGTGTCGAAGTGCTACAGTGATTTCGAGGAGGCTTATCAGGTGGCGTCGAGGCTGTCGCAGGTGAAGATGGCATCGGGCGACAGTTGTGATGAGTTTGCCATACTGTACCGTACCAATGCCCAGAGCCGTGTGCTTGAGGAGGCGTTGCGCAAACGCAATATACCTTACAGAATTTATGGCGGTCTTTCATTCTACCAGCGAAAGGAGGTCAAGGATGCAATCGCTTATTTCCGCATGTCGATTAACCCGGACGATGATGAGGCGCTTAAGCGAATCATTAATTTCCCGGCGAGAGGAATAGGGGAGACCACGCTCAATAAGCTCACGCGCTGTGCGCTCGACAACAATACGAGCGTGTGGAATGTCATAACGCATCCCGAAACGTATGATGTCGGTGTAAATTCGGGCACGGCAAAGAAGCTGGCTGGTTTTTGCGACTTGATTCAGGACTTCATCGACGCTAATGACGCGGGGAAGGATGCTTATGAGGTGGCGCGTAAGATTATTGACCGCACGGGGCTGTTCACGATGCTGCTCACAGACGGGACGCCGGAGAGTATATCGAAGCAGGAGAACCTGCAAGAGTTGCTCAATGGTGTGCAGGAGTTTGTAGAGACCAGAGTGGAGGAGGGGAGTGATGAGATGTCGCTTATGCATTTCATGTCGGAAGTGTCGCTCGCCACTGACCAAGATTCTGACTCGGACGGAGTGGAGGAGCGGGTGACCTTGATGACGGTCCACGCCGCAAAGGGATTGGAGTTTAATAATGTGTTCATAGTGGGCGTGGAGGAGGAGCTGTTTCCGTCAGCGATGGCGCAGGATTCGCCTTCGCAGATAGAGGAGGAGAGACGCCTGCTTTACGTGGCTATTACGCGCGCAAGGAAGTTCTGCATGATTTCCTATGCCGCGTCCCGTTTCCGCAACGGTCAGACAATGAGTTGCCGCCCGTCGCGGTTTTTGGGCGACATTGACCAGCGCTATCTGAAACTGTCGGCAGGCGCTGATTTCGGACCGGGGTATCCACAGACGCGTCCTACGCTGAATTACCGTATTTCCACCATGTCGGGCTCGGGCAGGAGTCTCAATGAATTGAGGCGTAAACCTATGTCGACTTCCAGCTATGGCACTCCTATAGGTGGAGGTGCAGGTGGCACACGTCGTGCGGAGATGCCGCAGACAGCTACGCATGCACCAAAGACTGGCGGGAGCGGCGGCTATACACTTCATTCCATCACTGAGATAGCTCCGGGGATGGATATCGAGCATGGGAAGTTCGGACGTGGGGTAATCATTGAGATTGACCGTTCGGGTGCAGACCCGCGCATAGTGGTGGAATTCAATAATACCGATACCCGCACGTTGATGCTTAAATTTGCTAAATTCGCTATAATCAATTAGGGAGATGATGCGATGCTTTTTGCAGGTTTCCCTGAATATTAGAAACTTACGTAAAGAGAATGAAAATACAGGAAATTCCCACACCGTTCTATGTGGTGTATGAAGATAAGTTGCGCAGAAATCTTGCTCTAATCCGCAGGGTGGAGCAGGGGGCAGGTGTGAATATAATAATGGCTTTCAAGGCTAATGCCTTGTGGCGTACTTTTCATGTGATACGTGAGTATAACAAGGATTTCACGGCAAGTTCGCTCAATGAGCTCCGTCTCGGCAACGAGGAGCTTCAGGGGGAGGCACATGTGTATTGTCCGGTATATACCGATGGCACTATAGGTGAATTTCTGGCTCGCGCCACACATTTGACGTTCAACTCATTGCATCAGTGGGAGAAATATGGGGCGCGTACCATAGCAGCCGGGGTTTCACCAGGGTTGCGCGTTAATCCGCAATGTTCGGTGATTGATACAGAGATTTACAATCCTGCATTGCCGGGCTCGCGATTCGGGGTCACAGCCGAGCAGCTTGGCGGAAAGTTACCTGAAGGAATAGAGGGGCTGCATTTCCATGCTTTGTGCGAGAGCAGTTCCTATGATTTGGCAAAGGTTCTGGATGCTTTCGAGACCCAGTTCGGACAGTACTTCAAACAGTTGAAATGGGTGAATTTCGGAGGTGGACATCTCATGACCCGCGAGGGGTATGACGTGGAGCATCTTATAAAGTTACTTAAGGATTTCAGGAGCCGGTATCCGTGGCTAAAGGTGGTGATGGAGCCGGGTAGCGCTTTCACATGGCGCACCGGCGACTTGATTACCAGTGTGTTGGATGTGGTGGAGAATCAGGGAGTTAAGACTGCTGTCATTGATGCATCGTTTGCTTGCCACATGCCCGATTGCCTTGAGATGCCTTATCAGCCAGCTATCACGGAGAGTGTCAAAGAGGCTGAGGGACTGCCGAAGTATCGTCTGGGGGGAAATTCATGCCTCAGCGGCGACTATGTGGGCGACTGGTGGTTTGAAAAACCACTGAAGGAGGGTGACCGTTTGACACTTGAGGATATGAACCATTACACTACGGTGAAGACTAACATGTTTAACGGTATCCAGCATCCGTCAATGGTGTTTTGTGACTCCAAGGGCGAGTGCTCTTACCTGCGCCAGTTTGATTATCAGGACTATAAAAACCGGATGAGCTGATGGAAAAGCCGAGATTCTCAATAATAGTTCCGGTGTATAACCGCGTGGATGAGGTCAGAGACCTTATGGCGAGCCTTGAACGGCAGACACTCAGGAATTTTGAGGTAATATTTGTGGAGGATGGTTCCACTGAGCCTTGTGACTGTGTGTTGCAGGAGTTTTCCGATGTAAACGCACGGTATTTCTATAAGGAAAACGAGGGGCGTTCCATAGCGCGTAATTATGGGTTGGAAAGGGCAGAGGGTGACTACTTCATATTTTTTGACAGTGACTGCGTGATTCCAGAGGATTATTTCAAAGTCCTCACGGAGGAGCTTGACCGGAATCCGCTGGACTGTTTCGGCGGTCCGGATGCCGCTCATGATTCGTTTTCAGATACGCAGAAGGCTATAAATTACTCCATGACCTCGTTTCTGACCACCGGTGGTATCCGTGGCGGGAAAGTGAGTCTTGAGAAATTCGTGCCCCGCACATTCAATATGGGTTTTTCACGCAAGGTATATGACAAAGTGGGAGGCTTCCGTGAGATGTTCTCGGAGGATATTGACATGTCGACGAGAATACGCAATGCGGGGTTCAATATGGGTCTTATCCGTCCGGCGTATGTGTACCATAAGCGGCGTGTGGATTTCAGGAAGTTTTTGCGTCAGGTGTACGTGTTCGGGATGTCGCGTATCACGTTGAAGCTCCTTTATCCCGGCTCCATGAAATTGGTACATGCTCTCCCGGCGTTGGCTGTGCTGATAGGTGTGGCGTTGGTAATCTGCGGCATTTTCGTCTCGCCATGGTTTCTGCTTCCTATAGGCGTCTACTTGCTCGCTATATTTGTGATGGCATGGTGGGCAACCAAGTCATTTGTGATAGCGCTCAAGGCTATTCCCGCGAGTGTGATTCAGATATGCGGCTACGGTTGCGGATTCATAAAGGCTTATTTCCTTAAGATACTGTTGCGGCGCGGCAGGGATGTCAACGAGGAGATAATGCTGCGGAAAGGTAAATAGGGTAGGGGGATACCTGTCCGGAGCTGCCTACGCCGGAACGATGTATTATTGCACAATTTATCTATAATTTCAACAACTTTTACAATGGAGCAATTTCCATACACATCAATTCGCGTTCAGGACCTCCGCGATGACGATAAACCGCGAGAGAAAGCCTTGTCATCGGGGATTCGTTCTCTCAGTGATGCCGAGCTTTTGGCTATAATATTCGGTGGCGGCATTCCCGGTATGTCTGTGGTGGATATGTCGAGGAAGATTCTGCATGATTGCGATAACCGGATTGATAACTTAGCCCGGCTGAGCATGGAGGAACTGATTAGCAAGTACAAAGGGGTGGGGCAGGCTAAGGCTGTGAGTCTTGCGGCTGCGTTTGAGCTCGGACGCCGCAACCGTGAGCAGGCTGCGGCTAATGTGCCGGATACAATACGGTCGAGCGCAGATGTGGTGGCTATGATGCAACCGTTGCTTGACCATATCGAGTATGAGGAATTTTGGGTGCTCATGCTCAATCGGGCTAACAAGGTGATGTATAAGCGATGCGTGTCGCAGGGTGGTACCTCACAGACGGTTGTTGATGTCAAGTTGCTGCTCAAGAGGGCTATAGATTGTCTGGCTGAGAGCATTGTGTTAGTGCATAATCATCCTTCGGGCAATAGGATGCCGAGCGTGAATGACGACCAGCTGACAGAGCGCATTAAGCAGGGCGCCGGGTTTCTTGGTATCAAAGTGCTCGACCATATCATAATAGCTCGGAATAGCTCCTATTCCTACAATGATGAGGGGCGCCTGTGAACTGCCATATAGGTATGTCTGTTTTAATAGTACTTATTGTGCTTATGATATATTGAGTTACTTATTATGCTAATGTCTTTATTATTATGAGAAAGATTGTAGATTCAATCACTGAGACTATCGGTGATACACCTTTGGTGCACCTTCGCGGTTATGACAAATCAGTGGATGCTGAAGGTGAGATTTTTGCAAAAGTTGAATTTTTTAATCCCGGCGGTTCGGTAAAGGACCGCGTGGCTCTCAATATGATTACTACGGCTGAGAAACAGGGAGTTCTGAATCCCGGCGGTACTATCATAGAGCCTACGAGCGGTAATACCGGCGTAGGTCTCGCGCTTGTAGGGTCGGCTCGTGGCTACAATGTGGTTCTTACAATGCCTGAGACTATGAGTGTGGAGCGCAGGAAGTTGCTTGCTGCTCTTGGGGCTAAGATTGTACTCACTCCAGGTGCGACCGGTATGAAAGGAGCAATCGCCGAGGCTGAAAAGCTGCAGAAAGAGACTCCCGGTGCTGTGATACTGGGGCAATTTGTCAATCCTGCAAATCCGCAGGCCCATTACATGACTACTGCACCTGAAATATGGGATGCCCTTGAAGGGAAGATTGATTATTTTGTAGCCGGAGTGGGTACAGGTGGTACTATCAGCGGTATCGGCAAGTATCTGAAAGAAAGGAACCCCGAGGTGATAGTGGTAGGAGTTGAGCCAAAGGATTCACCCGTTCTGAGCGGTGGCGCCCCCGGTGCTCACAAGCTGCAGGGTATAGGAGCCGGATTTATACCTGATACATACGATGCCAAGGTGGTGGACAAAGTTGTAACCGTGGAAACGGATGAAGCTTTCGCCGCAACACGACGTCTCGCCCGGACTGAGGGCATACTTGTTGGTATTTCCTCGGGTGCTGCGTTGCATGTCGCTACCTCAATAGCTAAAGATGCTGAAAATAAAGGCAAAAATATTGTGGTATTGCTTCCGGATACCGGTGAGCGTTATCTGTCTACCACATTGTTTGAATAGATTTCATAACCAGACATAGTGATACTACTATATATAATAAGGTGGCGGTTCTCAAATCAGAGCCGCCACCTTATTATATATGTGACTATACAGTTGCAGTCGTTGCCTATGGAATTACAGTGTCACTTCGCCGCAGATATCAGTGTTGAAGCGGGTACTTACGGCTGATGGTGTGAGTCCGAGTCCGAACAGATACATAAGCTTAGTGATGGCTGCCTCCGATGTCATATCGTGACCCGAAATAACACCGGCATTAGCGAGAATATCGCCCGATACATATCGGCGTGCGTGTACGCCACCGTTGACACATTGAGTAACATTCACTATCACTATGCCGCGCGATATAGCCTGTGCTATCTCCTCGATGAACCATCGGGAGGTGGGGGCGTTGCCGGCACCGTAGGTACGCATCACTATCCCCTTGATACCCGGGGTATTGAGGAGGTGATGGAGTATGGGCTGTGTCATGCCCGGATGGAGGTCGAGAAGCATCACCCCGCGGTCCATCTGAGTGTTGACAGAGAGCGGTTTCTTCTCGGTGGGACGCCATAGCGCTTTCTCGGCAAAATGTATCCCAAGACCAATCTTTGCCAGCTCTGGGTAATTGTGGCTCTTGAAAGCGTTGAAGTTGTCCGCGCTTTTCTTTGTGGCACGGTTACCACGCCACAGATAGTTTTCAAAAAGTATTGCAACTTCCTGAACCATCGGGTCGCCATTGAACGTTGTGGCGGCTGCAATCTGCAGGGCTGTGATTAGGTTTTCTTCACCGTCAGTGCGAACCTCGCCAATCGGGAGCTGTGAGCCGGTGATTATGACCGGTTTGTGCAGGTTGCCAAGCATAAATGACAGAGCCGAGGCTGTGTAAGCCATGGTGTCGGTTCCGTGGAGCACCACAAAGCCATCGTAGTCGTTGTAGTTTTCCGAAATGGCAGTGGCTATGTCGTTCCATCCCTCAGGACCCATGTCGCTTGAGTCAATCGGGGTGAACTGGATATTATCAATATGATAATCAAGCATTTTGATTTTAGGCACATTGTCAATCAAGTGACTGAAATCAAACGGCTGCAGGGCATGGGTGTCGGGATTTTCAATCATCCCGATAGTGCCGCCCGTGTATATTATCAATATGCGTGGTTTACGTGTGTCAGACATGGCGGTGAAATTGTATATACGTGTATTGGTTAACCTATTTTTGAGCCGGGAGCTACCGGTGCAACGGGTGAGAGCAGCACGATAGAGCCATCGGAGTTTTCGGCCGATAGAATCATACCCTGCGATACAATGCCCTTGAGCTTGCGCGGCGGAAGATTGGCGATGAAACATACCTGTTTGCCTACGAGTTCCTCTGGCTTGTAATATTTAGCAATACCGGAAACTATGGTGCGTTTCTCCATCCCGTCATCTATGAGGAAGCGGAGGAGTTTGTCGGCTTTGGGGACTTTTTCGCATTCCACTACGGTGCCCACGCGGAGGTCACTCTTGGTGAATGTGTCGAAGTCGACTTCCTCAGCCTGCGGAGCAGGTTTCCAGGCAGCAGCTTTATTGGCTTCCTTGATTTCCTCAAGGCGTTTCATCTGAGCTGCAATCGCTTCGTCCTCAATCTTTTCAAAGAGGAGTTCGGGAGTGCCAATCACTGTACCAGCGGGAACCAAATCCATGCATCCGAGCATATCCCAGTTGATTTCCTTATTACCAAGAATTTTGAGGAGCTTGGCGCTCATGAAGGGGGTGAAAGGTTCGAATGCGATGGAGAGGTTGGCGCAGAGCTGAATGGCGATGTTGAGGATGGTCTTCACACGTTCCATATCGGTTTTGGCAAGTTTCCAGGGTTCGGTTTCCTGAAGGTACTTGTTGCCGAGACGTGCTATCTCCATAGCCTGTTTCAATGCTTCGCGGAAGTGGAAGGTGTCGAGCGCGGCTGTGAGTGCGTCGCGTGTCACCTTAAGGTCGGCAATGAGTTGTGAGTCAACAGGCTGAAGCTCGCCGCAAGCAGGAAGCACACCGTTGAAGTATTTGTGTGTGAGCACCACGGCGCGGTTGACGAAGTTGCCGAGGATTGCCACAAGTTCATTATTGTTTCTCGCCTGGAAGTCAGACCATGTGAAATCGTTGTCCTTGGTCTCGGGTGCATTGGCTGTGAGGGCATAGCGGAGCACATCCTGTTTGCCGGGGAAATCCTTGAGATACTCGTGAAGCCATACAGCCCAGTTGCGTGAGGTGGAGATTTTGTCACCCTCGAGGTTAAGGAATTCATTGGCAGGCACATTGTCGGGAAGCTGATAGTTGTCGCCGTAAGCCATGAGCATCGATGGGAACACGATGCAGTGGAACACGATGTTGTCCTTGCCGATGAAATTGATAATACGGCTTTCGGGGTCCTTCCAGTAGCGTTCCCAAGTATCAGGGAGAAGCTCTTTTGTGTTTGAAATATAACCGATTGGAGCATCAAACCATACATAGAGTACCTTGCCTTCAGCTCCTTCCACCGGCACTGGGACGCCCCACTTGAGGTCGCGGCTCACTGCGCGGGGTTGCAATCCAGCATCGAGCCATGATTTGCACTGTCCGTAGACGTTTGTCTTCCACTCCTTGTGTTCGTCGAGTATCCAGTGGCGAAGTTTTTCCTCCCATTTATCAAGAGGGAGATACCAGTGGGTTGTCTCGCGCATCTTCACGGGTTCGCCGGTGAGTGCTGAGCGTGGGTTGATGAGGTCGGTGACATTGAGCGATGAGCCGCATGCCTCGCACTGGTCGCCGTAGGCATTTTCGTTTCCGCAACGTGGGCAGGTGCCGGTGACATAGCGGTCGGCGAGAAATTCCTGGGTCTTTTCATCGTAAGGCTGGAGTGCGGTCTGGATAGTGAACTCCCCTTTATCATAAAGGTGGCGGAAGAATTCAGACGCGGTCTCGTGGTGAAGCTTGGAAGTGGTGCGTGAGTAGATGTCGAAGCTCACGCCAAGTTCTTCAAGCGAGTCCTTGATTATGGCATGGTAACGGTCCACGACCTCCTGGGGAGTAATGCCCTCTTTGCGGGCGCGTAGGGTGATGGGCACACCATGTTCGTCGCTGCCTCCCACCATTATAACATCCTCGCCACGCAGGCGCAGGTAGCGTGCGTAAATATCGGCAGGCACATAGACGCCCGCTAAGTGTCCGATGTGTACCGGACCGTTGGCGTAGGGGAGAGCTGTGGTGATGAGGGTTCGCTTGAAATTCTTTTCCATTGAATATGAAAATTATATTATAATTCTATGAGTGA
>Ga0224483_100642_pt1 | contig 11404 bp, 11 predicted proteins | sample hydfratestSal1_FD_181453 | JGI IMG/M metagenome (GOLD analysis project Ga0224483, IMG submission 181453) | Metatranscriptome of mouse feces microbial communities from Columbus University, Ohio, United States - Sal1 (Metagenome Metatranscriptome) ... | reverse complement strand
TCTGCGTCAGGTGTGCGTCTGCGAAGCGACGGTGTAGTGGACCCTACATCTAGCTTCGCAGACGTGCTCCTGGCGTAGAGAGCGAGTACTATTGCTTAGGAATTAATGCAATGATGTACTAGTGCAACGATGTACTGGTACATATTGCTTAGGAAGGCAGAGTGATCTTTTTCTTCTTCTCATCCTTTGACTCTTTGTAGAGAACGATCTTCTTGCCGATCACCTGGACCACTTCAGAGTGGGTCCGCTCCGCCAGAGTCTGTGCCAGATCGCGGCTGTCATCCAGACAGTTTTTTAACACGCTGATCTTAATAAGCTCCCTGGCCTCCAAAGCCTCTAAGACCGCCTGGGTCAGCTCCGGAGTCAGGCTGGATTTCCCGATCTGAAAGATGGGATCCAGATTCATGGCAAGGCCCTTTAAATAAGCCCGCTGTTTTGTCGTCATAATTGCCCCTTTCGGAATATTCTCCGTTATTTGTAATAATCAAAAACCAGGCCGTACATGCGCACCGTGTCGCCTTCCTGGATCCCGGCCTTCTCCAATTCCTCCAAAACCCCGGAATCTTTCAGGAAATTCTGGAAGAACACAAATCCCTTCTCCGACTCCAGGTTGGTGTATCCCAGCATCTTCTCGATCCTCGGCCCCTCCACCACATACTCGCCGTCGTCATTCCTCTCTACCGTGAAGGGAAGGTTCATGCCCATATTCAGCCGGGACATGTCAAATTCCCTGGCAAAGACCACCGGTTCGCTGTTCAGCCCCTTCAAAAGATCATAGACCCCGTAGAGAAGCTCCCTGACGCCCTTTCCGCTGACCGCGGAGATGGGATAGACTTTTATGCCCTGAGGCTCAAACTCCCGGCGTATGCGGTCCAGGGAGTCACACTCCTGGTCAAAAACCGCGTCCATTTTGTTGGCGGCAATGACCTGGGGGCGGCTCATAAGATCTTCATTGTAAGACCGCAGCTCCTTATTGATGGCGCAGATATCCTCCAGAGGGTCCCGCCCTTCCGTGGAGGCGGCGTCCACCACATGGATCAGCACCTTGGTCCGCTCGATGTGCCGCAGAAAATCGTGGCCCAGCCCAACGCCGTCGGACGCTCCTTCAATAAGCCCGGGGATGTCCGCCATGACAAACCCGGCGCCGTCATCCAGATCCACCACACCCAGATGAGGATCCAGGGTGGTAAAATGGTAGTTGGCGATCTTAGGCCTGGCATTGCTGACTCTGGATAAAAGGGTGGATTTGCCCACATTGGGGAACCCTACCAGGCCCACGTCCGCGATGACCTTAAGCTCCAGAGTCACCCACAGCTCCTGGCTGTCCTGCCCCGGCTGGGCGTACTTGGGAGCCTGCATGGTGGATGTGGCGTAGTGCATGTTGCCCAGTCCGCCTCTGCCCCCCTTTAGGATCACCTCCCGCCGGTTTTTGCCGGACATGTCAGCGATCACCTGTCCGCTCTCAAAGTCCTTAATAACGGTTCCTTCCGGAACTTTGATCACCAGATCCTTGCCGTTGGCGCCGTGACAGCGCTTCTTGCCCCCCGGTTCCCCGTTTTTCGCAACGTACTTTCGCACTTGTCTGAAATCCACAAGGGTGTTTAATCCATCGTCAATCTCAAAGATAATGTCTCCGCCTTTCCCGCCATCCCCGCCGTCGGGGCCTCCGGCCGGAACGTACAGTTCCCGGCGGAAACTGACATGGCCGTCCCCGCCTTTTCCGGATTTAAGAAATACCTTCGCGCGATCTGCAAACATGATCTGATTCACCGTAACCTTTCTGAAACCTGTATGAAATAAGGAAAAAATGGCTTCATACGTGATAAGTATGAAGCCATGTGGATTACTCGCTGATTGTTCTTGGGTAAACAGAAACCTGCTTTTTGTCTCTGCCCTTTCTCTCGAATCTCACAACACCGTCAATCTTGGCAAACAGGGTGTCATCGCCGCCCCGGCCTACGTTCAGGCCCGGATGGATCTTGGTTCCTCTCTGTCTGTAGAGAATGTTGCCGGCAAGTACAAACTGTCCGTCAGCTCTCTTGGCTCCCAGTCTCTTGGCCTCGGAATCTCTGCCGTTCTTGGTAGAGCCCACGCCTTTTTTATGAGCAAATAACTGAAGGTTCATCTTAAACATCACTTACACCTCCTTAAAACGAATTTTAATATATGGTTCTCCGTACTCCTCCTCAATATCCTCAAGGCCGAATACCAGAGAATTCATAAGGAGTTCTGATCCTGAACTGATGGAGGAGGGAAAAAAAAACCGAAACCCACCGGACTCCTCATCCACCTCGGCTTCAAACGGATCCTCCGTAAAACGCTCCACGGAATTAGACATGTTCAGGGTCAGGGCTGACACAGCGGCACAGACAAGCTCCTGCCTGCTCACTCTGTCATCTCCCGCCAGACCTGCATGTCCCAATAAACGGATGCCGCGATACCGGTGCTCAGAATCCGTCAACACTGTCACATCAACCATAAACGCTTTCTTTTAACCTCTTCTCTCAAAAGGCCTTAAGCGTTGATCTTGTCAATCTTAACCTGGGTAAAGAGCTGTCTGTGGCCGTTTTTCTTGTGATAGCCTGTTTTTCTCTTATACTTGTATACGATGACTTTCTTGCCTTTGCCCTCTTTTACAACGGTGGCAGTGACGGTAGCGCCTTCCACCGTAGGACAACCGATGGATAACTCCCCGTTATTTACTGCAAGCACCTTATCAAAGGTAACGGTCTCTCCAGCTTCAACGCCAAGCTTCTCAATCTTAATGATATCGCCTTCTGCGACTTTGTACTGCTTTCCGCCTGTTGCAATGATCGCGTACATTATGGCACCTCCTGTTATCATTACTCGCCAGCTGCGGTGTCTCATCCAATCCGAAAACTTTCAAACCTCGCTGTGCGGCATACCCAAGTATATTACCATTTATCGGATTAATTGTCAACGGTTTTCTTTCCACAAACGTAAATTTAAACGTAATTTTACCTCCCGTCAATCCCCCAGAACATTGCAGATCTTAACAGGGGTTCTGTAGTACATATCCGAGGTGATGATCCCCACCTCCGCGTTGGAGGCGTGTACGATCCTACCGTCGCCCATGTAGATGGCCACATGGTCAATGGACCCGCCGCTGCCGTAAAATACCAGGTCCCCGGGTCTGGCCTGCTGGGCGGAGACCGAGCGTCCCTGGGCGGACTGGGACGCAGCCGTGCGGTTTAGGTAGACCCCGGCTGTGTGTCCTAAGATATACCTGGTAAATCCGGAGCAGTCCACACCGGTGTAGGGGTCGTTGCCCCCGTATACATAGGCATTGCCCACAAACTGGAGGGCATCCGAAACAATGGTCTGTCTGAGGGCTTTCTTTCTGGCAGCCTCGGCCGCTGCCGCCGCCTTCTTCTCCTCAATGGTGTTTAAGTAGTGGTCATACTGGCCGGACACCTGGGAAAGACTGTCCTGAAGATAGCTTAACTCTGACTGGATAGAAGAAAAGCTCATGGTGCGTGCCGTGTGGCTGAAGGTGGGGACTGCCTCCGCTAACTGTTCGCCGTCAGGGGAGACACTGCCGGTCTGTTCACCCTGGGAAAGCATCTCACCTGACTCTCCGTCCGTCTCTGTCTCCTCTCCCGCCGCTTCCCCGCTCTGGCCCTCGGCCTCCTGGGAAGCCTCCAGGCCAAGCTCCTGGCGGATCTGATCCTCCCGCTCCACTAACTCCTTCAACTCCAGGATGGTGTCCCTGGTCCGCTGTTCCAGCTCCTTTAACTCCTGCTCCTGGACGCTGCGTGCCTGACGAAGGGACTCATTCTCCTCATCTGCCTGCTGCTTCTGAGCGGCCAAAAGCTGCCACTCCTGCTCCAGGTTCTCCTTCTCGATCTCCAGCTGCTCCTTCTCCTGCCGCACCACCTCCAGCTGAGCCCGGGATCCGGCAAAAAACAGGCATGTCCCGGTCAGCACCAGGATGGCTAAAAAGATCAGGCCAAAGGTCCAAACCGGAGTCTTGAAATGTATGGGATTTTTCTGGGAATGAGGCAGCAGCATGACCGTGTAGTTAAGGGAAATGCGTTCCCTCTTAAATCGTTTCCGCTTCATCTAACCAAACATCACTCCCTTTCCGACAAAATCGACCGACAAGCTTAAGCTTCCCCTTCCTGCTCATCCGCCTCATGTCTGCCCCTGCCATCATCCTTTTTGCCCCTGCCGGACCGGTCCTTTCCCCGGTTCTCCCTATGAGGCGTATCCTGCTGCGGTTGCGGCTCTTCCACAGGTTCCACAGCCGCGGCGGCCTGATCCGTATGTATGTTCTTGGTATCCGGCGGAGCGATCATCTTCTCCTCCCCGTCTACCTCCATGGTACAGTTTCCCTTAAAGGAAGCGCCCTCGTCGATCACAAGGGTCTTGGTGATCAGATCGCCCAGCACCCGTCCGGTGGACGTCATCTCGATCCGCTCCCTGGCCACCAGATTGCCGTACACAATGCCGGCGATCAGAATCTCCACAGCCGTGATGTCGCCAACTACCTCGCCGGTCTCCCCCACGATGACGGAGCTCTCGGACACGATCTTTCCCTCCAGGACACCGTCGATCCTGGTGGACTCAGAGGCCGTCAGAACGCCCTCGATCTTGGAATTATGACCGATGATGGTATTTATCATACTTGTATTGATGGTATCGCCCTTTTTCTTTGAACCAAACATGATTCTCTCCTCCCCGCATGCTCATTTTCATAAGGGGCCTATAGCCCCTTTGCCTCCATTGTATATTAATACTTTTTGTATAAAAAAGCAATAGATTTAACACTTTTGTAAAACATTTCACCACCCTTTCCGCCAGGTAGCCGGTGAAAACAGGATCAGCATGGGAAAGATCTCCAGCCTGCCTGCCAGCATGTCAAACATCAGCACAAACTTGGACAGGCCGGAAAGCTGAGAAAAGTTGCACATAGGCCCTACTGCCCCCATTCCCGGCCCGATATTGTTAAAGGTGGCCGCCACAGCGGTAAAGCAGGAGGTGAAGTCCAGGTTATCCAGGCTCACCACCAGAACCGAAGCCGCGAAGATAAAAAAGTAGGCGATAAAATAATTATTTACTGACCGTATGACTCCCGCGTTCTGGGACTTTTTTTCTATTCGTAAGACCCGGACGCTTCTGGGGTGGACAAGGGCCAGCAGCTCATTGTATATGGATTTCAGCCAGATGATGATCCTGGACACTTTCATGCCGCCGCCTGTGCTTCCGGCGCAGGCCCCCACAAACATCAGGCCGATGAGGATGGTCTTGGAAAACTGGGGCCACACATCAAAATCCACCGTCGAAAATCCCGTAGTTGTGATGATGGATCCAACCTGGAAGGCCGCATGGTGGAAGGCCTGGAAAATGCTTCCAAAAGTTCCCCGAATATTTACGGTGATAAGGGCTACCGCCGCCGCGATGATCCCCAGATACACCCGGGCTTCCTCGCAGGAAAAGGCATCCTTAAACCGTCTCACCGAAAGCAGATAATACACATTAAAATTCACTCCGAAAAGGATCATAAAAACCGTCACAACCCCCTGCAGGTAGTAACTGTCATAATATGCGATGCTGGTGTTCTTGATGCCGAACCCGCCGGTGCCGGCAGTGCCGAAGCTGGTGGCAAGGGAGTCAAACAGCGGCATACCGCCCAGAAGCAAAAGCACCACCTGGACCAGGGTCATGACCAGATAGATCACATACAGGATCTTTGCTGTGGTCTTGATCTTGGGCGTCAGTTTACCCACCGAAGGCCCCGGGCTCTCCGCCCGCATGATGTGCATGGCGTAGCCGCCTCCGGCCAGAGGCAGGATGGCCAGCATAAATACCAGCACGCCCATGCCCCCTACCCAGTGGGTAAAACTGCGCCACATCAGCATGGACGGGGATAAGCCCTCCACATTGTTAAGGATGCTGGCTCCCGTGGTGGTGAACCCGGAGATGGTCTCAAACAGCGCGTCGATCAGGGAAGGTATCTCCCCGCTGATCCAAAAGGGCAGGGCCCCGAAAAAACTTAAGACCACCCAGATCAGGGCAACCGCCACAAATCCCTCCCTGGCGTAGAAGACGGAATTTTGGGGCCGTTTGTGGGTGGTGACCCAGCCGATAACCAGGCACATGGCCATGACGGACAAAAACGCGGTCAGCCGTCCGTCCCCGTAGATCAGGGAGATAACGCAGGGAAGCAGCATGAGGACCGCCTCAATATTTAACACCCACCCTAAAAAATAGAAGATAATCCCGATATTCATAATATTTCCCTACCTCAAAATGTCTTTCAGATCTTTCAGCCCTGTGTTGGTGGTGACAATGATCACCGTATCGCCGATCTCGATGGCGTCCTTGCCTCCGGGGGTGATGATGCGGCCGTAGCGGTTGATGCAGGCCACCAGAAGGTTGGGCTTTAAGGACAGCTTTTCCAGGGGGACGCCCACCATAGGCGCGTCCTCCCCCACCCGAAACTCCAGGGCCTCCGCCTTGTCGGCCACGATCTTGTAGAGAGTCTCCACATTGCTGCCCAGGGAGTTCTGCATGGCCCGTACATATTGTAAAATAGTGTCCGCGGTGATCAGCTTCGGGTAGATCACGCTGCCTAAGCTCATGTCATTGACCACGCTCTCAAAGGTGGTCCGGTTTACCTTTGTGATCAGCTTTGCCCTGGACTGGCTGGCAGCGTAGAGGGACAGCATGATATTTTCCTCGTCAAAACCGGTGAGAGCCGCAAAAGCCTCGGTCTGGCGAAGCCCCTCCTCCAAAAGAAGCTGCTGGTCAGAGCCGTCTCCGTTGATGATCATGACTCCGGGAAGCTCGTCGCTTAACTGATTGCACCGATCCAGATCCTGTTCCACGATCTTCAGCTTGATGGGCGCGTCCTCCAGCATCTTGGCCAAATAGTATGTAATTCTTCCGCCGCCGATGAGCATCACGCTCTTAACGCTGTTATTCTCGATCCCAACCGCCTTGAAAAACCGCATGGACGCCTGGGGCGGGGCCACAAAGGACACCTTGTCGCCGGATTTCAGCACAAAATTACCGTTTGGGATCACCACGTTGCTGCCCCGCTCCACGGCACAGAACAGCACATTGCACTTTAATCTGGAATTGACCTCCAAAACCTTTAAATCGTGGAGCACAGACCCTGCGGGGATCTGGAATTTCATGATCTCCACCCGGCCCTTGGCAAAGGTGTCGATCTTAATGGCGGAGGGAAATTTTAACAGCCTGGAGATCTCCATGGCCGCGGCAAAGTCCGGGTTGATGGACATGGACAGATTCAGCTCCTCCCGCAGGAAATTGATCTCCGCCGAGTACTCCGGCTTTCGGATCCTGGCGATGGTATGGCAGTTTCCGGCCTTCTTGGCGATGAGGCAGCACAGCATGTTCAGCTCGTCTGAGGTGGTGGTGGCGATGAGCAGATCCGCCTCCTTGATCCCTGCCTCGGACTGAACCTGGAACACAGCCCCGTTGCCCACAACGCCCATAACGTCCAGGCTCTGGGTGGCCTTGTCCACCACCACGGAATCCTGGTCTATGATGGTAATGTCATGGCCCTCATTGTCCAGCTCTTCTGCCAGGGTCATGCCCACTTTTCCGCAGCCCACAATAATTATCTTCATCTCCTGTAATCTCCTTTTTGTATCTGTTCCCGGAATGGCTTCCGTATTTTTTTTCTGGTCACTTCCACAAGGCCAAGCCTGGTCATATCCACCACGGTGGTCTTAACAGGGTCTTTTGCACATTCAGACTTAAAGGCGGCAAGAAGGGCCTCACGATCCTCATTTTCCTGCATGTCAATAAAATCCACCAGAATGATGCCGGAAAGATTGCGCAGCCGCAGCTGGAAGGCGATCTCCCTGGCAGCCTCCAGATTGATCTTTAAGATGGTCTCCCGAAGGGTCTTCTTTCCTGCGTACTTTCCGCTGTTGACGTCAATGACCGTCATGGCCTCTGTGTGGTCCACCACCAGATAGCCGCCGGAGCTTAACCACACCCGCCTTGCCAGGGCGTCCTCCACAGCCTTTTCAATGGAACAGAGCTTTGCAAGGGGGAGAAGGTCGTCTTTGTAAAATCGAACTTTCCCCAGATCCTGAGGCTGATACCTGCCTAGATAATCCTGGATCTTTAGAAAGATATGTTCGTCGTCTGTGATGATTTCCTCCATAAGGTCCTTGTAGGTATCCCGAAGGCTTTCGATATAAGAAGGCCAGGCCTCATAAAGCAGGCCCGGACAGGCTCGGTATGCTTTGTCTGTGAGAATCCTGCGGCAGCGCTCCTTCAACTGCCCCAGTTCCTTTATGATCTCGTCCATAGGGACAGAGGCGGCGTTGGTCCGGATGATGATGCCGAAATCTCCATCCATCTCTTCCGTGAGGGCCTGGCGGACCTGTGCCTTCCACTTCCCGTCAGAGATCTTGGAGGAGAATCCGATGTGGCGCCGCCCTGCCGTGACCACGCAGTACCGCCCGGTAAAGCTTAGACAGCTTGTGACTGTGGGATCTTTGGTCTTTACGGCGTCTTTGCTGACCTGGACCACGATCTCGTCCCCGTGACGAAGGACGCGACCGGAAGTTTTAATCTCCGGCCCCGGGCTTTGGCCCTCCAAACAGGCCGGACCCCCGCATCCGGCAAAGATGTGCTCTCTGTTTTCTGTCAGGCTGTAATACCCGGTCAGGCCGCCTCCTAAGTCGATAAAGGCGGAATTGATATTTTTTATGATGTTCTTTACTTTTCCTATATAAATATTTCCCAAAATGGACGTCTCTTCCTCTTCCAGGTTCAGCTGCACTGCCCTCTGCCCGTCCATAAGTGCAGTCAAGATCCGCCCGTCCATCTTTGTTATGATGATCTTATTCAATGTCTTCACCAAATTCCTCTAAAGGTATAGGCTTTCCCTGGCTGTTCAGACCGTAGACCTCCTGCCGCTGGATCTGAAAGGCAAACTTCGGATACTCCCACTGACAGGATTCATAAAACGCCTCCATCACAGACTCCGGCTTTATGTTATCTACGCTTCCTGTGGACACCTGCATAAAGATGGCGTTTCCCTGCCGCTCCAACCGGTAGATAAGGGGCTTTAGGTCCATCTCCCTCTGGCTTTTTTTTGTCTTCTTTGTGATCAAAATGGCTTCCTGTCCGTAAAATCCGGCCAGTTTTTCAAAAAATCCTTCCGGATCTTCTGGCGCGTATTTGTCCCTGAATTCCAGCCTGTAGTCAGCCCTGCACACGATGGACATGGCATTTTTGCTGGAATCAGGCAGTTTTTTGCAGCTTAAGACCTGGATCTCGTCCGCCATCACCTGGTTCAGCCTGTCATTCATGGCCTCGGAGGACATACTGTCTGTCACCTCGATGTCAAAATACTCTCCTATGCTGGTGAGCCCCACACCCAGAGGCGCGGCGAAGGACATGATCTGGTGGGGGCTGAACCCCTCGCTGTAGCGGATGGGGATCCCGGCCCGACGCATGGCCTTCTGAAAATACCTCATGATATCCAGATGGCCCACAAATTTCATGGCGCCCTGTTTGGAAAACTTAATCCTTATCTTCATAACAGACACCTCCTCCAAAGTCCCTGGCCCCGCAGCCGGAACACCTCTGGCGGCAGTTGGGAGACGCCTGGCCTTTCTGGGCGAGAAGCCACTCTCGTTTCAAAAATTCCCTGGACACTCCCGCGTCAATAAAATCCCAGGGGAACACCTCGTCAAGCCCCCGCTCCCGGACCGTGTAGAAATCCGGGTCAATGCCGCACTGGTCAAAGGCTTTCATCCACAGGCTGTTGTCAAACTCCTCGGACCAGGAGTCAAACAGGGCCCCGTTGCGGTAGGCTGCCTCCACAACAGCGGATATTTTCCGGTCCCCCCGGGCCAAAACCCCTTCCAGAACCGTCACATCCGCCTCATGCCAGTTATATTTCAGGCTCTTAAAGTTCTTCATGGCGCGGAACTTATTTTTTACCAGGTAGGCCCTGTCCAAAAACTCCTCTTTTGTACACATCTTCGCCCACTGGAAGGGGGTAAAGGGCTTTGGCACAAAGAAGGAGGAGCTTGCCACGATCTGGACTTTGCCATGGCGCTGTTCTTTGGGTACGGTGTCATAATAGACCTCGGCGATCTTTTCCGACAGCAGGGCGATGCCCTCCATATCCTCCTGTTGCTCTGTGGGCAGGCCCAGCATAAAGTACAGCTTTACTCGATTCCAGCCTCCCTGAAAGGCCTCCATGGCCCCCTGGAGGATCACTTCCTCTGTCAATCCTTTGTTGATCACATCCCGGAGCCTCTGGGAGCCGGCTTCCGGCGCGAAGGTCAGGCTGCTCTTTTTTACATCCTGCACCTTGCTCATGACATCCAGGGAGAAGGCGTCAATGCGCAGGGACGGCAGGGAGATATTGACCTTTTTTGCCCTGCATTCCTCAATGAGGAAATCCACCAGCTCCGGAAGATGGGTGTAGTCGCTGGAGCTTAAGGAGCTTAGGGAGATCTCCTCATGGCCGGTGCTTTCCAGAAGCTGCCTGGCATGGCGCTTTAAGTATTCCACGCCGTGCTCCCGCAGGGGCCGGTAGACATTGCCCGCCTGACAGAACCGGCATCCCCGGATGCAGCCCCTCTGGATCTCCAGAACCACCCGGTCCTGGGTAACCTTCTGAAATGGGACAAGAGGTTTCTCGATATAGGATACGCTGTCCATATCCACAACAAGCTCTTTTGTAACCTTAGCCGGAGCGTGTGGATTATTAGGTTTAAAACCTTGGATCGTCCCGTCCTCTCTGTAGGTTACGTCATAGAAAGCCGGGACGTAAATACCCGGAATACGGGCCGCCATCTCCAAAAACTCCCGGCGGCTTTTCTTCTTTTTTTTCGCCTCTTTGTAGGCGTCTAGCAGTTGTCCGTAGACCGTCTCCCCCTCCCCGATGTAGAACAGATCAAAAAACTCTGCCAGGGGCTCCGGGTTGTAGGCGCAGGGCCCTCCACCTATGACGATGGGGAACTGAAAGGAATCCCCCCGGTCCCTGCTGTGGAGCGGGATCTGGCTTAGATCCAGGATCTGGAGCACGTTGGTGTAGCACATCTCATACTGGAGGGTGATGCCAAGAAAGTCAAAATCTTTCACCGGATCCTGGGATTCCAGTGCAAACAGCGGGATCTTCTCCTCTCTCATCACCTTGTCCAGGTCTGTCCACGGGGAATAGACCCGCTCGCAGTAAGTGTCCTCCCGGCGGTTGAACATGTGGTAGAGAATCTGGATCCCTAAGTGGGACATGCCGATCTCGTACACGTCCGGGAAACACATGGCGAATCTTATGTCCATCTGGGACGGATCTTTCACCGTCATGTTCACCTCGCCGCCGATGTAGCGGGCGGGCTGCTGGATTGATAACAGTATTTCATCGCTTAACGCTAATCTT
>Ga0224483_100641_pt1 | contig 11409 bp, 13 predicted proteins | sample hydfratestSal1_FD_181453 | JGI IMG/M metagenome (GOLD analysis project Ga0224483, IMG submission 181453) | Metatranscriptome of mouse feces microbial communities from Columbus University, Ohio, United States - Sal1 (Metagenome Metatranscriptome) ... | reverse complement strand
CTTTTTTTGTGCTAAAATAAAATGTAAAACTTTTTCCTTGGCTTTGAGAGAGTGAAAGGAAAGTTATGGATACACACATTACAATGAAAGAAATGCCGGAATCTGAGAAACCAGTGGAAAAATGTTTCCGTTATGGCGCCCAGGCATTATCGGACGCGGAACTTTTGGCAGTGATACTAAAAAGCGGCACAAAGGGCATGACGGCATTGCAGCTCGCTCAGTTCTTTTTGTCCAAAAAGGACAAAAACCTCCTGAACTTAAACAGCATGCGGCTGGAAGAGATGCAGGAGATTCCTGGGATTGGGCAAGTAAAGGCTGCGCAGCTTAAGTGCATTGCAGAGCTTGCCAGGCGCGTTACGCAGGCCAGCAGGTTTAAAGAAGTACGGCTGAACGACCCTGCAAGCATTGCTGCCTATTACATGGAGTCCCTTCGGCATGAAACGAAAGAAAATCTGTTATTATCAATGTTCGACGCAAAGAGCGGCCTTTTAGGTGATGAAATTATTTCCATTGGCACGGTGTCTAACTCACTGGTATCGCCAAGGGAAATTTTCCTGAAAGCGTTGGAATATAAGGCGGTGCATATTGTGCTTCTCCACAACCATCCCAGCGGGGACCCTGCCCCAAGCGAGGCAGACTTAGCGGTAACTAAGCGTGTGGCAGACAGTGGGATGGTTCTTGGGATCGCCCTTGCAGACCACATTATTATTGGTGATAACAACTATATAAGCTTTAGAGAAAATGGCCTTTTAGGTTGAGGAAAGGAACGTAGATTATGTCAGCAAATGTTTATGGAATTGATTTGGGTACTTGTAATTTAAAAGTATTTTGTAAAGCAACTGGGAAAGTAATCAATGAGAAAAATGCCATCGCGCTTGTGAATAAGAACCATTTGTATTCTTTTGGGAATGATGCATACGCCATGTATGAAAAGGCTCCAGATTCCATTAAGGTATCGTTCCCAGTGGTGAATGGCGTGATTGCAGATTATAACAATATGCAGACAATGATTGGCGAGGTTCTGGAAAAACATGTAAAAAACCATGTGAAGGGGGCAGAATTTATTGTCGCTGTCCCTACAGACATCACGGAAGTGGAGAAAAAGGCATTTTTCGACTTATTTTACAAAAGCCGTTTTAAGCCCAAAAGCGTGCTGCTTTGTGAGAAGCCTATTGCCGATGCCGTTGGGCTGGATTTGGATGTGAACTCCCCAACGGGATTTATGATTGTGAACATTGGCGCAGATACCACGGAGATTTCTGTTATTTCCCTGGGCGGCTTGGTATTAAGCGACCTTTTGCATTTTGGGGGAAGGCGCATTGACGAGTCCATTATTAATCAAATGAAGCGCAAGTTTGGGCTGGTTATTGGGCAAAAGACAGCCATGTATTTAAAAGAGACATTGGGATGCGCCCTTCCAGAGGAAGAGGAGGGAAGCGCAGTCATTGTAGGCCGCGACGTGGTGAGCGGGCTGCCAATTGAAATGGAAGTTTCTTCCTCTGTCATTTATGAAGCAATCAAAGACAACCTGAATTCTATCTGTAATTCCATTAAGATGATTTTGGAGAAAACGCCGCCAGAATTGGCGAAAGACATTATCCATTCTGGAATCTACATTACTGGCGGGTCATCCAAAATCAAACGGCTGGACGAGCTGTTCTCACAGATTACAAATATCAGGGTAAACACTTGTGAACTTCCAGAGGAAAGCGCAGTAAGGGGACTGAATAAAATTGTTTCTGATGAAAAATTCAGGAAACTGGCGTTTAGCATGAAAGCCAGAATTTATAAATAAGGGTGCAATCATTTATGAAACGTAAATCAAACAAACATTCTATTCCAACAAAATATACGCTTCTGATATTGACAGGTTTTTGCATTATCGTCATGTTTGTCAGCTTTACACTGAACCTGTCCGGCGGGCCGTTGAACACAGTGGCAGGGTATGTGTTTGTGCCTATGCAAAAAGGGCTTAATTCTATTGGGAGCTGGTTTTTATCCAGGGCAGACGACCTAAAGTCGCTGCGGGATGTGATGCAGGAAAATAAAGAACTGCAGGCGGAAGTGGACAGGCTTACCCAGGAATTGAACACGATTAATCTAGAACAGTACGAGTTGGATAACCTCCGGGAATTGATGGAATTGGATCAGAAATACCCAAGCTATGAAAAAGTGGCGGCAAGGGTGATTGGCAATGCCGGGGGGAATTGGTTCAGTATCTTCCTCATTGACAAGGGGAGCAAAGACGGCATAGAAAAAGACATGAATGTAATCGCTGGAAGCGGGTTGGTAGGGATTGTGATAGATACGGGGCCCAATTATGCAAAAGTCCGCTCCATTATCGACGACGCCAGCAACGTTAGCAGCATGGCGCTGTCCACAGCGGACCGCTGCGTTATCAGCGGGAACCTTGCCACCATGAACGAACACCAGGTCATAGAGTTTACTGATTTGAAGTGCGAAGACGATGCCATTCAGAGCGGGGAGCAGATGGTGACTTCCCATATCAGCGATAAATACCTGGAAGGCATTTTAATTGGATATGTCAGTGAAATTGAACGGGATTCTAACAACCTGACCTATTCTGGGACGATTACGCCTGCCGTGGATTTTCAGCATTTACAGGAAGTATTGGTGATACTGGATAAGAAAACAGTGCAGGAAGGCCAGGAGGGGAACTAACATGAGGCTTAGGCGTAAATTAGCTGTATTTTTAATTATTGCAATATGCTTCCTGTTGCAAAGCACGTTTTTCCAGGCATTGGCTTTTGCATCCATTTCACCTAACCTGTTGATTGTCGTCACCTCTTCTTTTGGCTTTATGAGGGGCAGGAAGGAAGGGATGTGGATAGGGTTCTTTTGCGGGCTGCTGCTGGACATTTTCTTTGGAAGCGTAATCGGTTTTTATGCCTTGATTTATTCCTATATAGGTTATGTCAATGGTTTTTTCCGTAAGATGTTCTTCCCAGACGACATTAAGCTTCCATTGATACTGATTGCATTAAGTGATTTTTCATGTAATGTGATGGTTTACTTGTTTCTGTTTTTCTTAAGGGGGAAATTCAGGTTCAATTATTATCTATTGCACATTATACTGCCAGAACTGGTGTATACCATACTGATAACAATTGTCCTGTATTTCATTATCCTAAAGGTGAACCAGAGGCTGGAAATGATTGAACGAAGGAGTGCTAGTAAATTTGTTTGAGTCCATTAAAAATTTTGGTAAAAAATTAATCACCTCCCGGCTGTTTGTGCTTAGTGTGCTGATGGTAATCCTATTTGGGATATTATTGCAGCGTATTTTTGTGCTGCAAATTATCAATGGGGAAGAATATATGGATAATTATACGCTGCGTATCCAAAAAGAGCGTATCACTTCCGGGACGCGGGGCAGCATCTATGACCGCAATGGCAAATTGCTTGCCTATAATGAACTATCCTATTCCGTGACCATTGAGGACAATGGCACATACAGCAGCTCAGAGGAAAAGAACAAGCTGCTAAATGAAGAATTAAACACTGTGATCCATATGATTGAAGGGAAAGGGGATTCTATCACCAATACGTTTGGCATCCAAAAGCATGGGAAAGGCGCATATGAGTTTAACCTGACAGGGAAGGCTTTGAAGCGTTTCCTGGCGGATGTTTATGGGCATACCAAAATAGAAGAATTAAAATATAATAAGAAATTGGGCTACAATGAAGGCGCCGCAACGCCAGAACAGGTAATTTCTTATTTGCAGGATGGATTTGGCATTCACGTGAAAGGGAAAGAAAAGCAAGGGAAAGATAAGAAAGACGTAGTGTTTTATACGGAAGAGGAAGCTTATAAAATCCTGATTTTGCGCTATGCCATTTCCCAGAACAGCTACCAGCGTTATGTCCTGACCACCATTGCCCAAAATGTCAGCGATGAAACAGTAGCGGTCATCAAGGAAAATTCTGAGGAGCTCCAAGGGATTGACATTATGGAAGACAGCATACGCAAATATGTGGACAGCATTTATTTTTCCCATATTATTGGCTATACAGGCAAAATCTCCCAGGCGGAATACGACGAGCTTTCCAAAGAAAATGACAGCTACACATTAAACGATGTGATCGGAAAATCAGGCATTGAACAGGTAATGGACCAGGAATTGCAGGGGACGAAAGGGACGGAGAAATTCTATGCGGACAGCGTGGGGCGCATCACTGAAATGATTGAGAAGGTGGAGGCCTCCTCTGGAAACGATATCTACCTGTCTATGGACGCGGAATTGCAAAAAGCAGTCTATAAAATGTTAGAGCAGGAGCTTGCCGGCATTTTGTATGCCAATATTGAAAATATCAAAGAATATGACACCAGCACTGGTTCAGCATCTGATATCAAAATACCAATTGACGACGTATTCTTTGCATTGCTGAATAATAACGTGTTAGACATTGACCATCTAAATGCAGAAGACGCCAAGATGGTGGAACAGCAAGTCTACAGCGCATTCTTAAGCAAACAAGATTCTGTGCTGAATGGGCTGCAGCAACAATTTTCTTCCCCCGCCCCAGCCTCTTACGAAAATTTAGGCCGGGAACAGCAGATGTATATGAGTTATATCCTGTCTATGTTGGAAGAAGATGAAATTTTCTTAACAGATAAAGTAGATACGGAAGATGAAGTATACAAAGCTTGGAAAAATGATACCGTCAGCTTGTGCGAATACCTGCGGCGCGCAATCTCCATGGATTGGATTGACATTACGAAATTTGACACAGAATCCAGGTATTCAGATTCAACAGAAATATACGATGCGCTTGTCTCTTATATTATAGAAGAATTAAAAAAAGACCGGGAATTCAGCAAGAAAATTTATAAATTCATGATTAACCAGGAATTGATATCTGGAACGCAAATTTGCCTTTTGCTGTTTGAGCAAGGGGTGCTGCAGGAGCAGGATGGGGATTTGACGGCGCTCCAAACCGGGAATTTAAGCGCCTATAATTTTATGCGCGACAAAATAAAAAACCTTCAAATCACGCCGGCACAGCTTGCCCTAGACCCCTGTACTGCAAGCTGCGTTATGATAAACACTAAGACAGGGGAACTCCTTGCATGTGTGACTTACCCGGGGTATGACACGAACCGGCTTGCAAATACTGTGGATTCCGAATATTTTGCCAGCCTGCAGCAAGATTTATCCATTCCCCAGTATAATAATGCTACCCAGCAGCGTACAGCGCCTGGCTCAACTTTTAAGCCAGTCACCGCCGCAGCCGCACTGACAGAAGGGGTAATCAGCGTTAGTGAGCCAATCGCCACCAAAGGCGAATATACGGAAATAAACCCTTCGCCCAAATGCTGGATTTACCCAGGAAGCACCCATGGTTCCATCAATGTCTCGGAAGCTATCCGGGATTCCTGCAACTACTTTTTCTATGAACTTGGATACCGTATGAGTTCATCGGGAGGCGTTTACAATGAAAACAAAGGGATTGCCACCATACAGAAGTATGCAGAGCTTTTTGGGCTGAACGAAAAGACCGGGATTGAGATACCGGAGAATGAGCCGCATATAGCGGATGAATACCCGATTACTTCTTCCATTGGGCAAAGTAACCATAACTTCACAACTACCCAGCTTGCTAGGTACTTAACGGCAGTGGCAAGCAGCGGGGATATTTATAAACTCACCCTTTTGGATAAGGAAACTACCTCAGACGGGACTTTGGTAAAAGAATTTAAGCCAGAAGTCATACGGAAAATCACAGAGGTATCGAATTTTTCCTGGGACGCCATCCATAACGGGATGCGGATGGTTGCGGAAAATAATAAGTCGTTCAAAGACTTCCCAATTGCAGTGGCCGGCAAGACAGGTACTGCACAGCAGATCCCTACCAGGGCAAACCACGCGCTGTTTATTGGCTATGCGCCGTTTGACAATCCTGAAATTGCCATTGCCACGCGGATTGCGTATGGCTACACATCTGCCAATGCAGCGGAAGTTTCCAGCAATATTTTAAAATATTACTTTAAGCTTGCAGATAAAGACACCTTATTGAATGGACAGGCAGAAGAAATCGAAAGTACTGCAAATGGGTTTACGGATTAAAGTTTGGAGGGATAAATTTGTCAAAACCTGTAGTATTAAAGAGCAATAAATATGGAATTAATTTGATACTGGACAAAGACATGGATTTTGAAGAACTGCTGGGCTGTATTTTGGAGCGTTTTAAGGAATCGGAAGGGTTTTTCAAAGGCGCGAAAATGGCGATTTCTTTCGACGGCAGGAAATTGACCCAGGAAGAGGAATTCAGGATTATAGATACGATTACAGACAACACTTCTGTGAACATTATTTGCATCCTGGATAACGATGCGCTTAGAGAAGAGCTGACCAGGCAGAAGATAGAGCGGTTTGAGGAAGAATGCTCGGGCAAAACCGGAGAATTTTATAAGGGGACCCTCCGGTCTGGGCAGGTGCTGGATTGCGAGAGCAGCGTAGTTGTCCTGGGGGACATTAATCCAGGGGCAAAAGTGATTTCCAAAGGCAATATCGTTGTGCTGGGGGCATTGAAAGGGATTGCCTACGCGGGGGCGAACGGCAATGAACAGACCTTTGTGGCTGCATTGGAGATGGATCCAATCCAGATAAAAATTGGGGAAATTATTGGCAGAAGCGCAGATAAGCCGGCTGCCGGGAAAAAACGCATCAGGAAAGCCAAGGTTGTGGTGGAGCCGCAGGTGGCAATTGTAAAAGATGGGAATATTTATATTGAGCCAATTACAAAGGGCCTTTTGAATAACATATAAAAAGCAGGAGGATGTAGTAGGATGAGTGAAGTAATAGTTATAACATCAGGAAAAGGCGGAGTTGGGAAGACTACCACTACCGCAAATGTAGGGACAGGCCTTGCACAGTTAGATAAAAAAGTGGTATTGATTGACACTGATATCGGACTTCGGAACCTGGATGTGGTCATGGGGCTAGAAAACCGCATTGTGTATAACCTGGTGGATGTGGTAGAGGGGAACTGCCGCATGAAGCAGGCATTGATTAAGGATAAGCGGTATCCCAACCTTTCCTTGCTTCCTTCTGCGCAGACGCGTGACAAATCTGCTGTCTCGCCGGAACAGATGGTAAAGCTGATTGATGAATTGAGAGAAGATTTTGACTATATCCTCTTAGACTGCCCGGCAGGGATTGAGCAAGGGTTTAAAAATGCAATTGCCGGGGCTGACCGCGCGCTGGTGGTGACAACGCCAGAGGTTTCTGCAATCCGCGATGCAGACCGCATTATTGGGCTTCTTGGGGCGAATGAGGTGAAGCGGACAGAATTAATTGTCAACCGGCTCCGTATGGATATGGTAAAGCGTGGGGATATGATGAATATCAATGATGTGACGGATATCCTTGCCATTGACTTAATTGGCGCAATCCCAGATGACGAGCAGATTGTCATTTCCACGAATCAAGGGGAGCCGCTTGTAGGTTCTGACTGCCTTGCAGGGAAGGCTTTTGCCAATATCTGCCATCGAATACTTGGGGAAGAAGTTCCATTTCTGGATTTGGAAATTAAATCCAGCGTATGGGGGAAACTAAAAGAAATATTTAAAAAAAATTAGGAGGAAGCCACTATGGGTTTAATGGATTTTTTTAAAAAGAAAACCTCCGGGGACATTGCCAAAGACCGTTTAAAATTAGTACTGGTTTCCGACCGTGCAAACTGTTCTCCGGATATTATGGAAATGATCAAAAATGACATTATCCAGGTTATTTCAAAATATATGGAAATTGATGCGGAAGGCTTGGATATCCAAATTACCCAGACGGAATCAGAAGGTAATAATGGGAATGTGCCTGCGTTATACGCCAATATCCCTATTAAGGATATGAAACATCCAAGCACTTGCAAATAAGCAGAAGGTTAAGTAAGGGATCGGAATTATGTTGAAACAATATCAGATTAGGAATTACAATTTTCGTTTAATTTTCTATGTGTCAGCGCTGACTATGATTGGGATTAGTGTAATTGGGAGCGCCCAGAAAGCTGTCCAAAGCAAGCAGATTTTAGGTTTGCTTTTGGGCCTGTTTGTGATGGTTGTGGTTTCCGTTATTGATTATTCTTTTATTTTACGTTTTAACTGGCTGATTTATGCATTCAACATTGGGCTGCTCTCCTTGATTACGTTCCATGTGTTTGGTTCCAAAGGCGGGGGCGCCGTGCGCTGGATTGAAGTGGCAGGGTTCCGGTTTCAGCCTTCAGAGTTGTCCAAAGTGCTTCTGATTCTGTTTTTTTCCTGGTTCTTTGGGAAGTATTATGAGAAAATCAACACGTTGCCAATGATTTTAATTTCTGGCGTATTGATTTTTATTCCCTGGTATATGATCGAAGACCAGCCAGACTTATCCACCAGCATTGTAGTGGCGGTGATTTTCCTTGCGCTCTTGTTTTTAGGCGGGTTAAGTTATAAAATTATAATAGGCGTGCTGGCAGTGCTAGTACCAGCCGGGACGTTGTTTATCTATTTGATTTTGCAGCCAAACCAGCAAATCCTGGACAGGTACCAATGGGTACGCATTATGGCATGGCTGCAGCCAGAGAAATATGCAAAGGACGCGTATCAGCAGCAAAATTCCATTATGGCGATTGGCTCTGGCCAATTATGGGGGAAAGGGCTGAACAATGATACGGCGTTTTCTGTAAAAAATGGGAACTATATCCCAGAACCTCAGACGGACTTTATTTTCGCTGTTGCAGGGGAAGAGCTTGGGTTCGTAGGAGGAGCCGCCATATTGGTATTGCTACTATTAATTGTAATTGAATGTATTTGGATTGGGAGAAGGGCAAAAGATTTATCTGGCCGCCTAATTTGCGGCGGCGTTGCTGCCTGGATTGGGTTTCAGACTTTTGTTAATATCTGCGTGGTAACCGGGCTAATGCCAAATACAGGTCTTCCATTGCCTTTCGTCAGCTATGGCTTGACATCGCTAGTTAGCCTTTTTATTGGCATAGGACTTGTATTGAATGTAGGGCTTCAGCCTCTAAAGTACAGAATGGAGGGTTTTTAAATGAATATTGGATTGATTGCGCATGATTCAAAGAAAAAATTAATGCAAAATTTTTGCATAGCTTACCGGGGGATTCTCTGTAAAAATGATTTATTCGCCACAGGGACAACCGGCAGGCTGATTGAAGAAGTAACGAATCTGTCAATTCACAAATACCTTGCAGGGCATTTGGGGGGAGCGCAGCAGCTTGGCGCACAAATTGAGCATAACCAAATTGACTTGGTTATCTTTTTAAGGGACCCATTGACTCCGAAATCCCATGAGCCAGATGTGAACAATGTCGTCCATTTATGTGATACCCATAATATACCACTGGCAACCAACCTTGCCACAGCGGAACTATTAATCAAATCATTAGACAGAGGGGACTTGGAATGGCGTGAAATGTATAAATAGAAAAAAATTCACTGGAATCGCCGGAATTTTGCTGTCGTTGGCATTGGCTTGCGGCTGCGGCGAGGAAGTAAAAATAAAAAATGCCTATGATATGTCTGTCAGCACAAAAATTTATGGGCTGACGTCTGAGGCTATCTCTTCTGCACAATCCTTTTTTGCAGAAGAAGTGTGCGTTGCAGGAAATGAAAACATATTAAGCGAGCATGTAACAGATTCCCTTTCCCAGGCAGCGGCGCTGTTTGACTTAAATGGGAAAGAGATGCTATTTGGAAAGAATGTCCATGAGCGTTTATACCCGGCTAGCACCACAAAAATCCTTACTGCATATACGGCGATAAAACATGGGGATTTAAAAGCTTCTGCCACTGTGACAGAGGCACACTTGCAGTTAGAGGCCGGCTCGTCTGTCTGCGGGCTTGCCGTGGGGGATACCATTGACCTTGAGAACCTTTTGTATGGCTTGATTTTATGCAGTGGGAATGACGCTGCAAACGTGATAGCGGATATAGTGTCTGGAAGCTCTGGGGAATTTGTAAAATTAATGAACCAGGAAGCAAAAGCCATTGGAGCCACCAATTCAAATTTTATGAACCCCCATGGGCTGCACGATGAGAACCATTATACCACAGTATATGATATGTATTTGATTTTCCAGGCAGCAATGAAGGAAAAGGAATTTGAAAAAATTATCAGCACCCAGGCATATAGCGGGAAGCTAACCAATGCCTCTGGGCAAGTGGTCTTGAAAGATTGGGCCACCACCAATAAATTTTTAAATGGGGAGAAAGAGCAGCCGGAGGGGATACAGGTAATCGGCGGCAAAACAGGCACGACCAGCAGTGCAGGCTCCTGCCTGGTATTGTACAGCAAGCATGGGGAAGCCCCCTATATCTCCATTGTTTTTAAAGCGGACAACCCCGACAACCTTTATACGGAAATGTCAGAATTACTACAAGAAATTTCAAATAGCGGTTGAATTTCTTGTAAATATATACTATAATTACGATATGAAAATTACTGTTGTCATGCAAAATAGCGTATATTTTTTAAAAATACTAAGGCTTGTTATATATTTTGCATAAATGCGGTTAAGACTAGGAGGAGATTGCCATGGTACAAATTATAGCTGGAGAAAAGGGAAAAGGTAAGACAAAACATCTGTTGGAAAAAGTGAACGAATCGGTAAAATCTGCTACCGGCAACATTGTATACTTAGATAAAAGCCAGAAGCATATGTATGAACTGAGCAATAAGGTTCGTTTAATTAACGTATCAGATTATATGGTTACCAATTGTGATGAATTTTTGGGGTTCCTCTGCGGGATTATTTCCCAGGACCATGATTTGGAAGAAATGTATTTGGACAGTTTCCTTACCATTGCAATTTTGGAGGGCAGCGATATCAGCCATGCCATTGCAAAATTAGAATCCATCAGTGATAAATTCCACGTTAATTTTGTTTTAAGTATTTCCAAAAATGAAAGCGACCTGCCCGAGTGTGCCAAGGGCAAAGTTATTGTATCATTGTAATGAATAACAAGAAGATAAAATGACGTACATGGGGCGGCATGGCTGTTTTTTCGCTGGCTGCCCACGGGAGAAGGGGTTATCGGGATGAATTCGATAACCCCGTTCTTATCCTACCGTAAGCAGATCCATAATTGCTTGGGCTTATGGGCAAATCTACCACCTATAGTTGCACAACTCCCAAGCAGCCAGCACATTTTAGGCTTCGTTCATGGAACGGATGCGCCCAAAAACGCTGCAGAGGTACAAACCGCCAATTCCTACAATTCCATAGATAATCCGGGTAAGCCAGCTCATATCACCAAATAGAAATGACACCAGGTCGAAACGGAACAATCCAATTAATCCCCAGTTGACAGCACCAATAATGACAAGAGCCAATAGTGTGTAATCTATAGCTTTGGTATTCATATGCATTCCTCCTTTTACCTTTCAG
>Ga0224483_100640_pt1 | contig 11415 bp, 8 predicted proteins | sample hydfratestSal1_FD_181453 | JGI IMG/M metagenome (GOLD analysis project Ga0224483, IMG submission 181453) | Metatranscriptome of mouse feces microbial communities from Columbus University, Ohio, United States - Sal1 (Metagenome Metatranscriptome) ... | reverse complement strand
TGGACGGACAGCGCACAGATACAGCGCAGAAAATGGCACAGGGCCAGGCGGAGGCGGAGCGTCTGGACAATGTCATCAAAAAAGCCGATCAAAAGATCGAACGGCAGAAACGACGGCTGGAGGATCACATGCAATTGTGCCGGGCCTATCAGAACTATACCGGATATAGGAGAGAACTGGAGCAATGCCAGAGACAGGCGGAACGTCTCACCAACCGGCAGCAGATCGCGGAGAATTCCTGTGAGGAGTTACAGGAGCGGCAGCGCACACTGGACGCAGACCGGGAGATCCTGCGCATGGAGGAACAGGAACTAAAGGTCAGTCTGCGCAGATACGAGTCCTATGAAGAGACCGAGTTACAGACCGGCGACATCCAAGAGATGGAAGCCCGGTACCAGGCCATCACCGCCGGCATGACCCAGGAGATCCAGGAGTTAGAACAGCAGCAGCAAAACGCGGCCAAACGTTACGGCAGATCTTTGGAGGAGCTGGAACACCAGCAGCAAAAATACGGCCTAAAAGATAAGGAATGGGAAGGCATCCGCTACAGCCGCAAAGAGGAGACCCATCTGGAGGGCATCCAAAAAGACAAAAAAGACAAACGTCAGGAAAAAGACCGCCTCTGGAACCAGGCGCAGACGGCAATCGCGGTCATTGACAGACAGATGACCACCTGCAAACAGAAGATGCAGGAGGAATGCGGACAGGAAGAGCCTTTGCCCAGGGAGGAGATCCAGGACCAGGACTACGACGCCCGCAAAAATCAGCTCGCTTTCCAGGAAAAAGAAGCCCGCACACAGGCAGAGGCCCTTTCTGTACGCATCCAGAGCTACGACGAAAACCTCACAGCCCTGGCGGAATACCTGACGGAAGAGCCTGTGGAGGCGCTGGAATGGGAGCAGGATTTCAGAAAGATGGACGGGGAGGCCCTGCGCAGGTTCAAGGGCATCCTGGTCCGCGACTACCACCAGAGGGAACAGGAACGGCGGGACGCTCAGGACGCTCTGAGCCGGGTGCTGAACCAGGTGGCGCGCATGGAGGATTTCCAGGAGGGATTTTACAAAAAGCCTCTGGAATCCCTGCTGGCGCTGGTCCACGATCCAACCCAGGCGCTGCTGCAGCTGTCCACCACACTCCAGTCCTACGACAGCCTGATGGCGAAGTTGGAGGTGGACATCGCCATGGTGGAAAAAGAGAGACGGGGCCTTGTGGAGATGTTTTATGAATACATCAAAGATGTCCACCGGAACCTGGGGCAGATCGACCGGAACTCCACGATCATGATCCGGGAGAAGCCGGTGAAGATGCTGAAGATCCAGATACCGGAGTGGGAGGAGAACGAGAGCCTGTACCAGATCCGTCTCCAGGACCTGATCGACGAGGTGACAAAAAAAGGCTTGGATCTTTTCGAGCGCAACGAGAACGCCCAGGAGTATTTCGGCACCCAGATCACCACCTGTAATCTGTACGACACCGTGGTGGGCATCGGCAATGTGCAGATCCGCCTCTATAAGATAGAAGAGCAGCGGGAGTACGCGATCACCTGGGCCGAGGTGGCGCGCAATTCCGGCGGGGAAGGATTCCTCTCCGCGTTCGTCATCCTCTCCAGCCTGCTCTATTATATGCGCAAAGACGAGGCCGATATATTCGCGGACAAAAACGAAGGGAAGGTCCTGCTGATGGACAACCCATTTGCCCAGACCAACGCGGCCCATCTGCTGAAACCTCTGATGGATGTGGCGAGGAAGACCAACACGCAGCTGATCTGCCTGACCGGGCTGGGCGGCGAATCCATCTATAACCGCTTTGACAACATATACGTGCTGAATCTGCTGACCGCCAGTCTGCGGGGCGGGATGCAGTATCTGCGGGCAGAGCACATCCAGGGAAAAGAGCTCCAGGAGATGGTGGTCTCCCAGATCCAGGTGGCCAAACAGCAGGAACTGCTGTTTTAATGGCTAAGCGGCCGCTTTCCCATTGACAAAGGGAAACCAGGTGTAATACAATGACAGGAAGAAAAAGGAGGTATAAGGAAATGGCGAAAGTTGGGATCGTGATGGGCAGTGATTCAGACATGCCCGTGATGAGCAAGGCGGCAGACATCTTAGATCAGCTGGGTGTGGAGTACGAGATGCGGATCATCTCCGCCCACCGGGAACCGGATGTTTTTTTTGAATATGCAAAGTCAGCGGAGGAAAAAGGGTGGAAAGTGATCATAGCGGGCGCGGGGATGGCGGCCCATCTGCCGGGGATGTGCGCGGCGATCTTCCCCATGCCCGTGATCGGGATCCCCATGCACACCACGTCTCTGGGCGGAAGGGATTCCCTGTACTCGATCGTGCAGATGCCCTCCGGCATCCCGGTGGCCACGGTGGCTATAAACGGCGGGGCCAACGCGGGACTTTTGGCGGCGAAGATCCTGGCTACCTCCGATGAGGAGCTTTTGGGGCGGCTGAAAGAGTATTCCAAGAAATTAAAAGAGCAGGTGGAGGCGAAGGACGCCCGGCTGCAGCAGGTGGGCTACAAGGATTATTAGGAGGAGACTGGATCTATGGACTATAAGAAAGCGGGCGTAGATATAGAAGCGGGTTACCGCTCTGTGGAGCTTATGAAGGAACATGTGAGCAGGACGATGCGCCCCGAGGTACTGACAGATATCGGTGGATTTTCCGGCGCGTTTTCCCTGGCGGGATTCTCCGGCATGGAAAGACCGACGCTGCTCTCCGGGACAGACGGCGTGGGGACGAAGCTGAAACTGGCTTTTCTGCTGGATAAGCACGACACGGTGGGCATTGACTGTGTGGCTATGTGCGTCAACGACATTGCCTGCGGCGGCGGACAGCCGCTCTTTTTCCTGGACTACATTGCCTGCGGCAAAAATTTCCCCGAGAAGATCGCCCAGATCGTAAGCGGCGTATCCGAAGGATGCCTTCAGGCCGGGGCGGCTCTGGTCGGCGGGGAGACTGCGGAGATGCCGGGCTTTTACCCGGAGGATGAATATGACCTGGCCGGATTTGCCGTGGGGATCGCGGATGAGAAAGACCTGATCACCGGAAAAGAGATCAAGGCCGGGGACGTGCTGATCGGGATGGCCTCCTCCGGCGTGCACAGCAACGGATTCTCCCTGGTGCGGAAGATCTTTGAGATGACACGCGGTTCGCTGGAGACCCATCATGATGAGTTGGGGACCACGTTGGGAGAAGCCCTCATCGCCCCCACGAAGATCTATGTAAAAGCGTTGTCGTCCATCCGCAGCGCAGGCGTGCGCATCCATGGCTGCAGCCATATCACCGGAGGCGGATTTTATGAAAATGTCCCCCGCATGCTGCCGGAGGGCATCCATGCCCAGATCAAAAAAGACAGCTATCCCATCCCGCCGATCTTCCCGCTGCTGGCCAAGACGGGCGGCGTGGAAGAGCAGATGATGTACAATACTTATAATATGGGTCTTGGTATGATCCTGGCGGTGGATGCCAAGGATGCGGACAAGACCATGGAAGCCATCCGGCAGGCCGGGGAGATGGCCTATGCGGTGGGCGAGGTCATCTCCGGCGACAAAGGGGTGACATTATGTTAAAGATGTTAAAAATGGCTGTACTGGTCTCCGGCGGCGGGACTAACCTGCAGGCGATCTTGGACGCCATCCGGGAGGGGAGGATCACCAACGCTTCGGTGGAAGTGGCGATCAGCAACAATCCGGGGGCCTATGCCCTAAAGCGCGCCGAAAACTGCGGGGTCAAGGCAGTCTGCGTCTCCCCCGCCTCTTATAAAGACAGGGAGTTGTATAACGAGGCCCTTGTGCAGACAATCCAGTTCTATCAGGTGGACTTAGTGGTGCTGGCCGGGTGCATGGTGGTGATGCCAAAAGCGATGATCGAGGCGTATCCGAACCGGATCATCAACATCCATCCGGCGCTGATCCCGTCTTTTTGCGGCACGGGCTTTCACGGACTGCATGTGCATGAGGAAGTCCTAAAACGCGGCGTGAAAGTGACGGGGGCGACGGTGCATTTCGTGGATGAGGGCACGGATACAGGGCCGATCATCTTACAAAAAGCGGTGGACGTGCAGCCGGACGATACGCCGGAAACACTGCAGCGCAGGGTGATGGAGCAGGCGGAGTGGCAGATCCTGCCCCGTGCGATCGATCTGATCGCCAATGGGAAAGTGTCTGTTGAACAGAGTAAAGTGGTGATAAAGGAGTAAAAGAGATGAAGATACTGATCGTAGGCGGCGGCGGGCGGGAACACGCGATCGCATGGAGCGTGGCGAAGAGCCCTAAAGTGGATAAGATCTACTGCGCACCGGGCAATGCAGGGATCATGGAATATGCGGAATGTATACCGATCGGGGCGATGGAATTTGAGAAACTGATCGCATTTGCAAAGGAAAAAGAGATCGATCTGACGATCATCGGCATGGACGATCCGCTGGCCGGCGGCATCGTGGATGGATTTGAAAAGGCGGGCCTTAAAGTCTTCGGTCCCAGAAAGAATGCGGCGGTCATCGAGGGGTCCAAAGCATTTTCAAAGGATCTGATGAAAAAATACAATATACCCACGGCGGCGTACGAGAACTTCGACGATCCGGATAAAGCGCTGGCGTATCTGGAGGATCTGGACAAAACCCAGTTCCCGATCGTGCTGAAGGCGGACGGTCTGGCCTTGGGAAAGGGCGTGCTGATCTGCCAGACCCTGGAGGAGGCAAAGGACGGGGTCAGGACCATCATGCAGGATAAGAAATTCGGCGATGCGGGCAACACCATGGTCATCGAGGAATTTATGACGGGCCGGGAGGTGTCGGTGCTGGCGTTCGTGGACGGAAAGACCGTCAAGACCATGACATCCGCCCAGGACCACAAACGTGCCCAGGACGGGGATCAGGGCTTGAATACCGGAGGGATGGGCACATTCTCGCCCAGTCCTTTCTATACAGAGCAGATCGATGCGTTCTGTCAGGAGAAGATCTTCCAGCCAACCGTGGATGCCATGGCAAAGGAGGGCAGGCCATTTACAGGGATCTTGTTCTTCGGACTGATGCTCACGGAAAATGGACCGAAGGTCTTAGAATACAATGCGCGTTTCGGCGATCCGGAGGCACAGGTGGTGCTGCCGAGGATGGAGAACGACATCATCGATGTGATCGAGGCATGCCTGGAGGGGCGGCTGGCGGATGTGGACCTGGCCTTCGAGGATAATGCGGCCGTCTGTGTGGTGCTGGCCTCCCAGGGGTATCCCCAGGCGTATGAGAAAGGGATCCCCATGCACGGTTTTGAGCGGTTCAAGGATAAGGACGGCTATTACTGTTTCCACGCCGGGACGAAGCTGGATGGAGATACGATCGTCACCAACGGCGGACGGGTGCTGGGCATCACGGCCAAAGGCAGGGATCTAAAAGAGGCCCGCAAGAATGCGTACGCCGCCACCGAGTGGATCGAGTTTTCAAACAAGTACATGAGGACGGATATTGGAAAAGCTATTGACGAAGCATAAAAAGGTTTGTCTATGAGTCAGATTGAATGGGGGAGGCTTTTGCGGAAGCTTTCCCCTTATACGATAAAAAAAGGGCTTCTCTATTTCAAACATTACGGGCCGAAAGAGTTCCTGGTCCGTCTGGAGGAGCGGTTTGAGCCGGAGGAAGTCCCCTACGGGCCCTGGTATGAGGCGTATCGCCCCACGGGAGATGAGTTGGAGCGGCAGAGGAAGAAGCGGTGGAAGGCAAAGCCGACGATCACCATAGCGGTGCCTGCGTATAAAACCCCGGAGAGATTCCTGCGCGAGATGATCGAATCCGTGCTGGCGCAGACGTATGGGGATTGGGAGCTTTGCGTCGTCAATGCGGGAACTGAGATCGGCCGCGATGGCGATGGGGATGATAAGGTTTCCGACGGGCGGCAGGTGCAGTCAAGGATGCTGGCGGAGTACGCGGCAAAAGATCCGCGGATCCGGTACGAGGACCTGCCGGAGAACTTAGGGATAGCGGAAAACACCAACCGGGCGTTCGCCATGGCCCGGGGCGACTATATCGGGCTTTTGGACCACGACGACCTGCTGGCGCCCAATGCGTTGTATGAAGTGGCCAGGGCCCTGGAAAAAGATCCAGACATCGGCTGTATCTATACGGACGAAGATAAGGTCACGACGGACCTTTCCGAGCATTTCCAGCCCCATCTGAAGCCGGATTTTAACCTGGACCTGCTGCGTTCCAACAATTACATCACCCACTTTTTCCTTGCGCGCCGGGAGATCATTGAACAGGCGGGCGGTTTCCGGCAGGAGTTCGACGGCGCACAGGACTATGATCTCATCCTGCGGTGCACGGAATGTGCCGGGAAGGTCCATCATATCCCGGAGATCCTCTACCATTGGCGGACCCATAAGTCCTCCACGGCGGACAACCCGGCCAGCAAGATGTATGCCTTTGAGGCGGGGCGGCGGGCGATCGAGGCGCATTTAGAGCGGACAGGCACACCGGGGGAGGTCTCCCACACCAAAGATCTGGGATTTTATCGGGTCCGGTATCCGGTGCGCAGGGAGGAGCTGATCTCCATCATCATCCCCAACAAGGACGAGAAGGATACGCTGGAAAAATGTCTGCGCTCCATAGAAGAGAAGTCTACTTACAAAAACTACGAGATCATCATCCTGGAGAACAACAGTGTCACAGAGGAGATCTTTGCCTATTATGAGGAGCTGAAAAAGAAGCCCCATATCCGCGTGGCCGTCTGGGAGGGGGATTTTAATTATGCGGCGATCAACAACTACGGCGCATCCCTGGCGAAGGGACGGTATCTGCTGTTCCTCAACAACGATATCGAGGTGATCTCCCCAGACTGGATGGAGGAGATGCTGGGGAACTGCCAGCGGCCGGAAGTGGGGGCCGTGGGGGCAAAGCTCTATTACCCGGACGGTACGATCCAGCACGCCGGCTGCATCATCGGGATCGGGGGCATCGCCGGGCATATGTTCGTGGGGATGTCCGGGGAGCGCACAGGATATCTGCATAAGGCTTCGATCCAGCAGGACCTGAGTGCGGTGACGGCCGCCTGTATGATGATGGAGGCGGAGGTGTTCCATCAGGCGGGGGGATTTACCGAGAAACTGGCGGTGGCCTTTAACGACATCGATCTGTGTTTAAAAGTACGGCGTCTGGGGCCGCTGGTGGTGTACGATCCTTATGTGGAGATGTATCACTACGAATCAAAGAGCAGAGGCGCGGAGGATGATAAAGGGAAAGTGCGGCGGTTCCAGCGGGAGATCGAGTACATGCGCAGCCATTGGCTGGATATCTTGAAGCAGGGGGATCCCTATTACAATAAAAACCTTTCCCTGACGAAATGGAACTATTCCCTCAAACCCATAGAGACAGACGGGAGAAAATAAACCATGGCAGCAGAAGTGACAGTTGTGATACCGAATTATAATGGAAAAAAATATCTCCCGGCCTGCCTGGACGCGATGCGGGTACAGGATTTTTCGGATCTTAAAGTGATCGTGGTGGATAATGGCTCCGCGGACGGGAGCGTGGATCTTATCCGGGAGGGATACCCGGAGGTGGAGCTGATCTGCCTTCCCAGGAACCAGGGGTTCTGCGGGGCCGTGAATGTGGGGATCCGGGCGGCGCGCACGCCCTTTGTACTCCTGCTGAACAACGACACCCAGGCCGATCCTGGCTTTGTGGAGGCTTTGCTGAAGGCAGTCAAAAAGGATCCGCGCAGATTTTCCTGCAGCGCCAAGATGATCCAGTTTCACGACCGGACGCGAATGGATGATGCGGGGAACTATTATACCGCGCTGGGCTGGGCCTACGCCCGGGGCAAAGGCCGCCCGCAAGAAGATTACTGCCGGGAGAAGGCGGTATTCGCCGCGTGCGCAGGCGCAGCTATCTACCGAAGAGAGGTCATGGAGCGGATCGGATATTTTGACGAGGCGCATTTTGCCTATCTGGAGGATGTGGATCTGGGATACCGGGCCAGGATCCATGGGTATGTGAACGTGTTCGCGCCGGAGGCGGTGGTCTATCATGTGGGCAGTGGGACCACGGGTTCCAGGTATAATCCTTTTAAAGTGCGTTATTCAGCCAGGAACAACCTTTATCTGATCTACAAAAACATGCCGCTTTTGCAGATCATCCTGAACCTGCCTTTTCTGGCGGCGGGCTTTTTGGTCAAGTTCCTTTTTTTCATAAAAAAGGGCTTCGGCGGGGAGTATCTCATGGGCCTGCGGGAGGGGATCGGACTCTGCAAAAGAGACAAAAAAGTGCGCTTTATGTCGAGTCATATCCAGTATTATTGTAAGATACAGCTGGAATTGTGGATCAATATGTTAAGGATTCTGGAAAAATAATGTTTTTTTAACAAAAAATTCATGATTAGATGGGAATATTTTATTGCCTTTTAGGGGCAACTACTATATAGTATATTTTGATAAAATCAATGGATTGATCGAGGTGAAGTAAATTGATCAAAGACAACCAAAGATATTTTAACCGCCTGCATGTGGTATTCGACGCTTTGGTCATTGCGATGTCCTATGTGACGGCCTGGTTCATCAAATTCCAGGGGCCTTTCTCTGAAACCTCAGTCCGGGTGCTTTCGTTTGAGCAGTATATGTCTGCGCTGGTATTTATCGTACCCGGGTTTTTGATTTTATACTACGCATTTAATCTGTATACGCCCAAACGGATGCAGGGGCGCAGGCTGGAGCTGGCCAATATCACGAAAGCCAGCACGCTGGGCGTATTTTTGATCATGGTGGCGCTGTATGTGCTGCGCATCATCGATTTTTCCCGGTCCGTGATCTTCATCTTTTACGGGATCAACATCGTGGCGGAGACCCTGCTGCGCAATGTGATCCGGTACATCCTGCGGGATATGCGCCGTCGGGGATTTAACCAGAAGCATGTGCTGCTGGTGGGATACAGCCGGGCGGCGGAGGAGTATGTGGACCGGATCATCACCAACCCCCAGTGGGGCTACACGGTCTACGGCATCCTGGATGATGACGTTGAGGCGGGAACGGTCTACAAAGGGATCTCGGTGATCGGGAGGATCTCAGATCTGATAGAGATCCTCGAGAGGGAGAGCCTGGATGAGATCGCGATCACGCTGGGCCTGGGAGAGTACTACCGCCTGGAGGAGATCGTGGCGCTCTGTGAAAAATCGGGCGTGCACACGAAATTCATCCCTGATTACAACAACATCATCCCGACGAAGCCCTATACGGAGGACATCCTGGGGCTTCCGGTGATCAATATACGGCATGTGCCGCTGACGAATAATTTTTACGCTCTGGTCAAACGGATCATCGATATCCTGGGGTCATTGTGCGGTATGGCGCTGGCGTCTCCGGTGATGCTGGCCGCCTGCCTGCTGATAAAGATCACGTCGCCCGGGCCGCTGATCTACCGGCAGGAGCGTGTGGGGCTGCATAATAAAACTTTTCAGATGTACAAGTTCCGCTCAATGGAGGTGCAGAAAGAGAGCGAAGAGAAGAAAGCATGGACGACGAAGAACGACCCCCGGGTGACGGGCATCGGGAAACTGATGCGGCGGACGAGTATTGACGAGCTGCCGCAGCTCTTCAATATCTTAAAGGGTGACATGAGTCTGGTGGGGCCCAGGCCGGAGAGGCCGTTTTTCGTGGAGAAGTTCCGGGAAGAGATCCCGAGGTACATGGTCAAACACCAGGTGCGTCCGGGGCTGACCGGCTGGGCTCAGGTAAATGGATACCGGGGAGACACATCCATCCGCAAGAGGATCGAATATGATCTGTATTACATTGAGAACTGGACCCTGGGCTTTGACGTGAAGATCCTTGTCCTGACTGTATTCAAAGGATTTGTAAATAAAAACGCTTATTGAGAGTAAGGGGAAAGACATGGCAAGAAAAGGAACCAAGAAAAGGGTCATACTGTTCATAGTGGAACTGCTGATCCTCCTGCTTCTGATCGGAGGGTTGTTCGTCTACGGGCAGATCAATTCCCGCCTGAACCAGATCGAGGGGGAAGAGCTGGATAATGTGGAGATGAATGTGGTGACCAGTGAGAAGATGACCGGGTACCAGAACATCGCCCTTTTCGGCGTGGACTCCAGAGGTGACGGCTCGGATATGGGGGTCAACAACAGTGATACGATCATCATCGCCAGTATCAACAACGACACAAAAGCGGTGAAATTGGTGTCCGTGTACCGGGATACGCTGCTGAATGTGGGGAATGATTCCTATCACAAGGCGAACTCCGCCTACATGGCTGGGGGCGCTTCGCAGGCGGTCTCCATGCTGAACACCAATCTGGACCTGCAGATCCAGGATTATGTGACCGTGGACATGAACGCTCTGGTAAAAGTGATCGATCTGCTGGGCGGACTGACCATCGAGATGACCGCGGATGAGGTTGTCCACATGAACAACTATTGTGTGGAGACTTCGGAGATCACGGGGCAGGATTACACTCGGATCGAGCCGGAGGTGGCCGGGGTGTATGAGTTAAACGGTGTGCAGGCGACTTCCTATGCCAGGATCCGTTACACGGCGGGGCTTGATTTCGAGCGGACGGAACGGCAGAGGCTGATCTTGCAGAAGCTGGTGCAGAAGGCGAAGAAATCCAGCTTGGGTACGCTGTCCAGCATCATGGATGAGGTGTTCCCTCTCGTAAAAACGTCCCTGTCCAAATCGCAGATCTTTGACATGGGGGCGGGGATGCTGTCCTATACATTTGATGAGACCTGTGGATTTCCCTATGAGCATACAGGCAAGATGATCGACGGGAAAGGGGATGTGGTGATCCCGGATACATTGGAGACGAATGTAAAAGAGCTGCACAGGTTCCTGTTCGGCGACGAGGCCTATGTGCCGTCGGATGTGGTGATCCACCGCAGCCAGAAGATCGCGGAGCTGGGCGGGATCGACCCGGCAAAGGGACACACGGAAGAGACCAGCACGGTCACAGAGACAGAGACGGACACGCCGGACAATACAACGACGGATACGGAATACCCCACGGAGACACAGGAATACAGTGAGGATCCCCAGACGTATAGTCAGGATTATACAGATACCGGGTATACCGAAACTTATTATACGGATCCCCAGCCGTACAGTGACGAGAATTATCAGGACACGTACCAGGATGACGGCATGTATCAAGATAATGGCCAGGCCCCGGCGGACAATGTGGACGGGACGGGTGACCAGACGTGGACAGAAGGGGGACAGTGATCTTTGAACGGAGAGCTGCCAGATTACCGGGGAGGTAAGCTGGCGGCTTTTGTAATATAGGGCAGAGGAACGGAATGAGGAAACAGGTATGACAGAGCAAAGGAGCGAGAGATGGAGGAGATGGATCTTCAGGTGGACGTCCTGATCCCGACCTACAAGCCGGGACGGCAGTTTGGAAAACTTTTGGAGCGGTTGT
>Ga0224483_100638_pt1 | contig 11420 bp, 14 predicted proteins | sample hydfratestSal1_FD_181453 | JGI IMG/M metagenome (GOLD analysis project Ga0224483, IMG submission 181453) | Metatranscriptome of mouse feces microbial communities from Columbus University, Ohio, United States - Sal1 (Metagenome Metatranscriptome) ... | reverse complement strand
GGTCAGCCGAATAAATACAAGGCTTCTTCTGCAAAAAATGATAGATGATCTTGGATAACAGATCGCGGATAATGTTATAAAGTTATTGCATTTCGTGTTTTGAAATTATATAATAGGAATTGGCAATCCAGTATCAGACAAACAGGAATTTTGGAGGTATCCATTTTGAAGAAAATAGGGATTACAGTCATAAGATCCATAAGCTTTTTTCTAGGGTGGGCGATATTGGTCTCTATATTGCCGTTATCCTCTTCAAAGGAACAGGCTATATGGAGATTATGGGCAGAAATTACACCTCTATTGACAATAGCAGCTTTTACTCTCGGTTTTTGGCTTGCTGAAAAGAAAAATGTAAAATTACATTTATTCGATGATCCGGTAAAGGGAATGTCATTGGGAGTGATCACAGGGATTGTATGGTTGGCAATTCCTGTTTTGATAATGTATGCAGCAAAAATCATCCATTTTGACGGAACTAACTCGATCAGCTTATTTCCTGTTTGGTTGCTGGCAGTATTTCTTAATACAATTATGCAGGAACTTCTTGTACGTGGTTACTTGTACCAAATGCTTAAACAAAAGCACAATATGATCGTGGCTACGATCGTGACAACAATACTTTTTACAGCATTGCACGGAGGGGCCTTTGAAGCGGGTGTCATTCCTGTTTTAAATGTACTTACTATGAGCTTACTTATGACAGTAGTTCTTGAATATAGTGGTTCTATTATAGCACCGGTCATCATGCACTTTTTATGGAATGGAATTGGTGCATTAGTTTTAGGTGGTGTGTCACTTGCTGATGACTATCCAAATCTGTTTATTACAACTTTTACTGGAAACGATATTTTGTCCGGCGGGATCTGTAAGATCGAAGGAAGCATAGTAGTCTTGATCGTCAATGTGGCTTTGATCTCCCTTTTTATATTCTTGCAAAAGAAAAAATAAAAGTATATCGGAAATCCTAATGATGGAGTATGATCACGATCAAATATTTATGTATTTTCTTTTTGGCATCCGTATGATACGGGTGCCTTTTTCGTACCCGTGAGAATGGGAGCAGATCACATGGGATTTTGTGGAAATATATGCACATATGTAAAACCGCGGTCATATTCTAATAGAGGAGATCATAAGATTAGCAAAAAGGAAAATTATGGATCATCAGGAAAATGCACCGAACACGCCAATGACTGACTTAGACCAGATGGTCAGCGATGACCAGATCCAGATCTTAAAAGCGGCCATCCCCTATGTCTCCCCCTCCGGGCAGCGGCTCCTGTCCGTCTACTCGAAGATGCGGGAACTGCAAAATACCCTTACCCTCTTTCCACAGGAGAACAGCCAGATGCGCATATGCGGCACGGACGCCCAGATGCAGCCGATGGACCTCCTAAATGAGATACGCCCATTCTGCAGCGGCCAGACCCAGGAACGCATCGACCAGGTCATACAGATGTTTGCCATGCTGCAGATGATCGAACTCTTCCAGGAACAAGACTGATCTTTATAAAAGAAAGGCAGGTGATAGGATGAGCGACCAAAACAGCCAGTGGATGGATAACCCCCAACTGGCCGGCCTCGACAAGGAAAAATTGAAGATGCTCCAGGGCCTGGCGGACCAGGGGATGAACAAGAGCCAGTCCGACATGCTCCCGTTCCTCATGTCCGCCGCCACGAAAGGCAAGGAAAACGGTCTTAAATTTTCCCCCGATGAGATCAACATGATCATTGAAGTCATGAAGATCGGGAAGAGCCCCAAAGAAGCAGCCAGACTGGATAAGATCGTCTCCCTGATGAAATTGATCAACCACTGACCTGATAAGATCCCGAGATCACTTTCTCTTAAAATTCTGCAAGATCGTATCTCTGAGCAGGATCAGCGCACTGACTGTGACATACTCCCGGATCTTATTCCTACTCCCGGAGAAATGATATTCTTTCACATTCACATCGCCCTGGTAACAGCAGGCCATGAATACCGTGCCCACCGGTTTTTCCTTGCTCCCGCCCTCCGGGCCTGCGATCCCTGTGATCGATACACACACATCCGCCCCGGAGGTGAAGCAGCCGCCCTTGGCCATCTCCTTGGCCGTCTTGGCGCTGACGGCTCCCTCCTTGGCCAGCGTACCCTTTTTGACCAGCAGCCTCTTCCTCTTTGCCCGGTCTGTGTACGTCACGAAACCCTCTTTTAAGATCTTGGAAGCCCCCGGCACATTCACGATCCGTGCGGAGAGCATACCGCCGGTGCAGGATTCCGCTGTGGCTAAGGTCAGGCCCTGGTCAGAGAGCAGCTCCACAACCGACTCCTCCAGCGTCTTGTCCTCCTCCGTGGTGTAGATGTTCTTGCCGAATCTGGCTTTCAATTCCCGCACGATGGGCTTGCACATCTTCTTGGCTTCTTTTTCGTCCTTCGCCTTGGCCGTCACCCGCAGATGTACCTCCCCGATCTTCGCATAGGGCGCGATCGTGGGATTTTTCTGCTTGCGCAGAAGGTCCTTGATCTCGTCGTCCACCTGGCTCTCCCCGATCCCGCAGATCTTCACCATCTGGGAGTAGATCACCTCTGGCTGGCTCTTATGCAGATAAGGATAGACAGACTCCATGAACATAGGCTGCATCTCGCCTGGCGGCCCTGGCAGCAGGATCACTTTTTTGTCCCCCTGCTCCATGATCAGACCGGGTGCAGTGCCGTTCTGGTTGTCCAACACGATCGCGCCCTTGGGCACCATCGCCTGTTTCCAGTTGTTCTCTGTGATCTTCTTGTTCCCCTGGTTCTTGATGTATTTTTTGAAAAATCCCTCGATACGCTTCTTCGTATGGGCATCCTCCACCAACTTATAACCCAGTACAGAAGCCGTCACTTCTTTTGTGATATCATCCTCCGTAGGTCCTAATCCCCCCGTGATGATCACCACCTGAGAACGGTCACAGGCCTGTTTCACCACTTCTTTGAGCCGCTTCTCGTTATCTCCCACCACCGTCTGATAATACAGGGATATCCCAAGCCGCGCACACATCTCCGAGAGAAATGCCGCATTGGTATTCGTAATATTCCCCAACAAGATCTCCGTACCTACCGATATCAATTCGCCGTCCATCTCTACTCCTTTCTAAATCTTAAGACATACTCTAGAGTATGTCTTAAAACCCATTCACGCCACCTGCAAGCCCCACTTTGCGGCAGATCTGGCCCGCTTTCGGTCAGCGTAGCCCGCTGCGCCTTCCTCATTTGGGCCAGATCTTCCACAAAGTGTGACTTACAGTTGACATAAAGCGGTTTTCAGACACACTCTAATCCTGCATGGATAACACATGTTTATTTTTCCACAGATAATCTGCCAGCGAGATCACTGTCAAGACCACCGACAGTATGATCAAGCTCTCCTCCACAACAGCGATACCGCCGCCCAGGTCCGCCAGCAGCAGGATGATCATCATCATCTGACAGATCGTCTTGATCTTCCCCCAGTAACTGGCGGCGATCACAATGCCGTTGTCCGAGGCCACCAGACGGAAACCGCTGATGATGAACTCCCGGCCGATGATCACCAGGACCACCCAGGCCGGAAGCCGCCCCTGCGCCATCAGGCAGATCATCGCGGAACAGACCAGGAGCTTATCAGCCAGGGGATCCATGAATTTTCCAAAATTCGTGACCAGGTCATATTTTCTGGCAATATATCCATCCAGTGCGTCCGTAGCGCTGGCTATACAGAAGATGGCAAGGCAGATCCACTTGCCCGCCGCGCCCCCATATCCTCCCAGCATCAAGATCACAAACGGGAAGACCAGGATAAAACGTAACAGTGTCAATTTATTCGGCGTATTCATTTTCCAACTCTCCTATCAGATCGTATTCCATCGCCCCGGTCACCACAGCCTGCACAAAATTTCCGGACATGAGCATCTCCCCGGTCTTGATAAAGAGATACCCGTCCACATCCGGCGCGTCCGCGTATGTACGGGCCACATAAGCCCCCTCCTGGGGGATCGCGCCCTCGATCATACACAGCATCTTCTGGCCGATGCGCCGCTGGCCTTTTTCCATAGAGATCTCCTGCTGCAGTTCCATCAGCTGCGCCCTGCGGGCCTCCTTGACCTCCTCAGGGATCTGTCCCTCCATGACCGCCGCGGGCGTATCCTCCTCAGCCGAATAGGTGAAGACCCCCAGCCGGTCAAATCTCATATCCCGAACGAAATCCATCAGCGTTTCATGATCCTCCTGGGTCTCCCCCGGAAAACCGGTGATCAAGGTTGTCCGCAGCACGATGTCCGGGATCTCCCGCCGCAGCATCTGGATCATCTGCTCTAATTCTGCCCGGGACGTCCTTCTGCCCATGCGTTTCAGGACCGGATCGCTGGCGTGCTGGATGGGGATGTCCAGATAGTGGCAGATCTTCGGCTCCCTGGCCATGACATCGATCAGTTTTGGATACAATTCTTCCGGATAACAATACAGCACCCGGATCCAGACCAAGCCAGAAATCTGACACAGCCGCTCCAGCAATCGGTGCAGCGATCTTTCTCCATAGATGTCCTGTCCGTAAATCGTGGTCTCCTGGGCCACCAGGATCAGTTCCCGCACCCCCTGTGCCGCCAGGCTCTCAGCCTGCTCTGCCAGACGCTCCATAGGGATGCTGCGATACCGGCCCCGCAGTTTAGGGATGATACAATACGTACAATGTTTGTCGCAGCCCTCCGCGATCTTCAGATATGCATAATGACCGCCCGTGGTCAGGACCCGCTGGGCCTGGATCTGGGGCAGATGTTCCAGCGCTCTGTATTTCTCATAATGGCGGCCATCCAGCGCAGCTTCCAGGCCCGCAAGCAGATCCTCCATCGCTGTCGTCCCCAGGACCACATCCACCTCCGGGATCTCCGCAGCGATCTCATCCTGATACCGCTGGGCCAGGCATCCGGCCACGACCAGCGCTCTGCAGGGGCCGCTCTTTCTGTATTCCGCCATCTCCAGGATCGTCTGAATGCTCTCCTCCTTGGCATCACCGATAAAACAGCAGGTATTGATGACGATCGCATCCGCACAAGCCTCATCATCGGTGATCTGATATCCGTGGGAGGCCAGAAGCCCCAACATCTCCTCGGAGTCCGCCAGATTTTTATCACAGCCCAAGGAGATAAATAAAATCTTTTCCATAAATCCTCCCGATCAATGTAAACAGTAAAAGGCCGGCATGCAAAAAAACAGTTGTTTTTCTACATAACAGCCCCTTTCTCCTGCCCCAGGATCATCCCTCAGCAGACTCCTCTCCAAGCTCTCCGGCAGACTCCTCCGCCACGTCCGCATCTTCCATCATATCTGCGGGCATCTCTCCAGCCTGGTCTGCGATCTGATCTGAAACCTGGCCTAAAAGCTGTTCCGGACCCTCCGCCTCTTCCAGGCTCTCCTTATCTGGGTCTTCGGCAATGATCTTGACTTTACCCTGGTAGAGCTCATCAATGGCCACGGACAGCGGCTTCTTCCCGCTGACATAAGGGACCAGCGGCGTATCGCCCCCGATGATCTGCCTGGCCCGCTTGCTGGTGGCCAGGACGATCGAGTACCGGCTGTTGACTACCGGCGGCTCATCAGCGTCTGTATCCTTGTTTACAACCTGCATCAATTCCGAGTACGACGGATGGATCATGTTCTCATTCCCCTTTCACAATTCTTCACAATGCTTTCAATTCCTGGACGATCTTTTGGACAGATCCATGATTCCTCTGCATGCGATGATGTTCGCTCTGGATCACATGATGCATCACATCCACACAGGTCTCCAGATCATCGTTGACCAGAAGATAGTCGTAGCTTAAGATCCCCTGGGCCTCCTCATTGGCCCGGGCCAGCCTGCTCCGGACTGACTCCGGTGTCTCTGTACCGCGGATCTCCAGGCGTTTCTTCAGTTCCTGTGCGCTGGGCGGCGTGACAAATAAAAGGAGCGTGTCTGCAAGTTTTTCCTTTACCTTCAAAGCACCCTGGATCTCGATCTCCAAGATCACATCCCTGCCGGATCCCAACTGCTCTTCCACGTACGCCTGCGGCGTGCCGTAATAATTCCCCACATACTGAGCGTATTCGATCAGCGCGTCCTCTCTGATCAATCTTTCAAATTCCTCATGGGTACGGAAGAAATATTCCCGTCCATCCTGCTCCCCCTCCCTGGGCGGCCGGGTGGTGACGGAGATCGACAGCGCGTAATCATCGTATTTCTCCAACAGACGCTTCATCAGCGTCCCCTTCCCCGCACCGGAAAATCCCGATACGACCACTAAGATCCCTCTAGCCATGTTCCTCCTCCCTGCTCTCCATCTCATAGTTGATCGAAAAACGTTTTGCGATCGTCTCCGGCTGCAATGCGGACAGGATGATCTTCTCACCCTCCGTGACGATCACCGCCTTCGTCTTGCGCCCCTGGGTGGCATCGATCAGGCTCCCCAGGTTCTTTGCATTCTGTACCAAACGTTTTACAGGCGCTGCATCCGGGCTGACGACAGCCACCACTTTATCCGTGTTGACCACGTTGCCAAATCCGATATTGATCAATCTAGCCATCTCTTTTCCCCTTGTCATTCAATATTCTGGATCTGCTCCCGTATCTTCTCGATCTCTGTCTTCAGATCGATCGCTATGTTTGAGATCTCCAAGTCGTTGGCCTTGGATAAGATCGTGTTGGATTCCCTGTTCATCTCCTGGGCGAGGAAATCCAATTTCCGCCCCGCGCCCTCTCCTTCTTCCAATACCCGGCCCATATTCTTGATATGGCTCTTCAAGCGCACCGTCTCCTCGTCGCTGCAGATCTTATCTGCGTAGATCACCACCTCCGCGGCGATCCGGCTCTCCTCGATCTGGGTGTCCTGTAAAAGCTCCGTGGCTTTCCCCTCCAGCTTCTCCCGGTACGCGGCCAAAAGCTGGGGCGACCGCTCCTCGATCTGGGCCACCTTCTCCTCCAGGATCTGCAGCTTGGCCTGGATGTCCTTTTTCAGGTTCTCGCCCTCCAGCTCCCGGGCGTCGATCAGATTCGCCACCGCTTTTTTCAGTCCCTCCTCCAAAAGCCTCCACAGGGAGTCCTCGTCCTGGACCTGCTGCTCCATGGCAAAGACCTCCGGCAGACGCGCCAGCGTGGACAAAGTGATGTCGTTTTTGATCTGAAATTCCTTCTCGATCTGCCTGAAATGATCCAGATACTGCTGGGCTAGTCCCTCATTATAAGTGAGGAGGACTTTCTGTGGAGAGTAATCCTCGAAAAAGATGAATACGTCCACTTTCCCCCTCAGGATATGTTTTTTCAGATAATTACGCACAGCCGTTTCAAAAAAACTCAGCTGACGGGGCAGCCGCACGCCCAGATCCAAGTAACGGTGGTTCACTGTCTTTAACTCAATGGTAAATTTATGGCTTTTGTCCAAAACCTCCGCCCGGCCAAAACCGGTCATGCTCTTTATCATGGCTGTTCTCCAAAATACTCCTCGTATCAAGGCCGTTTTTCTGACCTTATACATTTTTTCCTAACTGGGTGATAGTATACCATGATCGGCAGACTTTGGCAAATGGAATGGCCATCAATCCTCATTTCTTTTGTCATCGGCACACATCGTTTCGTATTTTTTTGTCAGTTCCTGGTAATCCTCGATCGTCTTACATTCCTTCAGATCGTTTAAGATCCTCGCCCGTTCCAATTTCCTCGCCAATGTCTCGATCACTTCTGCGGTTGTCGGCATAGTCCCCTCCTCCTTATCTTTTTCCTTGAGCATACTATACCACGATCTTTGGTAAAATGACACTATAAGATCTGCACATGGTATTTTCGCAGCCAGTGATCCACCTGGAGCATATAAGCCAGCATCTGCGGTCCGGCCATCAGCTGTCCATACCAGGGCCTGCCGTAATCCGAAGGGCTTTCCAGAAATGCGTGGACTTTTCGGGTGTCCAGCAGGGTGCGGATGGGCGCGGACGGATCCGCCAGGACTTCTTTTAGACGATCGCCCAACATTTTCTCGTAGGTGGGGTCGTAGGTCTTCGGGTATGGGCTCTTCCGCCGCCATAAGACCTCTTGGGGGAGCAGCCCCTCCCCCGCATGGCGGAGCAGCCCTTTGACGATGCCATCGGGGCATTTCATCTGCCAGGGCACGTTGAATACATATTCCACGATGCGGTGATCGGCCAGCGGGACCCGGGCTTCCAGGCCATTGTACATACTGGTGCGGTCCATCCGGTCTAAAAGGGTGACCATGAACCAACGCAGGTTCAGATAGGAGATCTCCCGGCGGCGTTTCTCCTTTGGCGTGTCCTCCGGCAGGGTGGGTGTCTCGCGGATCGTTTTTTCATAAGCGGCTCGGGCGTACTCTTCCATGGGAAGATCTCGGATCAGTCCGTCTGATAACAGGGACTGGCGCGGCTCCATCTGCATGGACCAGGGAAATGCATCCGTCTGGAACGCCTTCGGGTCATGGAACCAGGGATAGCCGCCGAAGATCTCATCGGCACATTCTCCAGTCAACACGACCTTATTATATTGGGTCACCTTCGAGCAGAAATAGAGCATGGAGGATTCCACGTCCGCCATACAGGGCAGGTCCCGCGCCTCCACGGCTTGGTAGAGACAATCCAGCTGGTCCTGATTGCTGCATTCTAAGAAGCGGTGGTCCGTGCCTGCGTGGGCCACCATCTGCTCCACATATGGCCGGTCCTGACTGGGCTGGAAGGAGTTGGCTTTGAAGTATTTATCGTTGTCCACAAAGTCAAAGGAAAAGGTGTCCAGCACTTTTCCCTGTTTTTTCAGCTCTTTGGCGCAGATGGCCGTGACCAGGCTGCTGTCCACGCCCCCGGAGAGGAATGTGCTGATCGGAATATCGGAGAGCATCTGTTTTTTTACCGCGTCTTCCACCAGCCAGGCGGTCTTCTCGATGGTCTTTTCCATGGTGTCCTCATGGGGCCGGCTCTCAAGTTTCCAATAGGATTCTGTACGGCAGGTCTTCCGGCCGCAGGTGAGACAGTGGCCGGGGAGGACTTCTCGGATACCTTTGAAGACACCTTTTCCGTAGGACTTTGCCGGGCCGAGGGCGAAGATCTCGCACAGTCCGTCCTGATCCAGGAGCGGCTGGATGCCCGGATAGGCGAACAGCCCTTTGATCTCCGAGGCGAAGATGAGTGTCCCGCCTTTTACCGTGTAAAACAGGGGCTTTACGCCCAGGCGGTCGCGGAACAGGCAGATCTGGCCTGTATGGGAGTCCCAGAGGGCGATGACGAAGATCCCGTTGAGTTTCTTGATATAGTCTTTCCCGTGCATCATGTACCCTGTCAGGATCACTTCCGTGTCACTGGTCGTTCTGAAGATGGCCCCTTCCTGTAAAAGTCCTTCTTTTAGCTCGTTCATGTTGTAGATCTCGCCGTTGTAGCTGATCGCGCAGGTGCGTCCCTGGATCTTCCGCACCATGGGCTGCTGCCCGGTGACCAGATCGATGATCTCTAGGCGCACATGGGCCAGGCCGCAGGTCTTTTCCAGATAGACCCCCTCGTCATCTGGTCCCCTGCGCTTCTGTGCCCGGTTCATATCCTGTAGGATACGATGCCATCTGGGCGACTGTGACGCGTCTGTGTAGTCTGCATTTGGATCATAAAAGCCAGCGATCCCGCACATATTTCGTCCTCCTTTTTGATATATGATGGTGAGTGGCTGCGATACGTTTGGCAGTTTCAATGAGGCAGATCGTGAGGGCCGGAAAGTATCCGGCCCTTTTGCGTTTTTGTTTTCAGCCGATAATGGGCTGGTATTGCCTGCCCTCCAGGGCCGCTTCCAGGGCCGGGATGAGCAGTTCTGTGTGTGCGATCATGGAATTGGGTTTTGTCTTGGGATTATCCTGGCCAAATGGGATGAAGTAGATATTCTTGGCGTTTAGGAGCAGGCCGATGTTCTTCATGTTGATCCCCAGGGCATCGTTGGTGGAGATGGAGATCAGCAGCGGCTTGTTGTTGCGCAGATGTGCTTTGGCCGCCATCAGCACCGGCGTGTCTGTGATGCCGTTGGCCAGCTTGGCGATCGTGTTGCCTGTGCATGGGAAGATGACCAGGATATCCAGCAGGCTGCCCGGGCCGATCGGCTCCGCCTCGGGGATGGTCATCATCGGCTTGTTTCCTGTCATCTCTTCCGCTTTTTTGACGAAATCCTTGGCTCTTCCGAAACGGCTGTCCAGAGTCCTGGATGCGTCGGAAAAGATCGTCTGGATGTTTGCACCTTCCTCTGCCAATTTTTCAAGTTCTTTAAAGACTTTCTCATATGTGCAGAATGAGCCGGTGAAGGCCACTCCTATATTCTTCCCTTTTAAAGTCATTTCTATATCACTCCTTCAAGATCCTCTCGATAACTTCTCTCACTGCCCTGGCTGACGAGGAAGGCGCATACTTTCCCGGCAGACCCGGACATAAAACAGCGTCAAGCCCCTGCTCCTGCGCGGCTGCAAAGTCCACACCACCGGGGGCGGAGGCGATATCGATGATCGTAACTGACTGTTTCATTTTTCTCAAGGTCTCCTCACCCAGCACGGGGGCCGGGATGGTATTGAAGACAAAGTCAAACGCTTTGACCTGGACATCAAATGCTTCCAAGTCTCCGGTCTGGTCCGCGGCAAGGGCGGCCTGGGCACATTCCCCGGGCTGGTCGGAATATACATGGACGCTGCAGAACATCCCTTTCAGATAGGCGGCCAGTGTCCGGCCGCATTTACCATATCCCAGGACGGCACAGGCGCTGTGGTGCAGATTGACCGGGCTCCTTTTGATCGCCTCGCAGATCGCGCCCTCGGCTGTGGCCAGCGTGTTGAAAAGAGCAAGCTGCACGTCCTCCATCAGGTCATGGACACGCACGCCTTTCTCCTCGGCCAACCCCCGGAAGCTTTTGGGTATGCACCCGGCAAAAAGGGTCTGGCCTGGGCTTAAGTGGGATAAGAGCTGCTCTATGGGTAAAGCCTGCGCGGATGCAGACTGATTCAGATCATCCCCGTTTTTACTAAAAGGGATCGGACATATGATCACGGGGGCGGCTTGGCAGGCGTGGAACAATGACTCTGTGCGATGGCCCTCTCTTGGTTCCTCGCAGAGGGCATAATGGCAGACCTGTTTTTTTAGCTGGGACAGCTCTTCTGCCAGATATACCTGACGCATGTCGCCGCCGATGATGGCCCGGTCATACGCATGGATGGGGGATTTCATTTTTTGAAAACTCCTAGAAAGCAAGTTTATTTATGATATGCATGGGACAATAGATGTGTTATTTAGAAAAGAGCGGGAGGACCCGCTCTCAGCGTGTCGACAAAGTCGCCACGCTGGTAAAATTCATGGCTTACGCCATAAATTTTAATACTGGAGGATAAAAGCCCGATCTGCTCGCACAAGGGCTAAAGCCCCTACAGATCGGGCTTTT
>Ga0224483_100637_pt1 | contig 11421 bp, 8 predicted proteins | sample hydfratestSal1_FD_181453 | JGI IMG/M metagenome (GOLD analysis project Ga0224483, IMG submission 181453) | Metatranscriptome of mouse feces microbial communities from Columbus University, Ohio, United States - Sal1 (Metagenome Metatranscriptome) ... | reverse complement strand
GGAGAATCCAAATGAAAAATTGTATTGTTGCCCAATCTGGCGGCCCTACCGCCGCTATTAATGCCAGCCTTGCTGGCGTAGTGCAAGGCGTTTTAGAACATCCAGAATATAGCCATATTTATGGCTCCCTCAATGGAATTACCGGGATACTGGAGGGGAGGTTCCTGGATTTAACAGAAACCTTCCAAAGCCCAGAGGCGCTTGGGCGCCTGAAAGTTAGCCCCGCCATGTACCTGGGTTCCTGCCGTTACAAGCTCCCAACCCCAGAAAGTGACGTCTCGCCTTACCAGGCTGTGTTCCAGTTTTTTGAGAAAATGGGAATTGGCGCGTTCTTCTATATTGGCGGGAATGATTCTATGGACACTGTGGACAAGCTTTCCACTTATGCAGAAAAAATCCAAAGCAATGTCCGCATTATCGGCATCCCCAAAACCATTGACAATGATTTGTGCGCCACTGACCATACCCCTGGATTTGGCTCTGCCGCAAAATATGTAGCCACTTCCCTATTGGAAATTTACCACGACACTGTAATCTACCATTTAAAAAGCGTCACCATAGTAGAAATTATGGGCCGGGACGCCGGATGGCTCACTGCCGCCTCTGCCCTTGCCCGGAATAGTTACTCTGTCGCCCCACATTTAATCTACCTCCCAGAAACAGCCTTTGACGCGGAGGCCTTCTTAGCGGACGTTAAAAGCCTGTTAGAAAAGCACAACAATATTATTGTAGCCGTCTCGGAAGGGATCCGTGACAAAGACGGGAATTACATCAGCGCTTCCACTGGGTCAAAGGATAATTTTGGCCACAGCCAGTTAAGCGGCGCTGGCAAAACGCTGGAATGCCTTGTGCAGGAACGGCTGGATGTCAAAGTCCGCGCAATTGAGCTGAACATCCTCCAGCGCTGCGGCTCCCATATTGCCTCCCGCACGGATTTAGAGGAATCCTTCTGCCAGGGGCAGCACGGCGTATCCCTTGCCGCAAAAGGTGAAACAGGGCTTATGGTGACAATCCAGCGCGTCCAGGAGGAACCCTATCAGGTTTCTTACGGCGCTTCCCCAGTGCGTGAAATCGCAAATCAAGTGAAATCTGTCCCCCCTGAATTTATCCATCCTAAGGGGAATGACGTATCCCCCGCGATGCTTTCTTATTTAAAGCCCCTTATCCAAGGGGAGCCAGCCCTCACTTTTTCCCAGGGAATCCCCTGTTACCTGCCAGTGCCGCATTTATCTTAAGCGGCATGGCTATCCCAACGCCACATCTAGCACCATCATAATCAGGAAGCCAGACATAACGCCTATTGTGCCAACATTGGTGGTTTCGTCTGGCTGCGCCTGTGGGATCAATTCATCCGCCACCACATAAATCATTGCCCCCGCTGCAAAAGAGAGGAGCCATGGCATTAGGGGGACTGCCGTTGCGGCTGTAAAAAACACGAGAATCCCCGCCACTGGCTCTACCGCGCCAGAAAGGCAGCCTGCCAAAAACGCCCTTGCAGGGCTTTTTCCCGACTGGCGCACTGGAAGGGAAATCGCCGCCCCTTCTGGGAAATTCTGTATCCCTATCCCTACCGCCAGCCCTATGGCGGACGCCAGGTATACCGGATCCTCCGGATTTTGCCCTGCAAGGGCAAACGCCACGCCCACTGCCATCCCTTCTGGGATATTATGCACTGTCACAGCCAGCATCAGAAGCTTCGTCCCTGCTTCTTTCCCATTATAACCGGCGTGGAACCATGGCAGCAGTTTATCCACCAGATAAAGGAACCCCCCGCCCAGCGCAAACCCTATTGCTGGCGGGACCCATGGCGCCATGCCAATTTCCTGGCTTTGCTCTATGGAAGGCACCAGTAAGGACCAAACTGCCGCCGCCATCATAACGCCAGAGGCAAACCCCAAAAACCCACGGTTGATCCTGTCGCCGATAGCCCCCCGAAAGAAAAATACCACTGCCGCCCCCAGGGAGGTCATAAAAAATATAAATCCTGTACCACCAAGTACCTGAAAAAATATATGGGCCATAAAAAAACTCCAAGACTGCATTCCATATTACTCTATGCAGACCTGGAATTTTTGTTTATCCGAATAAATGCCATACTCCCCAAAAAAATCCCTTATTTTCCAGCCACCACTTCAAAATACCGCCCAATTTCCCGCCATGCCGCTTTTGACTCCGGCATCATCATCATGCCCATTTGGAACACATGGAACATCCCTTCATAAATGGTGAGCCGCACTTTTGCCCCATGTTTTTTGGCTTTGTACGCCACCCCCACAGAATCACTCAGCAGCATCTCTACGGAGCCTGCCTGGATTAACATGGGCGGGAAGCCCCAATAATCCCCAAACATCGGAGAAATATACGGGTTTTTGGGATTCTGCCACCCAATATAATCCCGGTTGTATATTAAGCTGTCCCTGGTATTGCCAAATAATGGGTCACGCTCATAATTGTCCTCGTAAGATGGGCCGCTGGACGTTAAGTCTGCCCAGGGGGACATAAGGACCAACCCGCCTGGAAGCCTTTTGTTGTGGTCCTTGAGGTACATGCAAAGCGCCAATGCCAGCCCGCCTCCTGCGGAATCCCCCACTACAATAATCTGCCTGCTTTGCCAGCCCGCCTCCTTCAGCCACCCAAAAGCTTCCACCGCGTCCTCTAATGCCGCGGGATAAGGGTCTTCCGGCGCCACCCGGTAATCAATGGTCAATACCCCCATGCCTTTGCTGACTTCACAGTACAGCCCTGCAAAGGAACGGTAGGCGTTTCGCATTGCCCCAATGTACCCGCCCCCATGAAGCTGCAAAACCACATAATCCTGTCTGGGGGATTTTTTGCGTGTTAAATACTCCATCTGAAACCTGGGCATCCTAACCTCTTCCATGCAAAAGCAGTCTGGGCAGTGCCATTTGGGTTCCACCAGCTTCTTACGAAGCTCCCCTGTCTTTATCTTCCTTCCAATCAGATTGTCATTTGTCACATGGGCAATCATATCCCGGACTACCCTTCCCCTAACGCTGACTTCTCCCATACCATATCCTTTCTTCCTTTGCCTGTACCAGCCCTACACATGGAACCTTCGTTTTAGTTCTGCCTTCGCCTTGCGGTCGCCAAATATTAGCGTGCCAAGGAGCAGGCACAAAGAAACCGCCAGGGACGCCAGCGACAACAGCGGCTTGGTGATAATCCCAAATCGCCATAACGCCACGCAGGACGCCGAAGCAAACGCGGTAAATATCTGCATTAAAATATAACTCTGCCAATTGGAGGCATTTATAACCATCAAGGTTGCAATCGTCCCATTAAGCAAAAGGATTGCCCCTGGCAGCACATAATTGACTGACCATCCCCGATAGCCTGCAATATTATCGGCTGCAATCACCAAAAGCACAGCGCCAATGACCTGCACCAGAAGGACCGCTTGGTAGCCTTTATTTTTTTGCAGGGAATATTTCAAGGTAACATAAAAATATAAAATACAAATCCCAGTAATCGCCGACCACCATATGCCATGGAAATACAGATAATTGATGGTGACCAACGCCGCTTCCGAAACAATGGCAAGGAAACTATACAGCCGCACAATAAAACTTAGCTTACGGACAGCCGCCTTCACGTCAGGGTACCCGGTGCCTCCCTCCCCTTCCCCAGACACTTCCAAAACACTGTTGCATAACGGGCAGACAGCCGTGGCGTCCAATATCTCCACTTTGCAGTTCCTACATTTTCTCATTCGCCATATACTCCATTCGTTTCTATTTTCACAGGTATCCCATCTTCCGAAAGCTGCCGGAAAAACTTCCGCTGCACAGATACGTCCGTCAGGCTGCTGCTGATGGTAAATACCAGCGTATCACGGTAAGAGCAAATAGTCCCTTTGATGTCCTGCCCTTCCGACATGGACAAAAAGGCCAAAAAACCGCCTATATAATCCTGGTACTCTTCCCTCACCTGGATATTCCCGATATTAGTGACCGTAGTGGTATTTGCAAGGGCGCTGTTGTGGTACACATACCGTATGGCAATATTTTTAATAAAAAGAGGCACCGCGCGTAAAATAAAATTCTTCTCATTTGACACATTGTAAGCAAAAAGGTTTTCCAAATGCTCCCTATTAATCTGGCTGCGCAGGCTTTTTGCCACTATCTGCACCACTTCCTCAAAACTGTACCTTTCCTTTGTGGGATGGAATACGGCAGAGACAATCACAAAAAAATTCTTCATCGTGATGGAGTCGAAATAAGGCCGAAGGTTCACCGGCACGCAAGAGCTGATGGGGCGTTTGCTTGGCATCCCATGGAGGCATTCCTGGTATATGCTCCACAGAAACGACGCTACCAGGTATTCGTTGATGGAAACCCCATACCTGTTGCATGCTTTCTTCAATGCCTTGACGGGCATAAAGCCATGCATCACCCCAAGCACCTGGGGCTTTAACTTCTCCCCTTTCACCAAATAGGCCCTCTCTGTCTTGTAGCCCTTCTTATGGCTTTTTTTGTAATTTTTTAAATAGCTGTCCTCCCGGTTCAGGGAGGTGTCGCTGCATAACCCATCGCCCATCTTTTCCTGAAGCTCGGGGTGGGCAAGGCGAAGGTACTGGTAGGTCAGCTCCTTTAAAAACGTAACCCCTCCCATGCCGTCTGTCAACACATGGAAAACTTCCAAATTAATCCTGTTTTTGTAATAGTTCACCCGAAACAGATAATTCCGGTTGCGGTTTGGGGAAATAAACCGGCAGGGATAACGGTATTCCTCCTTCACCTCCGGCGCTGGTTTCTGATTTGTCTCAAAATAATACCAGAACACCCCATAACGGATACGTACCTTAAACACATCAAACCATGGCAGCACCCGCTCCAATGCTTCCTGCAAAAGCTCCTGCTTCACCTGTTCCTTTAAGGTAACAGAAATCCGGTACACATTGGTCATGCCCTCCCCTGCAATCACAGGGAACAGGTGGGCGGTATTGTCTAACTTATCCCATTTAATCTCTTTTTCCCGCTGTGCCATTTCTTCCTAAACTCCTGCTCTGCTGCCCTAAGACAGCCATTTGGTTAATACTTTGACAAAATGATTGATGTCAATGGGCTTCGCCACATGGTCATTCATTCCTGTATGTATCGCTTTTTGCACATCCTCAGAAAAGGCATTTGCCGTCATAGCCACAATAGGTATGGCTCCTGCATCCGCCCTGCTGCTGCCGCGGATTTCCTTTGCCGCGGTATATCCATCCATCACCGGCATCTGGATATCCATAAAAATAATATCAAAATACCCTGGCTCCTGGCTCTGGTATGCCTCCACTGCTTCTTGCCCATTAGAGGCAATGGCAACCTCTAGCCCAAACATCTGCAAAATCTCCATTGCAATCTCAATATTCAGCTCATTATCCTCTACCAGCAATGCCCGTTTCCCAGGGAATGACACAGCTTCCTGCTTCTCCTCCTGCGCCTCTAACTGCTTCTGCGCCCCGTCCCCCTGCAGGGACAAAAACAGGGTAATAGTAAATTTAGAGCCTTTATTTAACTCGCTCTCTACCTGGATATCCCCCTGCATCAACTGTACCAGGTTATGGGCAATTGGCATCCCAAGCCCCGTCCCCTCCATGCTTTCCACCCGTGGGTCCCCAGAACGTTCAAAAGGCTCAAAGAGTTTTTTCTGGAATTCCTCTGACATCCCAAACCCATTGTCCTCTATAATAAAACGGTAATACCCATAATTGCGGTGCAAAGATGGCAGCTCTTCCACCCGAAAGGACACCTTGCCGCCTTTCTGGGTATATTTCACAGCATTTCCCAGGATATTGTTAAATATTTTCTGAAGGCTCAGATTGTCCCCCAAAACCATACGGTGCTGTATCCCCATAAGCTCTAATGTCAGCTCTTGATTTTTATCTTCCGCCCTGGGCTGTAAAATAGCGGTCACTTCCTCCACCAGTTCCACCAGGTCGAACCCTTCCTCTGCCAGGTCCATTTTCCCGCTTTCAATCCGGCTCATATCCAGCACTTCATTCACTAAGCTGGTCAAATGGTTGCTGGCAATGGTTATTTTATTCAGGCAATCGGCAACCCGCTCTGTATTCCCCAGATTTGCCTCCGCAATCGCCGTCATCCCCACAATTGCGTTCATTGGGGTGCGGATGTCATGGCTCATTTTGCTTAAGAAATCACTTTTGGCGCGGTTTGCCTGCTCTGCAGACTCAAAGGCGCGCTCCAACTCTTCTTTTTTCTTCACTTCCCCCCGAACTTGGTTCTCAATATCCCGTATGCAGACAAACAGCTTGGTACGCTCCTCATTAAAATAGCGTATATTGCACTGCTTATGGCGTTTCCCAAACTCTTCTGTGCTCCTGAAATAATACTGGATAAGCCCGTCGGCCTGGCTTAATTGTTCCAGAATGGATTCCAGTGTGACTTTTGACCTATATTTTTCCTTATCCTCCTCACACATAAACCAGTCGGTCAAACGGGATTTAATTTCCTCAAAGCTTCCATGGGTTAAGGGCCGTTTGGAACTAATATGCTTCGCCACTTTTACATTTGTCTCCCCGTTCCTTATATCCACAATCCCAATCCCGTCATACTCTGCATCAACGGTGAATTTATAAATAGAGTGGTAGCGCTCATTCTCTTGCTCCATCTCCCGCTGCTTGGTCAGGTCCTCAATAATCCCTACCGCAAACACAGTATTCCCCCATTCGTCAAAATTCACGCTCGAAATACTGCATTTGCACCAAAATTCCCCTTGTTTGGAACTGTAATAAAAGAAATCATTTTTGCCGCCTGTCTGGATATACTCATGGACCCTGCAGAACAAACCATAATAATCTTCATCCACCAAATCTTTGGCAAACTCTTGCTTAACATCCCAATATTCCTCTTTGCAGCCATAGTAATTGGCTGTTTTTTGGGGCAGGACCACCCTGTCTTCCTTGGGGTAATAAAAATATTCCAGTATATTTGTGTTGTTCAAAGACATCCGAAGGATTTCCATATTCCCTTTGTATCGGTTCTTCAAATATTCCTGGTATTCTTTTTCCTGTTTTTTCTGCTCGTCTATATCCTGGATTGCCACCAATACTTTCCGGTTCTGGGAAAATTTAGGCATAAAATAGCAGGTAATGCTCACCCAATGGTACTCTCCTTGGACATTCCTCCGATACTCCCGGATAAATTTCCTCCTGCCCTGTTCCATTTGGGACTTTAAATTCCCCAGAGTAATTTCCCTGCGCATCTCTTCCTGGTCCTCCGGGTGGTAAAACCGCACCATGTCCTTCAACCCATCCTCCCCCATGGTGTTCTCTGCAAAAAACGCTTCCGCCTCTTTAGAAAAATGTATGGGATAGACTTCATTTTTATCCACTTCCACAATCATGACAGAAAGGTACAGGTCTTTTAGGGACAAAAGCATCGTCTCATGGAAGCCGCGCAGCTTCTCCGTTTCTTTCTGCAGGGAGACGATGTCTGAAATATCCTGGTGGTAGCCACGGAACCGAACCCCTTGTGTATAGCTCTGGTCGCATGTCCCTCCGCACCGCACATATATTTTCCCCAATGTTGGGTGGAACCATGCATAGCTGATTTCCCCATGCTGCCCAGACGCCATTGTCCGCACCGCCTCTTCCACAAGCCCCAGGGAAGATTTCTCTATCCTGCTGTGCCAATGCTGGTAACATTCTTCTGGCGTAGGGACCTCCTTAAGCCCCAGCAATTCCATCATGGCGCGGTCCGCATACATACGTTCCGGCTTGCCCTCTTCTATTTCAATATGCCACAACCCAATTTTGGCATCAAACAGGATTGAGCCCATCTTAATATTTTCATCAAACATTCCATTTTCCATTTTTTCTTCCTCATGCCATCTCTATTGTATGCCCTTCTACCCGAAGTTTCGTTATATGGGCTGGGTTCCCATAATCTTTTCCATAGCCGTCGTCCTGATACAGTTCATATTCTGCCGCGCCGCTGGCAAAATGCAGCAGCTTTATTTCCTTGCCCTGCACTTCCTCCATATATTGCCCTGGTTCTGTGTAAGGCACGATTTTCTCTGGCCGGATAAAAAACACCACTTCCTCTAATGGGACTTCAATATAATAATGCCCTTGCCCAAGCGCTTCTTCCTCTATCTGCCCCATGCCTTTAAGCCGAACCAATTTCATCGGTTCCGGCAGGTACACATACCTTCCCTTTGCATTCTGGACATAAACTGGCGCAATCATAATGCTTTCCCCAAACAGGAGCTGGTCTTCCACCTCCCTGGCGTGTTTGTCATCTGGATAAACAAATGCAAGCGGGCAAAACAGCATTTTACCCCTTAAAGCCGCCTTCATATATTCGCTGTAAATATACGGCATCAATCCATAGCGTATGCCAATCAGCTTCCCAAAAGCCTCCGTCCTTGTAAATTGGTAGCATTCCTGTTCCCTAGTTCCAAGCGCGGCATGGTTGCGCATTAACGGCGTAAAGACGCCCAACGCCAGCCAGCGCAGCAGCAAGTCCTCCGTCGCGTCCGCGCCAAACCCGCCAAGGTCCGCCCCAGTGTACAAAAACCCACACATATTTAAGGATGGGAGCATTTTCAAATTTAGCAAAAGGTGGGACCACCAGGACTGGTTATCCCCCATCCAAATCCCTCCATAACGGTGCATCCCAATATAAGAAGACCGGGAAAAAATCAGGATACGTTTTTCTGGCTCCAATTCCTCAAACGCTTCCCCTGCCGCCCTTGTCATGCCATATCCATATAAATTATGCACCTTATCGTGGCGTACCTGCACCCCATCCATATTATGGTAGAAGCTTTTATAGTCTTCTGGGTTATTGGCAAGCCCATTCACCAAGTCCTTAAATGCAAATATTTCCCACATGTCCATATTGTCATTTTTCACGGACTTTAACTCTTTCATCACCCTCCCTAAGTTCTTCTCAGAGTAAAAAATTGCCGGCTCATTCATATCGTTCCAGAACCCTTCAATCCCCTGGTCCAAAAGGAACTTATACTTCCTGCCAAACCAGCCTCTTGCCTGGGTATTCAGCACATCCGGGAAATGGACTTTTCCAGGCCATACCGCGCCTGTAAATTCTTTCCCAGCTTCATCCTTACAGAAATACCCGTTCTCTACCCCTTCCTCGTACACGCCATACCCTTCTTCTATTTTCACGCCCGCATCAATAATCGGCACCAAATGGATATGCTGCCTCTTCATCTCTTCCACAAATTCCGGGAAGTTTGGGAACCGCCCTTCGTCTATGGTAAAATCTTTAAACCGCTCCATATAGTCGATATCCATATACACACTGTCCAAGGGGATATTGTTTTCCCGGTACCCCTTCACCACTGCCCGGATATCTTCCTCACATTTATAGCCCCAACGGCTCTGCCCATACCCAAACGCCCATTTTGGCGGGATATAGCTTCTGCCAATTAATTGGCGGAAAGATTCCACAATCCCTAAAACGCCCTCCCCTTCCAAAATATACAGGTCCATATTCCAGTCCTTTGGCGTAATGCGGATTTCATCCATATCCTCATATCCAATATCAAGCGTAAGCTTCCCTGGATAATCCAAGAACACGCCAAAAACCTTTGCCCCTGCCACCACTAAAAAATTGTGGGCGCCATACAAAGAGCGCTTGCCCTCCGTATGGTGCGGGTCGTCTGAACAATTGCTCTCATACACCCAGCCACGTTTGTCAATTCCCCTGACATTCTCCCCTAAACCGTATACTTTATCCTCCGGCCCCATCTGGTAAGATAAATAATCCTTCTGCACCATCGTCTCCTGGGAATCCCCATCTGATTTCAGCTCAATGCCCTGCACTCTTGTAAAATAAGGGAAAGCCCCTTGTTCCACAGGAATTTCCTGTACCACTGCTTCTGTATTAATTGGGTTGCCAATCGTAAACCTGCGTATTCTGCCCATACCTTATACTCCTTTTTCCTAATTGATTAATATAGAATATCCCTGAAAATGTATATTTTATTTTATCACGTTTTTGATAAGGTTGAAACAACAAAAAGGCACATGGATTATGATTTTTCATTTCCCACACACCTTTTGCATTCACTGCAGCGGCCCCCTAAATCTGGGTCACCACAAAGATATCATAGATTGCCCGGATCGCCTCCTCAAAGTCGCTGTTCTGCACGCCTATAATAATATTCAGCTCACTAGAACCTTGGTCAATCATTTTCACGTTCACGTTCACATGGGCAAGGGCGGAAAAAATCCTCCCGGCTGTCCCCCTGGTGGACTTCATGCCGCGCCCCACCACTGCTATCAGAGCCAGGTTCCCTTCCAGGTCTATGCTGTCTGGCTGGGCATGGCGGTGGATGGCGGACAGCACTTGCTGCTCCTTCCCCTCAAACTCTTCCTGATGCACAAAAACTGTCATGGTATCTATTCCCGAAGGCACATGCTCAAAGGAAATCCCATGCTCCTCAAATGCTGCAAGCACTTTCCTTCCAAACCCAACCTCCGCATTCATCATATCTTTGTCAATATTGACGGCAACAAAGCCTTTCTTGCCTGCAATCCCAGTAATCGTATAATCTGGCTGGCGGCAGGTGCTTTCTACAATCAAGGTCCCTTCATCCTCCGGCGCGTTGGTATTGCGGATATTGATTGGGATGCCTTCCTTGCGTACTGGGAACACGGCGTCCTCATGCAGGACCGTAGCCCCCATATAAGACAATTCCCGAAGCTCACGGTAAGTGATTACCTTAATCACTTCCGGCTTCTTGATAATCCTAGGGTCTGCAATTAAAAACCCAGATACATCCGTCCAGTTCTCATAAATGTCCGCCCGCACTGCTTTTGCCACAATGGAGCCGGTAATATCAGAGCCGCCCCTGGAAAAGGTCTTAACCGTCCCATCTTCTTTCGCCCCATAAAAACCAGGGATTACCGCGTATTCGCAGCTTCTTAGCCTGTCCCCCAGCAATTGGTTTGTCTTATCTGCGTCAAACTCCCCATCTTCCTTAAATACAATCACTTCTGCAGCGTCCACAAATTCAAAGCCCAGGTAGTTGGCCATAATCATCCCATTGAGGTATTCCCCCCGGGAAGCCGCATAGTCCGCCCCCGCTTTTTTGCGGAAATTCTCTGCAATCATTTCAAATTCTTTATTCAAGGAAAAATTCAGGTTCAGCCCATTGATAATCGCGTCATACCTTTCCTGGATCTTCCTTAACAACGACGCGAAATTTTCTTCTGCCTCAGCCATACCATAGCACTGGTACAGCATGTCCGTCACTTTGGTATCCTTGGCGTTGCGCTTCCCTGGCGCGCTCGGCACCACATACCTGCGGCTTTTATCTTCCCGGATAATTTTCCCAACCTTTGAAAACTGCCCAGCGTTCGCCAGGGAGCTTCCGCCGAACTTCACTACTTTTATCATTTCTCCACTCCTTTGGATTCTTTTT
>Ga0224483_100635_pt1 | contig 11425 bp, 13 predicted proteins | sample hydfratestSal1_FD_181453 | JGI IMG/M metagenome (GOLD analysis project Ga0224483, IMG submission 181453) | Metatranscriptome of mouse feces microbial communities from Columbus University, Ohio, United States - Sal1 (Metagenome Metatranscriptome) ... | reverse complement strand
TAGCGAACAAAATATACCCTATAACCTAAAACATAACTGACATGAAAAAATCATTCGTTTTTCTCGCCACTGGCTTTGAAGAAATAGAGGCGCTGGCAACCGTCGACGTACTGCGCCGCGCCGGCATCGAAGTGACTGTCGTTTCAATCTACAAAGACCGCATGGTGACCGGCGCCCACGGAATCACCGTGGCTGCCGACGTCGTGATGGCCGGCGCCGACTTTTCGGATTGCGACTGGTTGATCTGCCCCGGTGGCATGCCGGGGTCGGAACACCTCGCCAAGTTCGAACCGCTCACCGAACTGCTCAAACAGCATAATGCCAACGGTGGCCGTATCGCCGCCATCTGTGCGGCACCCGCCGTCGTGCTCGCTCCGCTCGGCATCCTCGACGGGAAGAAGGCCACGTGCTACCCTGGCTTTGAAAACGCTCTCGCACAAGGTGGCGCAACGCCCGTCGACAACCGCGTGGTCGTTGACGGCAACGTTGTCACCGGAAACGGCCCCTCCTCGGCCATACCGTTTGCCCTCACCATCGTTAAGGAAACCCTCGGGGGCGCCACGTCCAATGATGTCTCGGACGGCATGCTCTGCTAATCCATCCATACACGATGCGCCGTCAGCGATAACCGTTGACGGCGCATCGTCATTAAACACACTCTTATTCCGAGTCTGTTTTTATCCGCTGTATGATTTCTTCCGTTGGGCCGTCGGCAATTATGCGGCCGCCCGACAGCAAGAGGCTGCGCGGACACAACTCCCGGGCCATGTCGAGGTCGTGGGTGGCGATGAGGCATGTGTGGGAAAATCCCTTCAAAATGTTGATAAGGGCGCGGCGTCCCGCCAGGTCGAGATCAGAGGTGGGTTCGTCCATCACCAGTATACTCGGCTCCATCGACAGCACTGTGGCTATCGCCGCACGTCGTTTTTGGCCTCCCGACAGCTGCATCGGCGACCGATGCCTCAATTTTTCCATTCCCACGGCACGAAGGGCCTCATCGACCCGACGCTCTATCTCCTCACGCGGCAGATTCATGTTCGCGGGCCCGAAGGCGACGTCTTCCTCCACCGAAGGCATGAACAGCTGGTCGTCGGGGTTCTGAAACACCATCCCGACGCTTTGGCGTATCAGTGGCAGTGTTTTTTTCGTGACCGGGACATCCCCCACATTCACCCCACCCGAAGTAGGCATAAGGAGTCCGTCGGTGTGAAGCAGCAACGTCGACTTGCCGGCTCCGTTTGAACCAAGCAAGGCAACTTTCTCGCCATGCGTTATAAGAAACGAAACTCCACGCAGGGCTTCGTGCCCCCCGGGATAAGCGTAATGCACGTCCGTGAAACGTATGAAGTGGTGGCTCATTATGCAATGTGTGTAAAAAGTGATGAAACGTCAAAAATCCGCATGGCCACAAGTATGGCCGTCCATGCGGCAAGATAGGCTGTATCGGAGGCGGTCCAGCGGGATTCTGCCGTATTGAAAAACCTCAGCGTGCCATTGAAGCCCCGGGCAAGCATGGCGCGGTGAATACGGTCCGAGCGGTCGACCGTGCGCAGAAACAACTGGCCGATAAACGGTCCCCAGTCGCGTATTTTGAACGACTTTCGGCCGAAGCCACGGGCCTCGCGTGCCCGCCGCATGCTGAGCGCCTCGCGCAGCAACACGGACATATACCGGTAAACCATCATGAGCTGCGTGGTAAGATATGACGGCATGCCAAGACGGGCCAGACCGCGGCAGAGGCCGGTAAATCCGACTGCCTCGATAAGCACAAGCAACGCCTGTACCGACAGAAGCCCGCGCAATACAATCGAGGCGAATGTTACCCAACCACGGCTGACGACTATCCCCCAGGCCGAAAAGGCTTCCGCATGGTCAAAAATCGGATTGAACACACCGACAAGGAGCACAAAGGGAAGCACATACAACGATTTGCGGAACACGCCCCCGAAGTCAATACGGCAAACCGCAGACCCGACCAGCGGATAAATGGCAAACCATATCAACATGCCGAGGGCTGTCAGCGGTACCGACAGCATGCACACGAGGTAAACCACGGTAACCAATGTGAGGCATCGTGAATCGAGTCTCAAAGAGGTTCCGGCCACGCCTGTGCGCATAGCGTCAAGGCGAAGTATAGCGTTTTCAAGACGGGTTGTTTTCATTATCAACTTTTTGGATAGCCCCAGCCGGCCGGCGGATCAGCGACACGACCACCCACACAAGCAGAACCACCATTGCCGAGCCTATGATGCCCGACAGCGAGCTGCTGTAATCAGGAATGACCGCAGTCGAGGCCTGAACTGCCGAAGCAGCTGTGGTGAGCGACGTCGTATGTTCGGCCACCAGTTCAGACGTACCGGCCACTTTTTCTATCGACCATTCAAGGCCGTCGGGATTTGACGATGCAAACCATGCCAGTCCGCATCCTAAGACTACAGCCGCTATGGCAAACCATACGACAGCTTTGCGGAATGACTTTCCGGGAAGGACCTCACCAGGAGTTTCTTCAATCAGTTCGGGACGCCGGGCCTTGACGAAGCACAGCACGGCGGCAGTAGCCAACCCCTCGCCTATACCGATTAGCAGATGTATCGGAGTCATGAACGCGAGGAACGGCCCAGCGGGCAAAGCCGTGATTCCAGACAGCTCGGTCTCGCCCACGACAGCCACAGCTCCCAGTTCAAGACTTGCCACGCAAGCCAGCAACGAGGCCGCCACGATACGGCCATTGGTGAATTTACGTCCCACAATAGGCTTGAAAATCAGCGGATAGCCAACAAGGCAAGACATCGCCCCCATGTTTATTATATTGCAACCCAATGCCATCAGTCCGCCGTCGGCGAAAATAAGACATTGTATTATTATGACCGATGCAAGGGTGAGGAACGCCGCCCATGGGCCGAGAAACGCCGCCAGCAGTATGCCGCCGACAATATGCCCGCTTGAACCGGTGCCGGGAATGGTAAAGTTTATCATCTGGGCAGCGAAAACAAACGCACCCATCACGCCCATCATCGGGACAAGCCTCGAATCGGCCGGTGAACGTTTGACTTGGCGTCCCGCCGCAACGATAAGGGCGGCCGCGGCAACTCCGGCAGCCACCGCCACCGGCGGCGAGAGTAAGGCATCTGACATGTGCATGGTTGAATGTTTTTAAGTTATTACACCTTAGAAACGTTTTCCATGCGGCAAGGGTTCACTGCTTGCCAGACGGCATCACCTTCGGGCCATACCATGCCGCGATACCGGCTCCGGCAAACATCACCGCGATGCAGACAATCAGCACCAGCGTGATGCCGCCGGCCTTGAGAAGGACTGGCATGAAGAAAACGCCCAAGATTGCGCCAATTTTTCCGACCATCGACGCGATACCCGAACCGGCGGCCCGTTCCTCAACGGAATAAACCTGAGCCGGAATAATGAACGTGACAAGGTGCGGGCCCGCATTGAGGAATACCTCGAAAACGACAAACGCGGCAATCGACACCCACACAGGCCAATGCAGCAGATAGGCGGCAAGCAGCAGTGCGAGCCCGGCCCCGGCCACTACGAATCCCCACGTCAGCATCCACACATGATCGCGCCTGCGCACCAGGAGAAGGCCGAGTACGAAACCAGGAACGATGAAAAAGTTTATGACAGTTGTAAGTTCGACTGAGTTCAGCACCTTTGCCATACCTGTGGCATGCGAAGTGTCTATTCCAAGAGCCATCACGAGCAGGGGAAGAAACACCCCAACCCCATACACGCCCACACCCTCGCAGGCCCAGGGCACTCCCGAAAAAATAACTTTTTTCAGATTACCGCCCCTGAACATGTCGGCCCACGAGGTTTTCGGTCCGGCCGGAGTGTGTGGTACAGCCGATTGCTTGACCTCGACATCTTGTCCGAGAAAATATTTCGCGGCGCTTTCGGCCTGGGAAGTGCGACCTTGCGTAAGCAACCATATAGGACTCTGGCGGAATGGGATTCTCATCAAGAAAGTCAGCAGCCCGAGAGCGCCGATTATAAGTATGAGGCTGTTCCACAATTCCGGCGACGGATCCCGGCTCAATATCCACCAGCAAATGCCGGCCGCGCCAAAAAATCCGATGGCACAGCTTGCTTTCGCCACTCCAAGCATCAACAATTTCCATTTCGTCGGCATAATTTCTGAAATATATGCAGTGTCGAGGCTGTAACCGCCGCCGACACCAAGTCCGATAAGAAACAGACCGATTATCAGCCACACCGGGGAAGCCGTGAAGTACACAAGAAGCGAGGCTGCGACCATCACCACCGGGCAAAGCCTGAACAACCCGAGGTAGCCGTACCTGTCGCCGAGGCGTCCTATCACCGGCGCCCCGACTGATATGCCGATGAGGCCGGCGGCACCTGTCAGACCTTGTTCAAAGCCTGACATGGCCGCACCGTTGACCAAGGCAAGCATCGGAATGATTATTCCCACAAGAGTCGACAGGGCGGCTCCGATAACTTGCTCCATCGAGGCTACGGCCAGCACACGGTAATGACCTCGGCGAAGCGGCATAGACAGCAGATAGTTCATAAAATATTTTTAATTTTAATAGTGGATGAATGTATGCGATGCGGAATGTTGAATGTCATCGCAAGACATCCAACACTCCGCAGTCAATAGAGGAAATCATTTGAAAAGCTTTCCCCAAAAAGAATGGTCGGGAAGATCGCGGTCGTCAAGCTTATAGGCCGGCAACAGGAAAAGCCATGTTGCAACGCAGAACGGACCGGTCAGCGTCGGTATGCCCCACGGAAGCATCAGCGCGTTCATACCTGCCTGAATGAAGAATGTGGCTACGATGCCGATTACAGTCCAGATTGCCGAATGTATGTTCACCTTATAGAAAGTGCATCCGAGGGCGATTGCCGTCAGCACAGGACTGAATCCGTACATACCGGCTGAAATACTTTCAGGATCGGCCTTGAAGAGTATTGCAAGCCCGAGTGCGATTGCCGAGCCAATGGCAGCCCAGATTGCAGCCCAACGGCTGCATAGTGCAAGGCCCACGAGGAAGAACACCCCGGTAACCCACGAATCAATCAGGAACACCTGAGCGATTCCTTTCAGCCAGAAAATAACGAGCGAGCCGAACGACACATCAAGATGTCCGGCCACGGCACCGATTGTCAGTTCGGGAGCCGACAGCGCAGCTGGCGCTATTCCCGGCAGCTCGCGGGCCGAGAGCAGGAAAAGCCAGGTCATGAGCACGAATGGGAAAGTGAGGGAATTGACCTTCCACGGAGCCATGACATTATTAAGTCCCGAACGGATCCATGTGGTGAACATGGCGCAAACAAACAATGCAATCCACATTAGCCATGTATCGGCAAGGAAAGTCGGAAAAGCACAGCCCACCAGAATTCCATTGAATCCCCACAGGCCGTCGTAGCCTGCCGGTTCTTTGTCGGGAATTATATAGCCTGCAAGTGTTGACGCAACCAGGCCGACAAGAGCGCCCCATGCAACCTGCGGCAGATGGCACTCGTAAGAACCCCAAAATATGCCGAGGAGAAAAAACAGGCCTGTCCAGGCGCTCTGCTGGAACATCACCTGACCGGAGCCGCGCAGAATACTGCGGACGGACAGCTTCACACGGTCGGCGGCCGTCAGTGGAGCAGGATTGTTTGTCGTTGTCATTTCGAGTTATTGGGTTAGAGGGTTATTGACATATTCAAAGCGGGCTTTAATCAGCGCCACGGGAATTCCTCGGGCAGGGGCACGCCCTTCACGGCCATGCGTACTTTCGACACGAACTCACGCACAACTTTCTTGACAGGCCCCGGCTCCATGCCGAGTACCTTAAAGAGCAGCCCGGCATTGTTGGGAAGATGCGTTATACCGGCTGCCAAGCTGTTCTTGCGGTCTATAAAAGGCTCGGTGGCGGCATAGACCTCGGCGGCTTTTTCGGCGGGAGTCATCACAATCACGTTGGCGAAAACGTCATAGCCTCCCATCACGCCGACCTGGCGCACCGGCGCTTCGGCAGGTGATATTATGAATTTCTCGCGGAAAAGTTGCTCGCCACCGGGGCGTTCGCCGTGCGAGCACACCGACAGGATGTCGAATTTGAACAGTTCACCATTGTGATGCTTGCGGCCGGCCATATATATTTCCGAATAGACCGCCGTCGCAGATGGATCGACCACCATGCGGGTGTCGCATATGAAGCGGGTTCCGGCGTGGGGGATAATCGGTTCCGGCAGAAATTCAAGATACGCGCCAGCCTCAAGCTCGATGGTCTGCACCATGCCCGAATAATTATATTTCATAGAGGCCAGTTTGGTGGCGGCTCCGGTCGACACGAAGGCCATGGCGTCTTTTTTAAGCCTGATGTTCTGTGTGTAACGGTCGCCGTCCACATTCGGGCCTCCCGATGAGAGGATATACACGCAAGGCATCCCCGGAAGTTCCTCGTCGAAATACAATTCTTGCTGCACAATCAGAGGAGCGCGGCGGTCAAGCTGGCGCAGAATCGACTTGCCGTCGGCGTCGAGTTCGAAACCGAGGTCAAGATAACCGCGTTTGCCCGGGGCGCCCACATACATGGCTTTCGGCTCTTCAAGATAAGGAGCCATCTCACGCGCATGCGAGAAATCCACCTCGGGGGCATCGGAGAATATTTTATCTTTTACCTTTGAGTAATCCATAGTCATTCAATTGAAAGGGGATGGGAGAGAATGGAATAGCGCGAATCTGATTATTGATTTTCCTTGTCAAACAGGGCCATTTTGTAAATGAGGTCAATCAGTTCCTCAATACCCTCGCCTGTCATCGAATTTGTAAACACGAAGGGCTTGCCGGGACGCATGAGCTCGCTGTCGTGAGCCATCACCTCAAGCGAAGCGTTGACATAGGGGGCAAGGTCGGTCTTGTTGATTACCAGGATGTCGCTGTGGGAAATGCCGGGACCGTCCTTGCGGGGAATCTTGTCGCCGGCTGCCACGTCTATCACATAAATGAAGAAATCCACCAGTGCGGGCGAGAATGTAAGAGTGAGGTTATCGCCGCCGCTCTCGATGAAAACGATGTCGGCATCGGGAAACTTGGCTTCCATTTCCTCTACTGCGGCGATGTTCATCGAGGGGTCTTCGCGCACGGCTGTGTGGGGACACGCGCCTGTCTCTACGCCAATAATGCGGTCCTCGGCCAGAATGCCCTTGAGGATTTTGCGGACATGCTTGGCGTCCTCGGTGGTTACGATGTCGTTTGTTATGATCAGCACTTTAAGGCCGCGCTCGAGAAGGCGCGGAGTGATGGCTTCGATGAGAGAGGTCTTGCCGGAGCCTACAGGGCCTCCGACGCCTATTCTGCAAGTACTCATTTTATCTTGTAGTTTAATTGTTAATGTTGTTGTCAGCTCATGAACATTCGCATGTTTCCTTTCTCGTGGAGCGAGGCCAGAATGTCCATTTCAGGGACGAAGCAGTTCATGTCGGCAAAAGTCATATCCTTTGCCTGATTGTAAAGTGAAGGTATCTCGTCGGCGAGGCGGAACAGAATCTCCTGTGTGTCGTAATGGGAAACGCGCACACATCTGAGGGCCGCGCCGAGAACCATGTTTATCACGCCATACTGATGTGAGGAGAACAAATCGTCCTCCGACAGGCCGGCTGCGGCGAACGCCACGCCCTGAGCCACAGGATAGGTTCCCGGTGTAGTCCCGGCATTAATGTCGGCAAGCCAGCGCACGGCCATCCCGTCCTTCTCAAAAAGCCTTACAGAGAGTTCGGCCAGTTTCTTGCCCATGCGCTGCAACATAAGCCGGGCCTCGTCGTTCATCTTGAAAAGCATGAGCGCGCGGTCGGCACGCACCAGCTCGTCATAATCGCCCGCGAGCGCTGCGCGATGGGCATGGAGGGCTGTGACACCGTCGCTGAAAGCCGCCTGACGGGCAGCCGAGCGGCAGTATTCCTCAAGCGTTGCGGCATCACTGACTATCCTCTCGTAGGATGCGGTCTCCAAACCGTTTGAAAAGGAGAAGGTTCCGACCGGGAAAGTGGCGTCGCTGAACTGAATCAGCCTGTATAATTGGACAATCCGGGAATCCATGATTTAAGAGTTTGTTAAAACTTAATGGTGATGGTGGTGTTCGTGGCTCTCCTGGCCGGCGCCTCCGAAAAGACGGCGCATTTCATGGGGGGCGAGGAACGGGATGACTTCAAGACCTTGCTTGAATTCAAAGGTGATGCCCTCGATGTGATGGGTTTCCATTACGCTTAGCATGACCTTTTCGTCGACGGTTAGCGGCACGTAGACCTGGGTACCTTTAACCACAGCGGGCCAGTGCTGGTTGCCGATGGCATGGCCGAGTTCCACGCTGATACGGATGATGTCATCAGGATTGCGGGATGCCACGCCTTCGAGGTCTATTACAAATACGGGACTGAGCTGGAGTCGGAGCACAGCGGCTCGTTTTTCTTCGGGATTGTAATAGATGATGTCGCCATCGACTATCTGCGAATGTCGTTTGAGAGCAACGGGATATTCATTTCCATGGTCGCCTTTTGCCAAAAAACGGCTTTTCTGTGCGGTCCATTGGTCGAGGTACACTGCTTCGACATCGGCTTCATGCAGTTTTTCATGCCACTCGGGCGAGTGGGCATTGCCGATTATTTCTGTAATTACTTCCATAGGGGTGAAAGATGAGTTTTACGTTAGAGAGTGATGAAACGTCTTTTTTCAGACTCCTGTCTGAAAACGGGGAGGCGCCCGGAGCTTTTGCCTTCCGGACGCCTCCTTGTTAATTTATAACATCAGCTGAACCAATAAAGTTGAGCGAGAGGCAATTCTTTTGCAGGTGGAACGGTGGCGAGCACGCCATCAACATAGGTGTTGAACGTCTCGGGGTCAACCTCGATGTGAGGCAACGCGGCGTTGCGCACCATGTCATACTTGCTGAGCTGACGGCATCCGTGAACGGCATAGAGGTTGCTGTGGAGATGCAGACGTTCCTTGATGCCGGCGTCGAGGGCAGCCTGCGACGTGAAGGTGACGCGGGTCTTCTGCAACTCTGAGCCAAAAGCGCCGAACATCGGGCGCATCTTGACTGGCTGAGGAGTAGGCAGCGAGGCATTGGGGTCGCCCATGTTGGCCCAGTTGATGAGACCGCCCTTGATGACGAGTTTCGGTTTTGCACCGAAGAAAGCGGGTTCCCAAAGGACAAGGTCGGCCATCTTGCCGACTTCAATCGAGCCGAGAATCTCGTTGATGCCGTAGGTGATTGCGGGGTTGATGGTAATCTGGGCGAGGTAACGCAGCACGCGGAAGTTATCGTTGCTGTCAGAATCCTCTTTCAGCTTGCCACGCACGCTCTTCATATATGAGGCCATCTGGAAAGTGCGCATGAACGATTCACCGACACGACCCATAGCCTGGGAGTCTGACGATACCATGGAGATGATGCCGAGGTCGTGGAACACGTTTTCAGCGGCCTGCGTCTCTGGGCGGACACGGCTTTCGGCGAATGCCACGTCGGAAGGAATGAGGGGATTGAGGTTGTGACATACCATAATCATGTCGAACAGCTCGGCCTCGGAATTGATACCGTAGGGGAGTGTCGGGTTGGTGGATGATGGCAGTACGTTTGCCATGGAGGCGACTTTCAGCAAGTCGGGAGCGTGACCGCCACCGGCACCTTCAGTATGATATGTATGGATGGTGCGGCCGTCAATTGCTGCGATTGAATCTTCCACAAATCCGCCCTCGTTCAGGGTATCTGTGTGTATCGCAACCTGTACGTCAAAGTAGTCGGCGCTGCTCATGCAGGCACGGATGGCAGCCGGAGTCGAGCCCCAGTCTTCGTGAATTTTGAAACCGCAACCGCCGGCAACGATCTGCTCGTCGAGGGTCTCGCGCACTGACGAGTTGCCTTTGCTAAGGAATCCCATGTTGATGGGGAGGCCTTCTGCGGCACGCATCATCTGTTCCATATTCCAGCGGCCCGACGTAATTGTGGTGCCGTTGGTGCCGTCGGTCGGGCCAATGCCGCCGCCGATAAGGGTCGTTATGCCATTGCTGAGGCAGTTATATGCCTGCTGGGGCGAGATGAAGTGCACGTGGCCGTCAATACCGGCGGCTGTCAGAATCAGGTGTTCGCCCGAGATGGCGTCGGTCGAGGGACCGGTGCACAATGTCGGTGTCACACCCTCCATGATATTGGGGTTACCGGCCTTGCCGATACCGGCAATCTTGCCGTCTTTCACACCCACGTCAGCCTTGACGACGCCGAGAACAGGGTCGAGAATCGTAACGTTGGTGATGACGAGGTCAAGCGAACCGCCATCAGAAGTGATGGTGTTTGCCGTACCCATGCCGTCGCGGATGGTCTTGCCACCGCCATACACTACTTCGTCGCCGAGCACGCGGAGGTCCTTTTCAATCTCCACGTAAAGGTCGGTGTTGCCCAGGCGGATTTTATCGCCTACGGTCGGGCCGAAGAGGTTGTTGTTTTCTTGTCTGGATATAGTAGCCATGATCGTAGGTTCTATTTATTGGTTGAAGGTTTGGGAGCGGATGTGAATTCCGACTCCATATCGGTTTCGGATTCGGATTTGAATCCGTATTCTTTCATGCGCTGGACGGCGCGGATGTAGTTGGGATAGTATGTAGGCGTGTCTTCCAGACCGGCAAAGCCGTTCACGAGGTCGTTGAATCCAACCACACGCATCTTGCCGGAATACGATACAAGCTCTACCTCTTTTTCTTCGCCTGGCTCAAAACGGACGGCCGTGGTGGCGGGGATATTCAGGTGGTAGCCGAAGGCCTGCGGACGATCGAATTCCATATAGCGGTTAACTTCGAAGAAGTGGAAGTGCGAGCCGATCTGCACGGGACGGTCGCCGGTGTTGCGCACTTTAAGCGTTTTTGTACGGCGGTTCACATTATACTGCAAATCTCCGTCGGCCAGAATGACGCCGCCGACAGGGACAGCACTTGCGGGCTTGAAACCCGGCGTATTCGGATAGAGGATGTCGGGTTCCCCGGTAAATACGCCTGTGGGCGTCGAGTAGCCTGACTGTTTCGGCTGTTGGCCGTTGGTTTCGGGTGTGCTCATTGTCGAGTTGTTTTAAAGATTCATTACTTGATGGGGTGGTGAATGCTGACAAGGCGGGAACCATCGGTAAACACCGCTTCGACCTGAAGCAGGTTAATCATGTCGGCTACTCCGTCCATGACGTCGGCCTTTGACAGGACATTTGCGGCGTCGTGCATCACTTCCTCAACGGTTTTGCCAGCGCGGGCGCCCTCAAGGGCGTGCGAGGTGATATAGGCGACTGATTCAGGATAATTGAGCTTAATGCCCTTTGCCAGGCGGCGCTCAGCGATCAGGCCCAAGGTAAGAAGTTGGAGTTTGTCAAGCTCCTTAGGGGTTAAATGCATAAGAAAGTGCGGTTAATGTTAATACTGAGG
>Ga0224483_100634_pt1 | contig 11427 bp, 12 predicted proteins | sample hydfratestSal1_FD_181453 | JGI IMG/M metagenome (GOLD analysis project Ga0224483, IMG submission 181453) | Metatranscriptome of mouse feces microbial communities from Columbus University, Ohio, United States - Sal1 (Metagenome Metatranscriptome) ... | reverse complement strand
TAAAATGTAAAACTTTTTCCTTGACCTGAGAGAGTGAAAGGAAGAATATGAATACACACATAACTATGAAAGAAATGGCGTCATCAGAGCAGCCCTGTGAAAAATGCTGCCGGTTCGGCGCACAGAGACTCTCAGATGCGGAACTTCTTGCTGTGATTCTGCGGGTAGGTACAAAGAAAATGTCAGCTCTGCAGCTTGCGCAGGCTTTTCTGGCACAAAAGGATCAAGGACTTTTGAATCTGATTTATATGAATCAGGAACAAATGCTGGAACTGCCCGGCATTGGCAAGGTGAAAGCTGCCCAGTTAAAATGCATTGCAGAACTTGCCCAACGTATTACGCGGACAAGCCGGGAAAAAGAGGTATGCTTAAGCGACCCGGAAAGTGTGGCATTGTACTATATGGAGAGCCTTCGGCATGAACCCAGAGAGAAACTGCTTTTGGCAATGTTCGATTCAAAAAGCAATTTACTGGGAGATACTGTCATTTCCATCGGAACAGTGAATAATTCCCTGGTATCGCCCAGAGAGATTTTTCTGAAAGCCCTGGAATATCAGGCAGTGCATATTGTACTGCTCCACAATCATCCCAGTGGCGATCCCGCCCCCAGTGAAGCGGATATCCATGTGACCTCCAGGGTGATGGAAAGCGGAAATATTATCGGAATCGCGCTGGCAGATCATATTATTATCGGTGACAACCGATATGTAAGCTTTAGAGAAAACGGCCTGTTGGGTCAGAGGAAAGGAACGTAAGTTATGTCTACAAATGTTTATGGAATTGATTTGGGAACCTGCAATTTAAAAGTTTTTTGCAAGGCAACTGGTAAAGTAATCAATGAAAAAAATACAATTGCCATCATTAACAAGAATCAATTGTATTCTTTTGGCGATGATGCATATGCAATGTACGAGAAAGCCCCCGACAGCATCAAAGTGTCTTTTCCGGTAGTCAATGGCGTAATTGCAGATTATAACAATATGCAGGTTATGATCGGCGAGGTATTGGAAAAGCATGTTAAAAATCATATCAAAGGAGCCGAATTTATTGTTGCTGTACCTACCGATATCACCGAAGTGGAGAAGAAGGCATTTTTTGACCTGTTTTATAAGAGCCGGTTTAAGCCCAAAAATGTGCTTCTCTGCGAGAAACCCATCGCTGACGCAGTAGGATTGGCATTAGATGTTAATTCTCCTACTGGTTTTATGATTGTAAACATCGGTGCAGATACCACAGAAATCTCTGTTATTTCACTGGGAGGGCTGGTATTAAGTGATCTCCTCCATTTTGGTGGAAAACGAATTGATGAATCCATTATCAACCATTTAAAACGTAATTTCGGCCTGGTGATCGGACAGAAAACAGCTATGCATTTAAAAGAAACTTTAGGATGCGCCATTCCAGAAGAAGAAGAGTATACGGAAACCATTGTCGGCAGAGATGTAGTCAGTGGCCTGCCTATCGAAATGGAAATTTCCTCTCCTGTAATTTATGAGGCGATAAAAGACAATTTGAATTCCATCTGTAATTCCATCAAGATGATACTGGAAAAAACTCCTCCAGAATTAGCCAGAGACATTATCCATTCTGGCATCTATATTACAGGGGGATCCTCTAAAATACGAAAGTTAGATGAACTTTTCACCGAAATCACCAATATTCGGGTCAATACCTGTGAGCTTCCGGAAGAAAGCGCAGTTCGGGGACTGAATAAAATTGTATCGGATGAGAAGTACCGAAAGCTTGCTTTTAACATGAAAACTAGAATTTATAAATAAAGGTTGTAGACATTTATGAAACGGAAATCTAAACATTCTATTCCAACCAAATATACCCTTCTGGTTCTTACCATAATCTGTGTAATCGTCATGTTTGTCAGTTTTACACTGAATCTGTCTGGAGGACCGTTAAATTCCGTAGCGGGGTATATCTTTGTGCCTATGCAGAAGGGAATCAACCAGGTAGGAACCTGGATTGTGAATCAGGCGGACGAACTGGCGTCCCTGCGGAGCGTCATGCGGAAAAATAAAGAACTGCAGGCACAGGTAGATGAACTGACGCAGGAACTGAATACCATAAAACTTGAGCAGTATGAATTGGACAATCTGCGGGAGTTGATGGAACTGGACCAAAAATATCCCAGTTACGATAAAGTTGCAGCGCGGGTAATCGGTAATGACGGCGGTAACTGGTTCAGCACTTTTCTTATCGACAAAGGAGAAAATGACGGCATTGAGAAAGATATGAATGTGATTGCAGGCAGCGGGCTTGTTGGTATTGTTATTGATACTGGCCCCAATTATGCCAAGGTCCGTTCCATAATTGACGATGCCAGCAATGTGAGCGGAATGGCATTGTCCACGGCAGACCGCTGTATTGTCAATGGAAATCTGGTATCAATGAATGAAAGCCAGGTGATACAGTTTTCAGATTTAAAATGTGAAGACGATGCAGTAAAAACCGGAGAGCAGGTTGTCACTTCCCACATTAGTGATAAATATTTAGAAGGAATTCTCATTGGATATGTTAATACCATTGACCGAGATTCCAACAATCTGACCTACTCAGGAACAATCACTCCGGCAGTAGATTTTCAACATCTGCAGGAAGTTCTGGTTGTACTGGATAAAAAGACTGTTAATAATCAGAATTCCCGCAAAAATAATTAAGGAGCTGGCAAATGAGACGTAAATTAACAGTATTTTTAATTATCAGCGTATGCTTTTTACTGCAATGCACACTGTTTCAGGCACTTGCTTTTGCTTCAATTTCTCCGAATCTGCTGATTGTTGCGACTTCAGCTTTTGGATTTATGAGAGGCAGGAAAGAAGGCATGTGGATTGGCTTTTTCAGCGGTCTGCTCCTGGATCTGTTTTTTGGCAGCGTAATTGGCTTTAATGCGCTGGTGTATGCCTATATCGGCTATATCAACGGATTTTTCCGTAAACGTTTTTTCCCAGATGATATTAAGCTTCCCCTGATTCTCATTGCAGCAAGTGATTTATCTTATAATATGCTGGTGTACTTTTTTCTGTTTTTCCTGAGAGGAAGATTCCGTTTTGGTTACTATTTTCTGCATATTATGCTTCCAGAACTGGTGTATACTATTCTTGTTACGATTGTTTTATATTTTGTGATATTGAATATCAACCAGAAACTGGAGTCTATTGAAAAAAGGAGTGCAAGTAAATTTGTTTGAACTGATAAAAGATTATGCGAAAAAAATACTGACTTCCAGACTGTTTATACTCAGTGTGGTAATGCTTCTCCTGTTTGCCGTGCTGATTCAGCGCGTTTTTGTCCTGCAGGTAATCAATGGAGAAGAATATTTGAATAATTATACCCTGCTGATACAAAAAGAGCGAATTACTTCGGGCACCCGGGGCAGTATTTTTGACCGAAATGGCAAATTGCTTGCCTATAATGAACTGTCCTATTCCGTAACCATTGAAGATAACGGCGTCTATGACAGTACCCGTCAGAAAAATGCCATGTTGAATGATGAGCTGAATACCGTCATTCATATGATAGAGGACAAGGGAGATTCTATCACAAACAATTTTGATATCCAAATGCATGGAGATCAGGATTATGAATTTATGGTCACAGACAAAGCCCTGAAACGTTTTCTTGCGGATGTTTATGGTTACACCAGTATCGACAAGCTGAAATTCAATAAAAAATTAGGATATGATGAGGGAGAAGCCACGCCTCAGCAGGTTATTGAATATCTTCAGAATAAATACGCAATTTATGTAGACGGCAGAGAATATGAAGATCTCAAGGAGAAAGAACAAACGTTTTATTCTCCGGAAGAAGCGTATAAAATTATGGTTCTCCGCTATGCCATTTCCCAAAACAGTTATCAAAAATATGTGTTTACTACTATTGCGCAAAACGTAAGTGAAGAAACGGTTGCCGTTATCAAAGAAAATTCTGATATTCTCCAAGGTGTGGATATTACAGAAGATACCATACGTAAATATGTGGACAGCCAGTATTTCTCACATATTATTGGTTATACCGGAAAAATCTCTCAGGAAGAATATGAGACTCTTTCCGCCGAAAACGAAGAGTACACGCTCAATGATGTAGTGGGAAAATCCGGTATTGAGCAGGTGATGGATCAGTCTCTTCAGGGTTCAAAAGGCAAAGAGACTTTCTATGTGGACAGTGTTGGAAGAATTACAGAGATCATTGATAAAGTAGACGCCTCTTCTGGGAATGACATATATCTTTCCATTGACGCAAAACTGCAGGAAGCAGTATACCGCATGTTAGAGCAGGAACTTGCTGGTATTTTATATGCCACAATTGAAAATATCAAGGAATATGATACCAGTTCAGGATCAGCCTCAGATATCAAAATTCCTATAGACGACGTTTATTACGCGTTAATCAATAATAATGTCATTCATATTGAACATTTTGAGGAGGCAGACGCACAGCCAGTAGAACAGCAGGTATACAGTATTTTCCAGAGCAAGCAGAACACTGTAATGGAAGGGCTTAGGCAGCAGTTTTTTTCGCCCACGCCCACTGCTTACGGTGATTTAGATAAGGAAGAGCAAAACTACATGAGCTATATTCTTTCTATGCTTGGACAAAAGAAAATATTCCTGTCAGATAAAGTAGACACTGATGATGAGGTATATATTTCCTGGAAAAATGATTCTGCAAGCCTTTCAGAATATCTTCACCGCGCGATAGCTATGGACTGGATTGATATTACAGAATTTGATACAGATTCCAAGTATTCAGATTCAACAGAAATTTATGATGCCCTGATATCTTATATTTTAGATCAATTGCGTACAGACCATGAGTTCAGCAAAAAGATTTATCAATATATGATCAAAGAAGAACTTGTTTCCGGTTCTCAGATTTGCCAAATTCTGTTTGAGCAGGGAATTTTGACAGAGGAAAATGGTGAGCGGACCGCTCTTGCCAACGGCAGCATCAGTTCGTTCGATTTTCTAAGAGATAAAATTAAAAATTTAAAAATCACCCCGGCACAGCTTGCCCTTGATCCCTGTACCGCAAGCTGTGTGATTACAGATGTCAAAACAGGAAACCTTATCGCCTGTGTGACATATCCCGGATATGATACTAACCGGCTGGCAAATACTGTGGATTCTGAATATTTTGAGAGTCTTCAGAAAGATCTGTCTGTACCGCAGTATAATAACGCAACACAGCAGCGGACAGCTCCCGGTTCTACGTTCAAGCCGATCACTGCGGCAGCGGCACTGACCGAAGGCGTTGTGAGCACCAGTGAACAGATTAAGGATGAAGGAGAATATACCAATATTACACCGCCTCCCAAATGCTGGATTTATCCTGGAAGCACACATGGGCGAATCAATATATCAGAGGCGATCAGAGATTCATGCAACTATTTCTTTTATGAGATGGGATACCGCTTAAGCTCTGAAGGCGGCGGCTACAACGAGAATAAAGGTATTGCAGCTCTGCAGAAATACGCGGCATTGTTTGGTCTGGATGAAAAAACGGGTATTGAGATACCTGAAAACGAACCGCAGATTTCCAATGAGTATCCGATTACCTCTGCCATCGGACAGGGAAACCACAACTATACGACTACGCAGCTCGCAAGATATCTGACAGCAGTGGCAAGCAGCGGAAACGTATATAAATTAACACTTTTAAGTAAAGAAACTACCTCTGACGGAGAATTGGTGACGGAATTTAAACCAGAAATTATACGGAATATTACTGAGGTATCTCCGATATCCTGGGAAGCCATTCAAAGCGGTATGCGGATGGTGGTGGAAAATCAAAAATCCTTTAAAAATTTTCCGGTTGCAGTAGCAGGTAAAACAGGTACCGCACAGCAGATAACTACCAGAGCGAACCATGCGCTGTTTTTCGGATATGCTCCCTATGAAAATCCGGAGATTACCATTACTACTCGTATCGCTTACGGTTATACTTCTGCCAATGCAGCAGAAGTGTCCAGCAATATTTTGAAATATTACTTTAATCTCGCAGATGAAAAATCTTTGCTGGATGGACAGGCAGAAGAGATTGAAAGCAATACCAATGGATTTACTGATTAAAGTTTGGAGGGATGAATGTGCCAAAACCAGTGGTTTTAAAAAGCAATAAATATGGAATAAATCTGATTCTGGATAACCATATGGATTTTGAAGAATTATTGAAATGTATCATGGAAAGATTTAAAGAAGCAGAAAGTTTTTTTAAAAATGCGAAGATGGCAATCTCTTTTGAAGGCAGAAACCTGACACAGGAGGAAGAATTTCGTATTGTAGAAACAATTACCGATAATACAAATATAAATATTATCTGTATTTTAGATAATGATGCATTGAAGGAGGAATTAATCAGACAAAAAATCGAACATTTTGAGGAAGAACAGGCTGGAAAAACAGGTGAATTCTATAAGGGAACCCTGCGTTCCGGTCAGGTTCTGGACTGCGAAAGCAGCATTATTATTCTGGGCGATATCAATCCTGGTGCAAAAGTCATTTCCAAGGGAAATATTGTAGTTCTAGGAGCATTAAAAGGAAACGCCTATGCGGGGGCAAATGGCAATGAGCAGGCTTTTGTTGCTGCACTGCAAATGGATCCCATTCAGGTAAAGATCGGGGATGTAATTGGGAGAAGTGCGGATAAAGTGCAGAGTACGAAAAAACGTGGAAGGAAACAGCAGATTCTAATCGAACCACAGGTCGCGATTGTAAAGGATGGAAATATTTATATTGAGCCAATTACAAAGGGACTGTTGAATAATATATAAATATCAGGAGGATATAGTAGATGAGTGAAGTAATCGTTATAACATCAGGAAAAGGCGGCGTAGGTAAGACCACTACCACCGCAAACGTAGGTACAGGTCTGGCACAGTTAGATAAAAAAGTGGTATTAATCGATACTGATATTGGACTCCGCAACCTGGATGTAGTTATGGGGCTGGAAAACCGGATCGTATACAATTTGGTAGATGTGGTAGAAGGAAACTGCCGAATGAAGCAGGCGCTGATCAAAGATAAACGCTATCCCAACCTTTCTTTGCTTCCATCTGCCCAGACTCGGGACAAGACTGCCGTGTCACCAGAACAGATGATAAAACTCATTGATGAATTGAGGGAAGACTTTGACTATATTTTACTGGATTGTCCGGCAGGAATTGAGCAGGGATTCAAAAATGCCATTGCAGGCGCTGATCGTGCATTGGTTGTCACCACTCCAGAAGTATCTGCGATCCGTGACGCTGACCGAATTATCGGACTTCTCGGCGCCAACGACGTAAAAAATGTAGAACTGATTGTCAACCGTCTGCGCATGGATATGGTAAAACGCGGCGATATGATGAATATCAATGATGTCACAGATATTCTTGCCATTGAACTTATCGGCGCTGTGCCAGATGACGAGCAGATTGTTATTTCAACCAATCAGGGAGAACCCTTGGTGGGAAGCGACTGTCTGGCTGGACAAGCATATGCCAATATCTGCCACAGGCTTCTGGGAGAGCAGGTTCCATTTCTTGACTTAGAGGTAAAATCAAGCGTATGGAATAAATTAAAAGATATTTTTAAAAAAAATTAGGAGGAAACCGATATGGGTTTGATGGATTTATTTAAAAGGAAAAATTCCGGTGAAATCGCCAGAGACCGGTTAAAACTGTTATTGGTTTCCGACCGTGCCAACTGTTCTCCGGAAGTAATGGAGAAAATAAAGAATGATATTATCCAGGTCATTTCCAAATATATGGAAATTGACGCAGAAGGGCTGGATATACAAATTACCCAGACGGAATCTGAAGGAAATAACGGAAACGTACCTGCATTGTATGCAAATATCCCAATCAAAGATATGAAACATTCTGCGGATTCCCAATAATTTGATAAATGGAAGGTAAGGAATTTTTTATGTTGAAACAATATCAGATTAGAAACTACAATTTTCGTTTGATTATTTTTGTCACAGTGCTGACGATGCTTGGGATCAGTGTTATCGGCAGTGCGCAGCACTCAGTGCAGAATAAGCAGGTAATGGGACTGATCTTAGGTCTTTTTGTAATGATTGTTGTTTCCCTGATAGATTATTCCTTTATTCTCCGGTTTAGCTGGCTGATTTATTTATTTAATATCGGACTTCTCTCCCTGATTACTTTTCACGTGTTCGGAGACGATGCCGGCGGCGCAGTCCGCTGGATAGAAGTCGGCGGTTTCCGTTTTCAGCCTTCAGAACTTGCTAAAGTATTGTTGATCCTGTTTTTTTCCTGGTTCTTTGGAAAATATTACGAAAACATAAATAAATTTACCTTTATCATATTGTCAGGAGTTCTGATTTTTATTCCCTGGATTATGATTGAACAACAGCCGGACTTGTCTACCAGCATTGTAGTTGCAGTTATTTTTATTGCGCTCTTGTTTTTAAGTGGATTAAGTTATAAAATAATAGCGGGTGTGCTTGCTGTATTGATTCCGGCAGGTTCCTTATTTATCTATCTGATCTTACAGCCCGGTCAGACAATACTGGATAATTATCAATGGAAGCGGATTATGGCATGGCTGCAGCCGGAAAAATATGCAACCGATGCCTATCAGCAGCAAAATTCCATTATGGCTATCGGTTCTGGTTTGTTATGGGGAAAAGGGCTGAACAATGATACTGTATTTTCTGTAAAAAACGGTAATTTTATTCCGGAGCCTCAAACAGATTTCATTTTTGCAGTGGCAGGAGAGGAATTAGGATTTGTAGGCAGTATTGCTATTTTATTGCTGCTGCTTTTCATTGTCATTGAGTGCATTCTGGTTGGAAGAAAAGCAAAAGACCTGTCTGGCCGCCTGATCTGCGGCGGCGTTGCCACATGGATTGGTTTCCAGACTTTTGTAAATATTTGTGTGGTAACTGGAATGATGCCAAATACAGGTTTGCCGCTTCCATTTGTAAGCTATGGACTTACATCCCTGGTAAGTCTTTTTATCGGCATAGGACTTGTCTTAAATGTTGGGCTGCAGCCCTTAAAATACCGAAAGGGGGATTTTTAACGTGAATATTGGATTGATCGCACACGATTCCAAGAAAAAATTAATGCAGAATTTCTGTATTGCCTATCGGGGCATTCTCTGCAAAAATGATCTCTATGCAACCGGAACTACTGGCAGGCTGATCGAGGAAGTCACCAACCTGTCCATCCATAAATATCTTGCCGGACATCTGGGAGGCTCCCAGCAGCTTGCTGCACAGATAGAGCATAATCAAATTGATCTGGTGATTTTTCTCAGGGACCCTGTTACGCCGAAGTCTCATGAGCCAGATGTAAATAATACGGTACATTTATGTGATATGTATAATATTCCACTGGCAACAAACCTTGCAACAGCGGAATTACTGATTAAGTCATTAGACAGAGGAGATTTAGAGTGGCGTGAGATGTACAGATAAAAACAAAAACTTTTCAAATAGAACAGCATTACGTTCACGGACTGCTGTATTGCTTCTGGCATTGTCCTTGTCTATATCAGCTGGCTGCGGACAGGAAGTAACCATTGAAAACCCATATGACGTGTATGAAAGCCCAAGAGCCTATGGACTGAATACCACCATAAACAGCAGCAGTGATACATCTTTTTTTGCAGAAAATCTCTGTGTTGCAGATAGCCAGGATAAACTTAGCGGAGATGTCACAGCAGCTTTATCCGAAGCAGCCGGATTGTTCAATATTCAGGAAAATACATTGGAATTTGGAAAAAATATTCATCAGCGCCTCTATCCGGCAAGCACCACTAAAATTTTAACTGCATATACAGCATTGAAACATGGAGATCTTGCCGCAACAGCTACTGTGACAGAGGCAGAACTACAGTTGGAAGAAGGTTCTACTGTCTGCGGACTTTCTGTCGGCGACACCCTCAGCCTGGAGGAATTACTGTATGGACTGATGCTTTGCAGCGGAAACGATGCCGCTAATGTAATAGCTGATTTGGTATCTGGCAGCTCTGAAGAATTTGCAAAACTAATGAATCAGGAGGCACTGGCTCTTGGAGCTACCAATTCCCATTTTGTCAATCCGCATGGATTGCACCATGAAGACCATTATACGACAGTATACGATATGTATCTGATTTTCCAGGCCGCATTACAGGAAAAACAGTTTGTAGAAGTTATCAGCAGCCAGAGCCATACTGGAATAATCACCAATGCTTCCGGTGAAACAGCAAGTAAGGAATGGATCAATACCAACAAATATCTGAATGGTGAAGAAACTGTTCCAGAGGGCGTTCAGGTAATAGGGGGCAAAACTGGAACTACCAATGCCGCTGGGTACTGTCTGGTATTGTACAGCCAAAAAGGAGGCACTATTCCTTATATTTCAATTGTTTATAAATCAGACAGCCGTGAAAACCTGTATCTGGAGATGACAGAATTGTTAGAAAAAATTTCAAAATAGCAGTTGAATTTTCTGTCAATATATACTATAATTACTTTATGAAAATACACTGCTATCTGTAAAATAGATAAATAGTAATTGAATTTTCTGTTTCGCTTTATCTGTTTTGCACAAATACAGTTAGGACTAGGAGGAGATTGTCATGATACAAATTATAGCTGGGGAAAAAGGAAAAGGAAAGACAAAACATCTGCTGGAGAAGGTAAATGAATCGGTAAAATCAGCTACCGGCAATATCGTTTATCTGGATAAAAGCCAGAAACATATGTATGAATTGAGCAATAAAGTCCGTTTGATTAATGTTTCGGAGTACTTAATTTCCAATTGTGATGAATTCTTAGGATTTCTTTGCGGTATTCTTTCGCAGGATCACGATTTGGAAGAGATGTATTTAGACAGTTTCCTAACCATTGCAATGATAAAAGGGGAAGAACTTACACATGCAATTACAAAATTAGAAGACATCAGCTCAAAATTCAATGTCAATTTTGTATTGAGTATTTCCATAAACGAAAACGATTTACCGGAGTGTACCAAAGGTAAAGTAATTATGTCCTTATAACATGTAACAGAAGATAAAGGGGTTATCGTAAATGCCGATAGCCCCTTCTTATGTGACGTTTTGAGATTCTCCATTTTGCAATTGCCAGTGCCAAAAGAACCTGCTGTAAAAGCATCCGGGTCTAATCGCACAAGATTACATCAGGAACATTCATTATTCCCAGTGCAATCTTATTTTCCCAACGCAATCTGTTTGCAATCTCCTCATATTAGGATTCATTCATGGAACGAATTCTTCCAAATACACTACATAAATACAGACCGCCAATTCCCACAATTCCATAAACTATCCTGGTAATCCAGCTCATATCACCAAACAAAAAGGATACCAGATCAAAGCGAAATAATCCAATTAAGCCCCAATTAATGGCTCCGATAATCACAAGTGCTAATAACGTATAATCCAAACCTTTGGTATTCAT
>Ga0224483_100632_pt1 | contig 11444 bp, 8 predicted proteins | sample hydfratestSal1_FD_181453 | JGI IMG/M metagenome (GOLD analysis project Ga0224483, IMG submission 181453) | Metatranscriptome of mouse feces microbial communities from Columbus University, Ohio, United States - Sal1 (Metagenome Metatranscriptome) ... | reverse complement strand
TGCTTCGTAGCCCGCTCATGCGCGGAGAATGCGTAAAACGCATTCTTTTTTACATATCATAAAGGATTTTCTGCAATATATGCTTCCATAATCGCCGCTGCCATGCCTACCAGCTTGGGACAGGGACGTTTTTTATAATATTCGTCTGTACGCTTTTCCGGAACAGGCTCCTGCCTCTTCTGGCTTAGGCCCAGCAATTCCCGGCACACAATGGAACCATTTTCTGCCTCATATGCTTTGGCAAGTTCCTGAATTCTCTGATAATGCTCTGATTTCTCCTGATTTGCGCCAGGAGTATCATAACCATACAGCATACCTGCCGTCATAAACATTCCGCTGACAGCGCCGCAGACCTCCCGCAGCCTGCCCATACCTCCTCCAAAAGAAGAACTGAGCTTTGCCGCGGTTTCTTCATCCATATCATACAAATCCCGAAATGCAAGAAACACTGCCTGGGCACAGTTATAACCTTTTCGAAAATTTTCTTCCGCTGCTTTTCCATATTTACTCTCTTCGTAATCCATCAATGAAACATCCTTTCTCATATTTCTCCTCTTCATAATGATACTGCATGAAGATTTTTCAGGGAAATATCCATAATAGGCGCGGAATGGGTCAATGCGCCGCTTGATATATAATCTACTCCCAGAGAAATATAATGCTCGATATTTTCCCTGGTCACATTCCCGGAAATCTCAATTTCTGCTCTTCCGCTGATACATGCAATTGCTTTCTGCATCTCTTCTACGCTCATATTATCCAGCATAATAATATCAGCGCCAGCTTCCACTGCTTCCTGCACCATTTCAACGGTTTCACATTCAACCTCAATTTTACGGACAAACGGCGCATATTGTTTCGCCATCTGCACTGCTTCACGCACTCCGCCCGCTGCACCAATATGGTTATCTTTGAGAAGCACGCCATCCGACAGATTGTAGCGATGATTATATCCGCCCCCTGTCTTTACTGCATATTTCTCAAAAATACGATTGTTGGGCGTAGTCTTTCTGGTATCTAACAGTTTTACTTTACTTCCCTTAAGCAATGACGCAATAGAGTTTGTGTATGTGGCGATCCCGCTCATCCGCTGAAGATAATTCAAAGCTGTCCGCTCGCCGGATAAAATAGCACGGATATCTCCTGTAATGGTTCCTATTAAATCTCCCTTCTTTACCTGATCCCCGTCCATATACCTGAATGTAACCTGAATCTCTTGATCTAACAATTCAAACACTCTCCGAAACACAAAAAGCCCTGCCAGGACACCGTCCTGCTTGCAAATCAACTGCGCTTCCCCCTTCTGGGCACGCGGCATAACAGCATTGGTACTCACATCTTCACTGGAGATATCTTCCCTCAGTGCCAGAAGAATTAAATCGTCCACATTCAATGTCATAGTTATGTTATTGTTCATATTCTTATTTCATCCTCTCTATTTCCTGCAGCACCAGTTTTCGGTTTTCCTGACGCATTTCTTCTAAATCCAAATAATACTCTGGATGGAACACCTGATCTTCCTTTGGCAGCTTATGTAACGTATCATTCTGGATATCCTGTGCCGCTCTTTGAGCAAATACCAGGCTTTCTAACAGAGAATTGCTGGCAAGCCGATTTTCTCCATGAACTCCATTACAGCTTGTCTCACCCACTGCATACAGACCTTTCATGGAAGTTCTTCCATAAAGGTCAGACTGAATTCCCCCCATAAAATAATGCTGTCCTGGAACTACCGGTATGCACTCTCTGGTCACATCATATCCTTCTTCCAGACAACGCTGACAGATATTGGGGAAATGTCCCAGGATATCATCTTTTGGTATATGCTCCATAGAAAGCCAAACAAATGGTTTGCCGTCTTTCTCCATCTGTTTTTTAATAGCAGTGGTTACAACATCCCGCGGCTGCAGCTCATCCACAAACCGCTCCATCTTCTCATTATACAGCACTGCTCCCTCACCTCTCACAGATTCTGAAATCAAAAATTTTCTTCCTGCTTTTTTGGAATATAAGGTTGTGGGATGAATTTGGACAAAGTTCATGTCCTTCAGTTGTATTTTATGACGCAGCGCAACCGCTATGGCATCTCCCGTCAAATGCGGAAAATTAGTGGAATACTGATACAGGCCGCCAATCCCCCCACAGGCGAACACTGTATGCTCCGCTCTTATCGCGTCAATTTTCCCCTCAGAATCCACTGTGACAATACCGAAGCATCTGTTTTCTTCACATAAAATATCAATCATTTCCGTATATTCATAAATGGTAATATTTCTGCGCTTTTTCACCAGCTCCAGCAATTTGCCTGTAATTTCTTTTCCTACCACATCTTCATGGAACAAAATTCTTGGTTTGGAATGACCTCCCTCACGAGTAAAGGCAAATTCTCCCTTCTGATGTTCAAATTCCACCCCGTATCCTATGAGGATGTTCACAATTTCCCTGGAGTTTCGAATCATCAGTTCTACCGCTTCCGGATTGTTCTTGTAATGTCCGGCTTTCATGGTATCTTCATAATAGGATTTGAAATCCTCTTCTGAACGGAGCATACAGATTCCTCCCTGTGCCAGAAAGGAATCACTGTTTTCTGCTGCGTCTTTGGTTATGATGGTTATCTTTTTGTTTTCTGGAATCTGCAGCGCACAGAACAGACCTGCTGCTCCGGTACCGACGATTACAACCTCTGTTTCTCTTTCCATGGTGCCTCCCTGTTATTTTAAAAATTTCTGCAGTACAGTCATGCACTGCTTAATATCCAATGGTTTCGGAATATGGGCATTCATGCCAATCTCCAGACACCTCTGAGCGTCATCAGAAAATGCATCTGCGGTCATTGCAATAATTGGAAGTCCGCTGTCCTCACGGTTCAGACCACGTATTGCCTGTGTGGCCTCATAACCATTCATTACCGGCATTCGAATATCCATCAGAACGGCTGCATAATGCCCTGGCTCTGAAGCTTCGAACATTTCCAGACATTCTTTTCCATTACATGCATGATCCAGTTCCATTCCTGTGGCGGAAAGAATCTCATTGGCAATTTCCCAATTCAGATCAATATCCTCGGCAAGAAGAACTTTTTTCCCAGTGAAATCTATTTCCTGGCTTTGCTGACCGCTTTCGCTTCCCTCATAACCTTCCACATATTTGCTCAGACAAGCATATATAGTTGATTTAAAAAGCGGTTTTGAAATAAAGCCTTCAATATCCAGTTTGGCGGCATCTGCTTCAATGTCGTTCCAGTCATACTCTGAAATAAGAAACAGCGGAATCCTTTTGGTTACTCTTCTCCGGATCTCAAATATAGTTTCCATACCGTCCATATCCGGCATTTTCCAGTCAATCAGAACAAAATCAAAATCATTTCTTTTCTTATGGCGTTCTTCAATTAGATCCACGGCATCTTTCCCATTTAAAATCCATTCTGCATGTACTCCAAGTTCCTCCAAGTTAGATGCAGCCGTCAGGCAAAGCTGCTCATTGTCATCCACCACAAGGATACTCCAATCCGGAAGCTTCATATGTTCTTCATCTGTTTCGGCTTTCTTCAAATCCAACGCTACCGTAAATCTGCTCCCTTTTCCCAATTTGCTTTCCACAGAAATATTTCCGCCCATCAGCGTTACAATACTTTTTGTAATCGCCATGCCAAGCCCCGTCCCCACAATGCGGTTCACCTGCTCGTTCTGTTCTCTTGTAAAAGTATCCCATATTTTCTCCTGGAATTCTTCAGACATCCCTCTTCCAGTATCTGCCACCACAAAACTGGTTCTTATGTATTCTTCTCCCTTTGGAGATGGTTCCTGGCGAAGATGAATATCAATTCTGCCATCCTCGGGTGTAAATTTTACTGCGTTTGACAATAGGTTCAGCAATACCTGGTTCAGACGCACACCATCACAATATATTTCTTCACATATAATCCGTTCAATGAAAATGTCAAAGTGCTGGTTCTGCGCCTTAATCTGAGGCTGAATAATGTTAACAATATCGTCCATAATCTCCCGCAGAGACATGACCTCCACATTCAGCGTCATCTTTCCGCTCTCTATTTTTGACATATCCAGTACATCATTGATCAGCCCCAGCAAATGTTTGCTGGATAGTTTCACCTTATACAGACAGTCTTCGACACGTTCCTCACTCTGAATATTTTTCAAAGCTATTTCCGTCATTCCCACAATAGCGTTCATAGGCGTCCTGATATCATGGCTCATACTCGCCAGAAATTCACTCTTTGCCGCATTCGCTGCCTCTGCCGCTTTCCTTGCTCTGTCTAATTCTACAATCTGCTGTTTCGACCAGCGCAAATACAAAATAAAGATAATGCCCATCGTCAGAAGTATCGTTACCATGGAACCCATCATAGCTCCCATACGCATAGCGTCCAGTTTGGTGACAGAAATATCGATCTTACCTTCTGGCATAGTGGTAACCAGATACCATAAAGCATTCCCAGGAAGAGGGGCGCAATAAACGGTTTTCTTTTCCCCATCGCTATAGACTCTCATAGAATAATCCTGCCCCTGTTCCATTGCTTCCTTCAGTCCCTGGATATGTTTCTCTATATCATTCTTTTTCTCTTCTCCATAGGCATCTTTCATTCGCTGGAAATAATTCTCCTGGTAAATCCCGCCGTTGCGAATCACAAAATTTCCCTGCAGATCTATCACATGTGTATATACCTGGTCATTTTTCTCATCAAAGAACATCACTTCATTCAGGTATTCCATAGGAAGCCCTGCCACCAGCGCAATGCTCCTTCTCCCATCTCCCAGATCATAAGCTGCATTTTCTGCCAGAGCAAGAATTTTCTCATGCTTCTCGTTCCGCCCCTTGGAAACAGCATCTCCTGTCTCAGCCAGTGACATTTTTACATCATCACTGTTTTCAAGCTCCAGTTCACACCCATAAATATCTATCAATTCCCCTTCTTCTGTTAAAAATCCCAGATAAGCAAAATTCCTGACCTCTGCCCTCTTACGAAGATCTTCCAGATATGCTGGCTCATATTTGCTTTCCTCCGGCGGATTTGTCATGATGATCCCAGATACCTGCTGGAGACGAAGTTCTATGATAGAGCTGAACTTCTGCTGAAGCTGTACACTCATCTCTTCCATATAGATATCACTGATATCCCTGACTACCTGTTGTGTCCAACGCGCCATCAGCGCAGTCACTACCAAAAACACCAGGATGCAGACAAAAATCACCGCAATCAGACTGTTTCTTAAAAAAGTTATAATCTTCTTTTCTTTCATATGTTCCTCCTATTTCCTGCTGTTTTCCTCTATTTCTTTACACCCTTGCCGTCACGGCACGCAATCCTCAGTCTGTGCAGCATAATCTGTTTATCTTTTTCCTCAATGGTTTTTTCTTCATCTCCCAAAAGGAATGCCGCCTTCAGCCTGTCCCGAGTATCTATTTTCATTCCCCGGACTCCTATGGCTCCCTTCTTTTTCTGAGGAACATCTGCTGCTGGAAAGCGCAGAAACATATTTTTCTCTGTCTGCATCACAACTGTCTCTTCTTCTGTCTCTGCCAACTGTTCTATTGCAAGCACTGTCTCCGCATCATTCAGTTTGGTTGCTGCTGTAGTACGTTTGGAAACATCGAATTCATCTCCCTCTACCACTTTGATCATACCCTGGCTATTGACAAACAGAAGTTTTTTCCCCCTCAGGTCCTCCATACAATTAATATATATAATGTTTTCTTCACTGCTGTCATACTTACTGACATTATCCAGCGGAGTTCCCTTATCCCTGAATTTTCCATAAGGAAGCTCTAAAATTTTTACGGTATGAAGCTGCCCCTTATCAGTAAAAATACAAAGCTTATCTGTGTTCATGCAGGAAATCACATATTTATTTTCACTGTCTGCCGCCTCACGGTTCCGTTCATACGTTGATACGTCAATTGTCTTAGCATAGCCAAAACGGTCCATCAGAAGCACCACAGGCATTTCTTCTATTTTCTTCTCCTCATAGACAGCTTCCGCTGCATTTTCAATCTGCGTCTTCCTTGGTTTCCCATATTCCTTCTGGAACTTTGTAAGTTCTTTTACGATCACTTTCGTCATAGCGCTGCGGCTTCCTAAAATCTCTTCATATTTTGCAATATTGGAAATTGTCGCCTCATGCTCCTTCATCAGCGCCTCAATCTCCAGGCCAATCAGCTTGTACAGACGCATCTCCAAAATTGCAGTTGCCTGACGCTCTGTAAAATGAAGCTGCTTTGCATCTGCCACAGAACCCTGATACCGGAATTTAATTTTCTCTGTATTTCCATTCATCAGACAATCTTTGGCGTCCTTAATATTTTTGGCGCCCCGCAGAATTTCTATAATAAGGTCGATCACATCACATGCCTGGATCAGCCCCTCCTGGATTTCTTTCTTATCCAGTTCTTTTGCCAGCAATGTCTTATATTTTCTGGTCGCAAGCTCATATTGAAAATTTACATGGTGTTTTATAACAGGAACAATTCCCATGGTCTCTGGCCTGCCGTCCGCCACCGCCAGCATGTTTACTCCAAATGTGTCTTCCAGACGTGTTTTCTTATAAAGCATATTACAGAGATTCTCCACATCCGCCCCTTTTTTCAAATCCAGCACAATACGGATTCCCTCTTTGGAGGACTGATTGGATATATCCACGATATCCCCTGTTTTCTTGGTTTCCACCAGATTTCCCACATCCATCAGAAATTTTCCAATATTGGCGCCTATCATCGTGTAAGGAATTTCCGTAATCACCAACCGCTGCCTGCCGCCTTTTGCCTGTTCGATTTCTACCTTGCCGCGGATCTTGATCTTTCCGGTTCCTGTCTCATAGATATTTAAAAGCTCATCCTTATTTACCACAATGCCCCCAGTAGGAAAATCAGGTCCCTGAATATATTCCATCAATTCTCTGGCAGTAATATCCGGATTCTTCATATATGCCTTGACACCCTCAATGACCTCAGAAAAATTATGAGGCGGAATGCTGGTTGCCATCCCTACCGCAATTCCCTCCGCACCATTAATCAGAAGATTTGGCACTTTTACAGGAAGTACCGACGGTTCTTTTTCTGTCTCATCAAAATTAGGGACAAAATCTACCACATCTTTATCCAGGTCAGCAAGATATGCCTCCTGCGTAATCTTTTCAAGACGTGCTTCTGTATAACGCATTGCCGCCGCACCGTCACCTTCAATAGAACCAAAGTTGCCATGTCCATCTACCAAAGGCAGACCCTTTTTAAACTCCTGCGCCATAACCACCAGCGCCTCATAGATGGAACTGTCTCCATGGGGATGGTATTTACCCATGGTGTCTCCTACGATACGGGCACATTTCCGGTAAGGCTTGTCATGCCGTATTCCCAGTTCATGCATATCGTAAAGTGTCCTGCGCTGCACTGGCTTTAATCCATCACGGACATCCGGCAATGCCCTTGCAATAATAACACTCATGGCATAGTCAATATATGATTTCTGCATCACTTCAGAATATTCTGTCCGGATGATCTGTTCATTCTGCTGCATGATGTATTCCTTTCTGCAAACATTCTGTCTCAATTTATGTCAAAGTTTATATATCTAATTCCGCGTCATGGGCATGTTCGTGGATAAACACTCTTCTTGGCGGTACTTCTGTGCCCATCAGCATCTCTGTCACATCAGATGCCATCCTGGCGTCCTCAATTTCCACCTGTTTCAAAACGCGCGTCCTGGGATTCAATGTTGTTTCCCAGAGCTGGTCGGCATCCATTTCTCCCAGACCTTTGTACCGCTGCAATGTAAAGCTTCCCTTATGGCGTTTTCTGTATCTCTTTAACGCAAGATCATCATACAGATACTCTTCTTCTCCCCTTGCAGGCACCGCCTTATACAGCGGAGGCATCGCAATATAAATGTGCCCTTCAAAAATTAAATCTGGCATAAAGCGATAAAACAGCGTCAACAGCAGAGTAGAAATATGCGCGCCGTCCACATCCGCATCTGCCATAATAATTATTTTATTATATCTTAATTTGGAAATGTCAAAATCATTGCCATATCCTTCGGAAAAACCGCACCCAAACGCATTGATCATGGTTTTAATCTCTGCATTTGCAAGCACTTTGTCGATACTTGCCTTTTCCACATTCAATATCTTGCCCCGAATAGGAAGAATCGCCTGATAATTCCGGTCTCTCGCCGTCTTGGCGGAACCGCCTGCCGAATCTCCCTCCACAATAAATATTTCACATTTAGAAGCATCCCTGCTCTCGCAATTTGCCAGCTTCCCATTGGAATCAAATGAAAATTTCTGTTTTGTCAGAAGATTCGTCCTGGCTTTCTCTTCTGTCTTACGGATTTTTGCTGCTTTTTCTGCACAGGCAATCACCTTTTTGAGATTATCGAGATTTTTGTCAAAATACAGCTGAATTTCCTCACCGGTAACCTTGCTGGTGACACGCGCCGCATCCTGATTATCCAGTTTCGTCTTGGTCTGCCCTTCAAACCGCGGTTCCGGATGTTTCACAGATATAATGGCGGTAAGTCCATTCCGTACATCTGCACCTGTAAAATTAGAATCCTTTTCTTTTAAAATTCCTAATTCTCTGGCATAATTATTTATCACTGTGGTAAAGACCGTTTTAAATCCAGTAAGATGCGTTCCTCCCTCTGCATTGTAAATATTATTGCAGAAACCCAGCACATTTTCATGAAATTCATTGGTATACTGAAATGCAGCCTCCACGGTAATTCCTTCATTTTCACCCTGAAAATATACTACATCGTGGACAGTCTCTGCCTTCTTATTCAAATCCTTCACAAAACCGATGATCCCTTCCGCCTCATGAAACTCTACATGCTCTGTCTCTTCGCCCCGCTTATCTTCATAAATAATCGTAAGTTTGGGATTTAAGTATGCGGTTTCATGAAGACGGCTCTTGACGTCCTCCTCCTTAAACCGGGTTTTTTCAAAAATTTCCGGATCCGGCAGAAAATTAATTTTTGTTCCGCTTTTATGCGTCTTTCCTATCACCGGAAGCAGCCCCTTTTTAAGCTCAACCACAGGGGTTCCCCGTTCATAACGGTCATGATGTATTTTTCCCTCCAGATAAACTTCCAGATCCAGCCACACCGACAGTGCATTCACGACAGAAGAACCTACGCCGTGCAGTCCTCCGCTGGTCTTATATGCATCGTTGTCAAATTTTCCTCCTGCATGAAGAGTGGTAAATACCAGACGTGCGGCAGATACCCCTTTTTCATGCATCCCCACAGGAATTCCCCTGCCATTATCTTCCACGGTACAGGAACCGTCTTGTTCCAGAGTAACTTTTATAGTATCACAAAATCCTGCCAAATGTTCATCAACAGAATTATCTACAATCTCATATATCAAATGATTCAGACCTTTACGGGACACACTTCCTATATACATCCCCGGTCTTTTCCTTACGGCTTCCAAACCCTCCAGCACTGTTATATTCCCTGCACTGTATTCATGATTCTCTGCCATTTCAGTCTTCCTTTCGTCATGTCAAATTATATCATATAAAAACCATCGTATCAAATACCGCGCAGAGCTTCCCTCAGCTCCTGACAATCCTGATACCTTTCTGCTGGATTCTCATTGATGCATTTTCTTAAGATCCTGTCCAGCTTCCTGGGAAAATTCTGTTTCACGGAAAAAATTTTTTTCCAACCGCCTTCCCGAGGATTCTTTCCTGTAAGAAGCTCATACATCGTCTGCCCCAAGCCATAAATATCTGTTCTTGCATCTATCCTGCTGTCACAGTCAAACTGTTCTGGAGCCGCATAGCCCCGTGTTCCCAAACGCTGCTGCAGACCTCCATCCCGCTGATTCATAACCGCTCCAAAATCTATCAGTCTTAAATTTCCTCTGGGCTGTATCATCACATTATCAGGTTTCATATCCTGATAGACTATCATTGGTATACACTGATGGAGATAATGGAGCATCAGGCACAGGTCCCTGCCCCAGCGCTGCACCTCCTGCCAGGGCTGAGGACCCAGGCGGCGCAGGCGTTCTCCTAATGTCTCTCCTTCCAGATATTCCATAACCATATACTCTGCTTCCTCTGCCGTCAAAACATCATATATTGCTGGAAAATATGGATATTTCAGCTCCCGTATTACTTCTGCTTCCTGACAGATTCCAATAGATCCTTTCCCTTTGCCAGCTTTCTTTACTTCCTTCAATGCCCGGTTTCTCCCATCAACTCTGTCAAAAGCAAGATACACACAGGCACTTCCTACCTTTCCAAGTTTTCTTCGAATCTCATAACGCTGTGCCAGCACCTGTCCTGTTTCCAGCATTAATATACTCCTTATTATTGTGATTCATGCCACGTCATTCCTTATCATCCCAAAATTCCTCATGTTCTGCTTTTTTATCACGAAGCATAAGCTCTTGTACCGCTTCCTTCACTGGTTTATTTTCAAACAGCACCTGATTGACCTGTTCAATAATAGGCATTGGTGTCTGATATTTCCGGGACAATTTGATCGCGGCTTTCGCTGAATATATACCTTCCACTACCATTTGTACTTCCTGAACGGCTTCCTCCATGGTTCTTCCCTGTCCAATCAGCATACCTGCCTTACGGTTTCTGCTGTGTATGCTGGCGCAGGTAACAATCAAATCTCCTATGCCTGTCAGTCCGCTGAGCGTCTCGTATTTCGCTCCCATTGCCAGCGCAAGCCTTCCTATTTCTGTAATTCCCCTGGTTATCAGCGCCGCCTTTGTATTATCTCCATATCCAAGACCATCTGCCATCCCTGCCGCAAGAGCAATTACATTTTTCAATGCCCCTCCCAGCTCAATCCCCAGCATATCTGAACTGGTATATACTCGGAATACGTCATTCATAAAAATATTCTGGACATATTCTGCTGCTTCCCTGGTTCTTGCACCTGCTACACAGGTAGTCGGCAGACCTTTGCCAACTTCTTCAGCATGGCTGGGCCCAGACAATACGGCAACCCTCGCCTGAGGAATTTCTTCTTCTATGATGTCTGTCAAAGTCATCAATGTCTTTTCCTCTATTCCCTTTGCTACATTGACAATTAATTGCTGGTCTTCCACCAGGGATTTCATATCTGCCGCTGTCTTTCTGGTAAATACCGAAGGCACTGCCAGCACCAGAAGCTGTCTGCCTGTAACTGCCTCCTTGAGATCCGTCGTCATCTGTATGCTCTCATCTAATCTGATCCCCGGAAGCTTTGTCACATGTTCTCTTTTTTCTTTCAGCATCTGAATTTCTTCTCCAAGAGCTGACCAGATCGTTACCCGATGTCCATTATTATTCAAAACTACAGCAAGAGCTGTACCCCAGCTTCCTGCCCCAATTACACTAACCTCAGCCATCAATTCCCTCCATTTTTCTTTGCCGTTTCTGATGATTTACTCATAGAAAACTTATTTTCTTTGCCGGCAATG
>Ga0224483_100630_pt1 | contig 11467 bp, 8 predicted proteins | sample hydfratestSal1_FD_181453 | JGI IMG/M metagenome (GOLD analysis project Ga0224483, IMG submission 181453) | Metatranscriptome of mouse feces microbial communities from Columbus University, Ohio, United States - Sal1 (Metagenome Metatranscriptome) ... | reverse complement strand
TGAATTTGCTATGCAGAATTTTCCGGACCGGGGGAGTCCTGGAAAACTTACATACAGGAGGGAAATATGTCAGTCAGTGATATATCAAATCTATTTTGGTTTTTAGGCGGCCTGGGAATGTTCCTTTACGGTATGAGCATCATGGCGGACGGCATGCAGAAATCCGCAGGCGGAAAGATGAGTCAGTTTTTGGGGATGCTGACCAACAACCGTATTATGGCAGTATGTCTGGGAGCGCTGATAACAGCCATTATCCAGAGCAGCGGCGCCACCACAGTCATGGTGGTTGGCTTTGTCAGCGCCGGGGTCCTGAATCTCACTCAGGCAGTAGGCGTTATCATGGGCGCTAATATCGGTACTACCATTACGGCCTGGATCGTGTCTTTGAGCCAGATCGGCAGCGCCATGGAGGTGATGAAGCCTGCGTTTTACGCCCCGCTTCTTATCGGCATCGGGGCCATCATGATCCTGTTTTCCAAAAAACAGAAATACCACACAGCCGGGGAGATTCTGGTAGGTCTGGGGCTTCTGTTCATGGGCCTGGAATTTATGTCGGATTCCATCTCGCCCTACACCAAGGCGCCTATTTTCTCCAAAGCCTTTGAGGTGCTGGGAGGCAACCCGATTCTGGGTATGGTCATCGGCGCCCTTGTGACAGCCCTGCTGCAGAGTTCATCCGCCTCTGTCGGTATCCTGCAGACACTGGCCCTAAACGGTGTCGTGACCACCAATGCGGCAATCTACATCACTCTGGGCCAGAACATCGGTTCCTGCGTCACAGCCATGCTGTCCAGTATGGGCGGCTCCAGGACGGCTAAGAGGGCGGCAGTGATGCATTTAAGCTTTAATGTGATCGGAGCTCTGGTGTTCGGCATCCTGGGATTTGTGCTGTTTATGCTCTATCCGTCTATGGCGTCCCACCATATCACGGCTATGGAGATTTCCATGTTCCACACAGTGTTTAATCTGACCAACACGGCGCTTTTGTTCCCCTTTGCCAACCAGATGGTGAAGCTGTCAGGAGTTCTGGTGAAAGAGACTCAAAAAGAGCAGGAGCAGGAGGACGAGGCCACTGTCACATTAAAACATCTGGACGAGCGTATCTTCGAATCTCCGGCATTTGCCGTGGAGACGGCTGCTCTTGAAGTGATCCATATGGGGCAGATCACCATGGGCAATGTAAAACGAGGTATCGAGGCCATCATCACCGGGAATCTGGAGGAGATCGAGGAGGTATACAAGGTTGAGAAGACCATTGACGCCATGGAGAAGATGCTGACCGAGTATTTGATAAAGATCGACAATCTTTCCCTGACCGAGCACCAGAAGGTGGTGGTCAACGATCTGTTCTACAGCGTCAGCGACATTGAGCGGGTGGGGGACCACGCGGAGAATCTGGCGGAATCCGCCCAGTACCTGGTGGAACACAGCCTTGGGTTTTCCGAGACCGGTATCGAGGATCTAAGAGAGATCAGCGCCAGCGTGTTCAAATCCTTTGGACACGCCATAGAGGCCAGAAGGACAGGGAGTATGGACGAGGTTCGTAAGGTCAGCCAGTATGAAGACCAGGTGGACACCATGGAGGAAGATCTGCGGGAGAAGCACATCGAGCGTCTCTCCAGCGGGGAATGCGCGCCTTCATCCGGCGTCGTATTTTTAGACATTATCAGCAATTTGGAGAGAATTTCCGATCATGCTTATAATCTGGCAGGGTATATTAAAAATGAGCTGTGACCTCCATGATTTATTTCTAAAAACTACTTGCTATTTCTGGGAAAATTATGTAAAATGGTACATGGGGTTGATTTGATTTTAACAATCGCTATTCAATTTATTCTTTAGGAGGAATGAGAGTTATGGCAGTAAAAGTAGCAATCAATGGTTTTGGACGTATTGGGCGTCTGGCATTCAGACAGATGTTCGGGGCAGAGGGTTACGAGATCGTTGCGATCAACGACTTGACAGATCCCAAGATGTTGGCTCACTTGTTAAAGTATGACACCGCGCAGGGCGGATACGCCGGACGTATCGGCGAAGGTCTGCACACCGTAGAGGCAGGCGAGGATTCCATCACCGTAGATGGCAAGACTATCAAGATTTACGCAGAGAAGAATGCTGCCGATCTTCCATGGGGCCAGATTGGTGTAGACGTTGTTCTGGAGTGTACCGGTTTCTACTGCTCCAAGGCAAAATCCCAGGCTCACATCGACGCGGGTGCAAAGAAGGTTGTTATCTCCGCGCCGGCTGGCAATGATCTGCCGACAATCGTATTTAGTGTAAACGAAGGAACTCTGACAAAGGATGATACCATCATCTCCGCAGCTTCCTGTACGACTAACTGTTTAGCTCCTATGGCTAAGGCTCTGAACGACTATGCTCCTATCCAGTCTGGTATCATGAGCACCATCCACGCTTACACAGGCGATCAGATGATCCTTGACGGACCTCACAGAAAGGGAGATTTAAGAAGAGCAAGAGCAGGCGCTGCTAATATCGTTCCCAACTCCACCGGCGCAGCTAAGGCTATCGGCCTGGTTATTCCGGAACTGAACGGCAAGCTGATCGGTTCCGCGCAGCGTGTTCCGGTACCCACCGGCTCCACCACCATCTTAACAGCAGTTGTTAGGGGCGCGGACGTTACAAAAGAGGGAATCAACGCAGCTATGAAGGCAGCTTCTTCCGCTTCCTACGGCTACAACGAGGATCCCATTGTTTCCTCTGATGTTATCGGCATGAAGTATGGTTCTCTGTTTGACGCGACTCAGACCATGGTAGCTAAGATCGCTGACGATCTCTACGAGGTACAGGTAGTTTCATGGTATGACAACGAGAACTCCTACACCAGCCAGATGGTTAGAACAATCAAATACTTCGCTGAACTGTAATCTTTTGCAGGACAAGCGTAACGGTTCAGGCGCTGGACCGTTACAGACAAGTTATATCAGTGATCCAGCCAAGGGTCCGGTCCGTGGACCGGATCCTTGTTTATGTTTCGGGGCTCTATCCGTTTTCCATAATAGAAAAGAAAAGACAAGTTGAAAGGGGCATGATTACCATGTTAAATAAAAAGACCGTAGATGATCTGACCAATCTCCAGGGCAAGAAAGTATTAGTCCGTTGCGATTTTAACGTACCGTTAAAGGACGGCGTTATCCAGAATTATAACCGTATTGACGGAGCCATCCCCACCATCAAGAAGCTTCTGGACCAGGGCGCCAGAGTGATCCTTTGCTCCCATCTTGGCAAGCCAAAGGGAGAGCCGGTTCCGGAGATGTCCTTAGCCCCGGTTGCCCCCGCGCTGAAAGAGAGACTTGGCGTGGAAGTGAAATTTGTCGATGATCCGAAGGTCACAGGCGAGGAGACAAAGAAGGTGGCCGCCGAGCTTAAGGACGGCGAGGTTCTTCTGCTTCAGAATACCCGCTACAGAGGGGAAGAGACCAAGTACGGCAAGGATGAGAAGGCGGACGCCTACGCAAAAGAGCTGGCTGAGCTCTGCGACTGCGGCGTGTTTGTAAACGATGCTTTTGGTACTGCCCACAGGGCTCACTGCTCCAATGTAGGCGTGACAAAGTACACCAAGGAGAATGTGGTCGGCTATCTGATGGAGAAGGAGATCAAGTTCTTAGGTCAGGCTGTGGAGAACCCGGTTCGTCCTTTCGTTGCCATCTTAGGCGGCGCCAAGGTTTCTGACAAGATCAACGTGATCAATAACCTTCTTGACAAGGTTGACACCCTGATCATTGGCGGCGGCATGGCTTATACATTTGCAAAGGCTCAGGGCCAGGAGATCGGCAATTCCCTGTGCGAGGAGGATAAGCTTGATTACGCTTTAGAGATGGTGAAGAAGGCTGCTGACAAAGGCGTGAAACTGCTTCTTCCTGTTGACCATGTTGAGGGCAAGGAGTTTAACAACGATACGGAGCGCAAGGTTGTTGACGTGATCGACGCGGGATGGTCAGGATTCGATATCGGACCGAAGACCATCGAGGCATACAAGGAGGCGCTGAAGGGCGCAAAGACTGTTGTTTGGAACGGCCCCATGGGTGTGTTCGAGTTCTCCAACTTCGCGGAAGGTACTCTGGAAGTCTGCCGCGCGGTTGCGGAGCTGTCTGACGCTACCACAGTGATCGGCGGCGGCGATTCTGTAAATGCGGTCAAGAGACTGGGCTTTGCTGACAAGATGACCCATATCTCCACCGGCGGCGGCGCTTCTCTGGAATTTTTGGAGGGCAAGGAACTGCCAGGCGTAGCTGCAGCTGACAACAAATAAATACAGGTATCAGAACAAGACAAGAAACAGAGGGGCCCAGGCGCAAGCCTGGCCCTGCAGATGGAGGATAACATGGCAAGAAAAAAAATTATCGCCGGCAACTGGAAGATGAACATGACTCCAACCGAGGCGGTTGCGCTGGTGAATGAGTTAAAGCCATTGGTGGGCAATGAAGATGTGGACGTGGTGTTCTGCGTGCCTGCTATTGACATTGTCCCTGTTGCCGAGGCGGCAAAGGGGACTAATATCCATGTAGGCGCCGAGAATATGTACTATGAGGAGAAGGGCGCTTACACAGGGGAGATCTCTCCCAACATGCTGAAGGACGCAGGCGTGGAGTATGTGATCATCGGCCATTCCGAGAGAAGAGAGTACTTTAAGGAGACAGATGAGATCGTCAACAAGAAAGTTTTAAAGGCTCTTGAGCACGGCATTACTCCCATTCTCTGCTGCGGCGAGACTCTGACTCAGAGAGAGCAGGACATCACCATTGACTGGGTTCGCCAGCAGATCAAGATCGCATTCCAGAACGTGACAGCGGACCAGGCCAAGACGGTTGTTATCGCTTATGAGCCCATCTGGGCCATCGGAACCGGCAAGGTTGCCACTACAGAACAGGCCCAGGAAGTTTGCGCGGCGATTCGTGTGTGCATAGGCGAGATCTATGACGAGGCTACGGCAGCGGCGATCCGCATCCAGTATGGCGGCTCCGTGTCAGGGGCAAGCGCTCCGGAGCTGTTTGCCCAGGCAGATATCGACGGCGGACTGGTAGGCGGCGCTTCTTTGAAGCCTGATTTTGGTAAGATCGTGAATTATAACAAATAATTGAAACTAAAGAGCTGATGATTCCGGTGTCCGGCCATCCTTTTTATGGGGATGGCCGGACACACTGTATATACAGCTGGCGGTTTATGTGAAATGAAAAGAGAAAGGTATACATCTGTGGAACAATTGATCGGGAGAACTCCTTTGCTGGAGCTGACGCGCCTGGAGGAGAAGCTGGGCCTGAAAGCCAGGGCGCTGGCAAAGCTGGAATACTTAAATCCGGCGGGCTCTGTGAAGGAGCGGGTGGCCAGAAGCGAAGGCGTGCTGGTGGGCATCTCGTGGGGGCCGCGGCCTGGGCGGCATTGGAGCTGGCTAAGAGGGGAAGATGATCGCGGCGCTTCTGCCGGATACGGGAGATCGGTATTTGTCGGCGGGGTTGTTTGATGAATGATGGAATTTCGAGCACTATTTACGCTGACGCGTGTTTTGCCTGCAGCCTGGAAGCTGGAGACAAATTACAGCAACAGCGGCATAAAGGCGGAAAATCATGGAAAATGTAAAGATCCTTGTGATTGAGGATGAGACGGATATAAGAGACCTGCTGCGGATGAATCTGGAGGCGGTGGGCTATGAGGTGGATACGGCTGCGGACGGAGATGAGGCGGCGGAGAAGATCCGCTGCCAGGGAACGGAGATTAACCTGGCCCTGACGGATGTGATGATCCCGGGGCCCGACGGGTTTGAGCTGTTTCCCCTTATGGAGGAGAGAGGGAGTTTTATGGGGAGTAGAAGGGCTTGGGCGGCTGTTCCTGCGCAAAGTGGCAGAATAATAAAATTGCTGTTTAGTTGAGTCGAAGTAGTTGTTCCTGATTTTATCTTTGATCTCTCCTGTCAGCATTCTTTCAATACTTGTGTTGTCATAAAGCTCATGAGATAGTAACCATTCAAGATTTCGGATCAACCGCAGATTGGAATCACGGGCGATCTATGACAACACTCTTGCGGAGTTGAAAAAATCCGAGCGGCAGAACGCGGAATTTCTGTCCAATGTGTCCCATGAGATCCGGACTCCCATTAACATGGTGCTGGGGATCAGCGAAGTCATATTGGAAAAAAATATTTCCCCCGATATCCGGGCAGACATGCAGTCTATAAAACTGGCGGGCAAGCGTCTTTCCAATCAGATCGTCAATATGCTTGATTATACGGAGATCATGGAAGGAACTCTGATCCCAACTAAAGAACCATACCGGATCATTTCCGTACTTAACGACCTGATCACCATGACCGCCATGCAGAGCGGCAAGCAGCATCTGGAAATGGTATTTGATCTGGACCCAAAGATCCCGGCGGTTCTTATCGGAGATGTAGAAAAAATCTCTCATGTTCTGAAGATCATTGTAGAAAACTCCATTAAATTTACGGAAGAAGGCGGCATTAACGTATATATCCACTTCCGGCAGGAAAGCTATGGGGTTAATCTGATGATCGACATCTATGATACCGGAATCGGCATGACCGATTCCCAGCTGACCCAGATGTGCGATGATTTTTATCAGGCAGATTCCGGAAGCAGCCGATTTGCGGGAGGGCTTGGGCTTGGCCTTCCCATTGCGCGGGGGCTGCTCCATGCCATGGGCGGATTTATCCACTTTAGCAGCTCCGAACAGCAAGGTCTGCAGGTCCACATCACCATTCCTCAGGGAGTGGAAAAAGATACGCCGGCCATGATCGTAACCGACCCAAAACAGCTTTGCATCGCATGTTACTTCCGTCCTGAGAAATACAACAGCGATGAAGTGAAACGATACTATGACAAAATGATCTATCACATGATGGAGGGACTTAATCTTGACGGGTATCAGGCCCACAATTTTGAAGGTCTGGTGAAACTGCTGAATACCCGCCCTCTGACCCATGTATTTATCGCTCAGACAGAGTATGAGGAGAATCATTCCTATTATGAAGATCTGGCAAACAAACTTCAGGTGGTCATTATCGCGGACCGTGATTTTACTTTAAGCAGGCACAGTAAACTTTTAGTGATCCGCAAGCCGTTTTTCGCCCTCTCCGTGGTAAATCTGCTTAACGGCGAGGTAGAAGAAAACGGATTTGGGGAAGCGCAGGCTGCGGGCCGCAAGCCCTTCTCCTGTGACAAAGTCCGGGTTCTCGCTGTCGATGATGAAGAGATGAACCTTGTGGTAGCCAAGGGTGTTCTGGGCAGCTACAACATACAGGTGGATACCTGCCTAAGCGGAAGGGAAGCTGTGGAGCGGTGTTCTACTACGGACTACGATATTATTTTCCTGGACCATATGATGCCTGGCTTTGACGGCGTGGAAACCATGAGACAGATCCGGACCATTCAGGACGGAAAATATAAAGATCTTCCCATAATCGCGCTTACCGCCAACACCATCAGCGGCGCAAGGGAGATGTTCCGCAACGAGGGCTTTACGGAATTTATACCAAAACCAATTGAACGCCCTGTTCTGGAACGGGTGCTGCGCAAGGTGCTGCCGGAGGATCAGGTGCAGTATGAAGAGATGCCCGTAACCCCGGAGGAAGCTCCTTTGCCGGACCATGCCGGATCTCCAAAACCATCTGCTCAAACGGAACCTGAGGCAAAAAATTATATCCGTAAAAAAGGTTCCTCGAAAAAATCCGCCCGTAAAAAGGGCTCGCCTATGAATATATTTTCGAAACGCGGCAGATCACAGCAGCGGGTGTCAGAAGTTGACATACCAAAAGCCACTGCTCCGGAATACGACCTGCCCGAAACCGGCCAAACCAATGATAATGTTTCAAAACGCGGCAGATCACAGCAGCGCATCATGGAGATCGATATACCAAGAGCCACTGCTCCGGAGTACGAGCTGCCGGAAACTCCCATACCCAATGATCCCATCCCAAAAGACAGGATCTCAAAGGGCAGTATTTTGAAATACCGCATCCCGGTATACAGTATTCCAAGAGGCAGAGACTTTAAGGACTCGGTGGGAAGATACCGCAAAACGGAACGAGATCTGCCGGAGGATACTCTGACAGAATACGGATTCGCAGATCATAACGATCCACAAAAAGGCGGCTATACGGATCCCGACGGCTTAAGCGAAGGCCCGGCAAATAATGATCCAGCGGATCAAAACATATGGGACGCAGACCTGAAGGAAGGCGCTTACACAGACTTTGATGAGTCGCAGGAACCGGATGAAGACGATCTTACGGATTACGATGCCCCGGACGCTGCTCCGGAAGAAGACGGACTATGGGATGATGATACCCCGGACGACAGCTCCGGACTTTCCCTGTCTGCCGATGCCTCCCAGCCTTTCGCCCCTCTCTCCCGCGTAGGCATAAACGTGCAGCTTGGGCTGGATTACTGCTGCGGGGAAGACGGATTTTACATGGAAATGCTCGACATGTTCTATACCCAGGCCGAGAAAAAGAAAAGCGAGATCGTTGCTCTGTACGACGCGGCTGATTGGGACGAATACACGGTCAAAGTCCATGCGTTAAAAAGTACATCCATGACCATCGGCGCGGAAGGTCTGGCAGAACAGGCCAGGCTGTTGGAGCAGGCCGGAAAGACCAAAGATATCGACTTCATCCGGCGCAACCATGACGCGCTGCTGCGCCTATACGATGAGATCTGCAAAACCATTGCGGAATTATAAAGGAGAAACAGGAGGAAAGATCGGTGTGTTGAAAAAGTGGTTTGAACTTATCTATGACCATAAGATCAATCTGCGGGAACGATTGTTCCGCGTAGTCACAGGCATCTGTATGATCGCATTGACGATCATACTGCCTATGGGAAGGACTCCTTTGAATCTGCTGATCCTGGCCGTAAGCCTTGGGCTTATATCTGTTATTGTAAAGATCAGTATTCGAAAGGAATGTGTCCATGCAGGAGCCACCGCCATTACCGTCCTGCTTCTGGTGCTTTTCCCCATAAGCTTTTTTACGGCAGGCGGTTTTTACAGCGGTATGCCGGAATGGTTTGTGCTCTGCTTTATTTACATCAGCCTGACTCTGGAAGGACGGCGGAAAGGCTTTTTTTTCCTGCTGTGTACGGCGGAGACTCTGCTATGTTACTATATGTCCTTTTATTATCCGCAGTATATGGCGCAGAACACCCAGGCCAACTCCTTCTTTGATTCCGCCTTTTCCGTTGTGCTGGTGGGAATTCTGACCAGTGTGCTGCTGCTGTTCCTCACTAAGCTTTACGACCAGGAGAACGAGCTTTCCAGACAGCAGAAAAAGGAGATCGAGGAGTTAAACAAAGCGGAAAATCATTTCTTTTCCAGCATGAGCCATGAGATTCGAACGCCTATCAATACCATCATCGGATTAAATGAGATCATCCTGCGCAAAACGGATATTCCCGATGATGTGATCGAAAACGCGAGAAATATCCAAAGCGCCAGCAAAATACTGCTTACGCTCATCAATGATATCCTGGATCTGTCCAAGATCAAATCCGGAAAAATGGAGATCATTAACGTTTCCTACGAAACAGGCGCCCTTTTTTCCGAGATCGTCAATATGATCTGGATCAAGGCAAAGGAAAAAGGGCTGGAGTTCCGTCTCCATGTAGACTCCTCCATACCAAGTATGCTCTGCGGGGATGAGGTCCGCATCAAACAGATCCTCATCAACCTTTTGAATAACGCGGTAAAATACACAAGCGAAGGCTCCATCACGCTTTCCGTGCGGTGTGAGCGGCTGACACTGAACAGAGTCCGGGTCTGGTATACTGTCCATGATACGGGCCAAGGTGTAAAAAAAGAAAATATCCCCTATATTTTCAACGCGTTTAAGCGGGTAAATGAAGAGAAAAACCGCCATATCGAGGGAACGGGGCTGGGTCTTAGTATCGTACACCAGTTAGTGGAGCTGATGGGCGGAGAGATCAGCGTTGACAGCGTTTACACAAAAGGTTCTACGTTCCTTGTGATGCTGGAACAGGATATTGTGGACGATAAGGAGTTGGGGACCTTTACGCTGACCTCCCGGGTAAGGTCCCGGGACGGGAAAGCCTACAAGCAGAGCTTTGAAGCGCCGGATGCCCATATTCTGGTGGTGGATGACAATGAGATGAATCTGATGGTGGTGAAGAAGCTGCTTTCAGAGACAAAGATCCAGCTGGATACGGCATTAAGCGCCGCCGAATGTCTAAAGATGACCCAAAACCAGCATTATGACGCCATCCTGATGGATCACCTGATGCCTGAGATGGACGGGATCCAATGTCTCCACGCCCTTCGGACACAGCCCGGCGGATTGTGCCAGGATGTTCCTGTGGTGGCGCTGACAGCCAACGCGGGAAGCGATAATCAGCTTCTTTACCGAAGAGAAGGTTTCAGCGGCTATCTGGCCAAACCGGTCAGCGGCTCATTGCTGGAAGCCGCCGTGTTAAGTATCCTGCCAAAGGAACTGGTAAAGATCTACGAGGATCCCACCCAGTCAGAGATCGGAAAAGATATCCTGATCTTTGAAAAAGCCTTGCGGACATTTCTCGTCATTACAACGGACAGTGTCTGCGACCTTCCGGAATCCCTAGTAAATGAGTTCGGCATCCGGGTATGTCCTTACTATGTCTTCACAGACCATGGACGGTTTATGGATGAGGTGGAACTGAAGGCGGATGAACTGCTTTCACACATAGCTCTAGGGAAAAACGGCACCTCCCAGCCTCCCAGTGTGGAAGACTATGAACATTTTTTTGCTCAGAGACTGACAGAGGCCCAGAACGTCATCCATATCACCATGGCAAAGCATACCAGCGGGGGATACGCCAACGCTATGGAAGCTGCCAAGTCCTTTGAAAACGTAACGGTGCTGGATTCCGGCCATCTGTCCAGCAGCATGGGCCTGGTAGTCCTTTACGCGGCTTCTATGGCGGAAAACCATGCTACAAAGACGGATATTGTCAATGCCGTAAAGAAATTGAGGCGTTACATTTCTTCCGCGTTTATCATTGACAGCACCCATATGATGTGTCAGGCAGGCCATATCCCAAAACATATTGAGGTGATTTGCGACGCCCTGCTTCTGCATCCCATCATTGCCCTCCGCAACAGCAAAATGGTGGTTAACGGCGTGGAGATGGGGAATTTTGCCCGCATTGCCAGACGCTATGTCCGAAAGGTACTTCTTAACACCAGGAACATTGACCGCCGCATACTGTTCATTACCTATGCGGGTATGGACTCCAAAAAGCTTAAGTATATCCAGAATCTGGTACAACAGTATTGTCCTTTTGAGCGGGTGTATTTACAGAAAGCTTCTTCTGCCATTGCCAGCAACTGCGGCCCTGGTTCTTTTGGTCTTCTGTTTATGAAGAAGACGGATCTGACTCTGTCTTTATCCGACGCGTCGAAACCGGATACGCCGGTCTGATCCTTTGATAAAAGGGGCTGTTGCGCG
>Ga0224483_100629_pt1 | contig 11469 bp, 10 predicted proteins | sample hydfratestSal1_FD_181453 | JGI IMG/M metagenome (GOLD analysis project Ga0224483, IMG submission 181453) | Metatranscriptome of mouse feces microbial communities from Columbus University, Ohio, United States - Sal1 (Metagenome Metatranscriptome) ... | reverse complement strand
GGTTTTTATAATATCACTGACTTCTGTCATTTGTCAACAAGTTTTTTCATAATTTTTTTTCCACTGCTTTTTTACAGGTAATAACAGCGGAAATTACGATCCCGCCGACTGGTAATGACGCATCCCGAAGCTCCATACCGCACAGCACACCAGCACGATACCCGCCACCCCGAAAGGATACAGGCCATAATACCACCGGTCCGTGCGTCCCAGCAGATATTGCAGCGGATAATACTGGATCAGTGTATAAGGAATGATGTAAGTGCAGATCTGCAGCATCTTTTTCCCGTAAATGTCAATCGGATACTTTCCGTGCTCTTTTGCGCCGTAAGTCAGGATATTAAACGCTTCTATCCCTTCTAATGTAAAAAAGGTAAAGGCCGCCCGCAGCCAGAAGAAGCTGATGAAAAGTATCGTACCGCCGACCAGCATAAACAGCAACGTCATCACCCTGCCCGTCGTCCAGGCAACCGGGCTGACCGCTATCCCATACGCAAACATGACGAGCGCCTGCAGGATCAGGCCGATCCTGTCGATCCGAAATTTGCTGCCCAGCACCTGCAGAACCGCACTGCGAGGCCGCAGCAGGATACGGTCAAACTCTCCCTGCCGCACGATGCCGGAGAACATTGCAAACCCGCCGCCGATGCATTCCGCCAGCGCAAAATCCATCTGGATGACGGAAAAACACAGCAGCACTTCTCCGAACGTATAGCCTTTCACATGCCCGAACCGGGAAAACATGAAATACACCCCCAGTATGCCGTTGAACGCCACAAGAAAACGCCCTGTCACCATCAGGAAGAAGGAAACTCTGTACTGCATCGCACTGCGCAGCGAAATCGTAATATAATGAAAATACACCCTGCTGCTGTTTTTTATCTTTGTGGTCATACCGCTCCTTTCCGCAGTTATCAACTTTCTGTCCGCCTCACGCCCCATTCCCGGATCAACCGCCCTGCACCACGACCTTGTGCTCAGCCGCGCGGCACAGCGCTTTTCCCGCCAGAAGCAGTGTCACAAGCCAAAAGCACTGCAGTCCGATTCCCCGCAGCATCGACGCCCCCGTCAGGTCACCGCTGTAAATCCGAAGCGGCAGATTGAACATGCCCGCGAAGGGGAGCAGCTCCAGAAAGGTCCTGACGCCGTCCGGCATAAACGGCAGCGGAATGATCGCACCGGAAAGAAAATCCACCATAGAAGTAAACATCATCCGCAGCCCCTGGGGCGATATCGTGAAAAAGGCCAGAATATAAGTAAACATACAAAACGCCACCGTCACGCCCAGCCCCAGAAACAAAGTGAGCACAAACAGCATAAAGGGCACCGGACCGGCAGGCGGCGACAGGCGAAACGGCTTCGGCAAAAGACAGGCCACCGCCAGCAGCGGAATGGAACGCAGCGTCGCCACAGAGATCCGGCCGGCCACCGTTTTGACGAACCACATATTATAGACGGAGACCGGGCGGCAAAGCTCATAGGCGATGCCGCCGTCCATAATACTGTCGAAGACCTCGCCGTCTGTCTGCCAAGTCCTGAACGCAGAGAAAAATGCCTCCCGCAGCCATACATAGGAGACCGTCGCCGAAACAGTCATCGGATAAGCCGCAGGATCCGCCTGCCGAAAAGCAAGAAACGCCAGACACTCCATAAACCCCCACAGAATCTGTGTGAACGCACCGCTGACTGCAGCCATGCGGTACTGCAGCCCCATATTGAAACGCAGCCGAAAAAAGGAAAAATACTTTTTACATGCTCTCATATTCTCTCCTCCCTACACGATATGCAGTTGTTGATAAAGAGCGGCCACAATACGCTCCAGACTTTCTTCGGTCTGCTCCGGCTGTGCCGCGGCCGCATTATCATTATCATGTACCGCCGCCAGCACGCGCATATCCTCCAGCGTGCCGTCCATCAATACCCGTCCTCTGCCAATCAGGATGATACGCTTCGTCAACGCTTCGATGTCCTGCATATCATGAGTCGTTAAAATAACAGTGGTTTTGTGCGTCTGATTCAGACGAAGAATGAATTCCCGTACCGCCAGCTTGGACACCGCGTCCAGGCCGATCGTCGGCTCGTCCAGAAAAAGGATCTTCGGCGAGTGCAGAAGAGAGGCCGCGATCTCACAGCGCATCCGCTGGCCGAGGGATAATTGTCTCGTAGGCATTCTCAACAGTTCCTGCAGGTGCAGAAGCTCCGTCAGCTCTTCCATATTATGCCGGTACACAGCGGGAGAGATCGAATAGATATCCTTCAGGAGTTCAAAAGAATCAATCACCGGAACATCCCACCACAGCTGGGAGCGCTGCCCGAACACCACCCCGATCTGTCGCACATGCTCTTTACGGTCTTTCCATGGTATGCGTCCGTCTACAAGACAGCTCCCGCTCTCCGGTGTTAAGATTCCGCTCAGAATTTTAATCGTAGAACTTTTGCCTGCGCCGTTGGGCCCGATGTAGCCCACCATCTCCCCGTCCCCGATGGTAAAACTCACATCCGATAATGCGTGGATAATCTCCACTTTCCGCCGGAACAGCGCCTTGCAGGCCTCTATCATGCCTGCGTTTCTTTTTGCTACTCTGTACGACTTGCATACATGCTCCATCGTGATCATTTTGCTTCCTCCTGGTAGTAATATTTGTCCTCACAGTTACATGAAAATATCTTGCCAAGCAGGTCTTCTTTCTCCGGTAACAGCCGGAGATTACCAAATTGAACTTATATTTCCCGGCGCCAAAAAGGCAGGGTATTTTATTATACCCCTGCCCTTCTGCGCTGTCAACAGCGCCGCGCTGCCTTTTCACAGACTTTTTCTCACGGATTGCGGGTGCATCAGTCTGCGCACGTAATCGCCAATATTCGTAATGCAGCACAGCGTTGCAACCAGAAAAAAAGCCGGGGATCAGGATGATCCACCAGGAATTGGACGAGAGCGCCTTTTCCGCCAGAGACAGCATACTGCCCCATGTGATCACTTCCACCGGAAGGCCGATTCCCATAAAACTGAGGGTGGACTCCGCCACGATCCCGTTGCGCACATTCATCACCGCCATAAACATAATGGCCGGCATAAAAGCCGGTATCAGATGTTTCCGCAGTACATGCCGGAAACCGCCTCCCATACATTTTGACGCGATGACATACTCACTGTTTCTGAGCTGCCGCACCTCGCTTCTGACGATCTTCGCCATACTCATCCAGCTCGTGATCCCTGTCGCAAAGGAGATACTCAGCACACTCGCCTCTCCCAGTGCCGCCTGCAGCATGACCACGGACAAAAGCCCCGGCACACTGAGCAGTATTTCCGCCAGGCGCATCATCAGCGCATCCAGCCATGCGGGAGCGCAGCCGCTGGCCGCTCCGTAGACAATGGCCACGGCAGTGGAGAGGAGCGCCGACGCTGCCCCGATCAGGAGAGAGATCCTGCCCCCGTACCAGATCATGGAAAAAATATCCCGCCCCATGGTGTCCGTGCCAAACAGAAATTCCCTGCCCGGCATAATATTGTAGTTCTGCAGATCCAGATATGTGGGATCTTTGGTCATAATAAGCTCACATGCCAGGCAGCCGCATACGATCACGGCCAGCACCACCATCGACAAAAACGGCCGGTCCCGGTCCTTCTTTCGCCGCGGCAACGTCTCTTCCTGCGCCGTCCTGCGGATACCTGCTATTTCAAATTTATTTTCCACGCCGCCTCCTGTCTCTCACACCGTCATTTCGTAAAACTGCGGGGATCTATTTTCTCATTGACTGCCTGCGCCGCATAGCTGCACAATATGACCACGGCCCCGGAAAGCAGGCCAAGGAGCATCAACAGATTGTAATCCTTATACCGCGCACTTTCATAGGAAAGCGTGCCCAGCCCCGGATAGGAGAAAACAGTCTCCACGATATAGGTCCCGCCCATGATATGGGGCACCGATACCGCCATGATACTTAAATAGGAAGGAAGCACGTTCCGCACACAATGACCAAACACCACCCGTCGCCTCGTCAACCCTTTGGCCTGCGCAAGCAGAACGTAATCCGACCGCATTTCTTCCAGAATCCTGTTGCGGATCATATAGGCGTAATACCACAGATGGCTGATGACTACAACGGCCATCGGCAGAAGCAAATGCCTGACGCGGTCCCAGAGGTCCTTTTCTCCTCCGACAGTGTACGCGCCGCTGCCGGGAAGCCATTTCAGATTGACCGAAAAAAGAAGTATCAGCAGCAGCGAAAGCCAGAACTCCGGAATACAGCTTGTGACCGTACCGGCCCGGCAGAGAATCCTGTCCGCAGTCTTCCCCTCATGCCTTGCGCAAAACACGCCCAAAAGCAGCGACAGACAAAATAACAGTACAAAACCGGTCCCACCCAGAAGCAGTGTGTTGCCGGCCCGCTCTGCGATCACCTCCGGCACATCCATCTTATATTTATAGGAAATACCGAAGTCCCCGCACAGCGCATTTTCAAGCCAGCGGATATACTGAACCGAAAGCGGATCCTTTAACCCCAGCTTCTCTTCCGCCCATTCCCGCTCTTCCACGCTCATCTTCTCCACACGGTCTCCGTAATAAGAGACAAGCGGATCGCCGGGCGCAAGTCGGGAGATATAGAACAGTGCTGCGGACAGGAAAAAGAGGCTCAGAACAAAAGACAGCGCTTTTTTACCAAAATATTTCATTTTTCCTCCATTCCGAAGCGCCTGCACTGAGGACGCGGGCAGAATTTCAGATTCTGACTGCCGATCCGGTACGCCGCGTCCAGAAGCGCTTTCGTGTACGGGTGCTGCGGGGCGGCGAACAGTCTTTTCGTCTCTCCCACTTCCACCAGCTTCCCCTGCCGCATGACGCCGACCCGGTCACAGAGAAATCTCACCATGGCCAGATCATGCGCGATAAAAAGAAACGAAAACCCATGCTCTTTCTGCAGATGCCTGAACAGATTCACGATCTGGGCCTGAATCGACACGTCCAGAGCCGCGATCGGTTCATCCGCAACCAGCAGCTCCGGCTCCATGGTCAGCGCTCTCGCGATCGCCACCCGCTGTCTCTGGCCGCCGGACAGCTCAAAAGGATGCCTGTCCAGATACCTCTCATCCAGACCGACATAGTGCATCTGAAACGCCGCCTCCGCCCGGTATGAACCACGGGGCGGTATGCGATGCTGTATTTTCATCGGCTCCGTGATGATATCGCACACCTTCATGCGCTGATTCAGGCTGGAATCCGAATCCTGAAATATGATCTGCCTCACCGACTGCAGCATTTTCCTGTTGGCGCGAAAAGCCTCCCGGTCGCAGGTATCAATACCCCGGTACAAAATCCTGCCCCGCGGCTGATAAATATTCATAATACAGCGGGCCACCGTCGATTTTCCGGAACCCGATTCCCCCACCAGGCCGAAGATCTCCCCTCTTTTTATCCGAAAAGAAATATCGTCAACCGCCGTGACAGCACTTTTCTTATCCGACAAAAACGTATGCGTAAGGTGCTGTACATCCAGCAGGATCTCGTCCGATGTTTCACGGCCCGCGTCCGCATGCAGTTCTTCTCCCTCGTTCCGGTCCTCATTCCCGCCCTGCTCTTCAGCCGGTTTCTGAACGCCGGGCGCTCCTTTTTGCGGAAAAATGTATACCGGCAAAGCAATCGGCGGTGTGATCTTCGGCGCTCGTTCGTCCAGCAGCCACGTCGCCGCATAGTGGGTGTCGCTGACGCGGAACATCGGCGGCTCCTCTTCATAGTCGATGGCCAGCGCATAAGGATTACGGCAGGCAAAAGCGTCTCCCTTCGGCGGATCGATCAGCGCAGGCGGCATCCCCGGAATGGCATCAAGCGTCTCCCGGTCCTTCGAAAATGACGGCAGCGCCTGCATAAGTCCCCAGGTATAGGGATGCCGCGGGTCGCGAAAGATTTCTTCCGCAGTGCCCGTCTCCACGATCTTCCCGGCGTACATGACGGCCACACGGTCCGCGGCCTGCGCCGCCACCCCAAGATCGTGTGTCACCAGAACCGAGGCCATCCCCAGCTCCCGCTGAAGATCACGTAAAAGTTTAAGGATCTGCGCCTGAATCGTCACGTCCAGCGCCGTCGTGGGTTCATCCGCAAACAGGATTGCCGGACTGCCGGCCAGCGCGATGGCCAGCACGCAGCGTTGCCGCATACCGCCGGAAAAGCTGTACGGATACAGTTTCATCCGCTCCTGCGCCCGGTCGATCTCCACCAGTCTCATCAACTCCAGCACCCGATCATGCACGGCTTCCCGCGAAATCTTCGGTTGATGTACCCGGACCGCCTCCGCGATCTGCGCGCCTACGGACATGGTCGGGTTCAGGGCGGTCAGAGGATCCTGCAGCACCATGGAAAACAGTTTTCCCCTAAGCTTTTGCATCTCCCGCTCCCGATAACCGCTGATCTCCACACCGTTGACATATATGCTGCCGGACTTGATCCGGGCGGAGGTGGGCAAGAGTTTCATGATACTTTTACACAGCGCGCTTTTCCCGCATCCCGACTCTCCCACTATGGCCAGCGTCTCCCCGGGACGCAGCGTGAAGCTCACATCCCGCACGGCCTGTACTTCTCCTTGATCCGTCTCAAAGCTGACGGACAGATTTTTTACTTCCAATAACTCTGTCATTTCTCCTCCGTTGCGGGATCCGCCGCCAGGTTTCGTAAAGTCGAAGCATTTTCCATGCTCTGACCAGGCCGCCTCAGTGGAAAGTCCACTCGGCCACATTCCAGAAAATCCCCACGCCGTGATGCCCCATGACCGTATCGGCGCAAATGCCCTCGATCGCGCTGTCCGCCACGTAATTGGCATCCACATAGCAGATGAAGGCAAAAGCCGGATCCGCCGCCAGCGCAGTCTGAAACCGGTCGTACGCCGCCGCACGGACTGCCGGATCGTCGGACTGCCGGGCCTCATGCAGGTACCGGTCAACTTCCGCGTTGGAATAACCGCTGTAATTCGCCCCTTTATTCGTACCGAACACCTTATAGGTATGGTCGTCCGCGTCAAACGGGCTGCCCCAGCCGATCAGATAGGCCATCTGTCCGGCCCAGTCCACCTGCACCGGAATCTCCACCGAACAGTCAATCCCCACTTCCCGCAGCTGCTGTGCGGCGGCCTGCGCGATATCCACCCTGACCTGATCTCCCGCGCCTACGCTGATCACAAACCCGACTCTCTCCCCGTTCCTCTCATAGAAGCCGTCCTCTCCCATCGTACAGCCGGCAGATTCCAGAATATCCTTTGCCCGCTGCGGATCATAGGCATAATGGTCCACGTCCTCGTTGTCATAGACATTGCGCTGCAGGGGACCGTAGGCCGGCACGCCCTGTCCAAGCAGGATGGCGTCGATGATCGCCTGCCGGTCGATGGCACAGCAGACCGCCGGTATGATATCCCGGTTTTTCTTCCAATACTCATGTTGAAAATTAAAAAGGATACCCCGGTAATCGGATGTTTTCATTTCATAACAGGTATAGCCTTCCGTGTCCGCAAAGTTCCTGGCATCCCGCGGCGTCAGCAGCGCCAGATCCAGCTCCCCGGACTTCATCTGCAGCGCCTTTGCGGTATCGTCCGGCACGATCTTGAAGACAATCTTCTCGATCTGCGGCGCTCCCTTGAAATAAGTCTCATTTCTGCTCAGCGTGATCGCCTGCCCCACATCCCAGCTCTCCAGTCTGTACGGGCCAGTGCCCACCGGACTGCGGAAAAAATCGGACTCCTGCATATCTTCCCCCGCCAGCAGATGCTCCGGCAGGACCGCCATGGTCATGTAATCCAGAAAAGCCACATTGGGTGCTGCCAGCTGAAAAGAGACTGTATGCTCGTCGAGTATCCTGATCTCTTCCACGTCCTCATAGTTCGGCGCATTTTCCGATCCGTTTTCGGGATCCATAATGGCTTCTATCGTGAACTTGACGTCGTCGGCCGTAAACGCCTCACCGTCATGCCACTGCACATTTTTTTCCAGATAAAAAGTGTAGGTACAGGTCTCTTCGTCAAACTCCCAGCTTCGGGCAAGGCCCGGCACCACCTCATTGTCCCCGTTGTGGGCGGTAAGGCCGTTAAAGAGCAGAATGTTGATCTCACCGTGTTCATCCATGGCCGGATTAATCCGCGTGTAGTCGCCGCTGCCATAAACAAGGGGCTCCGTTGTTGCTGTTGTTTCGGCTGTCGTTGTTGTTTCCTTTGCCGTTTTCGCTTCAGTTGTCGTTTCCGTTTCCGCTTCTGTGCCGGCCGGTGCGGCAGTTGTCCCGCCGACACTTCCTGACTCCTGCTTCTGTTCTTCTGCGGCGGCTGCCCCCGTGCCTGTGACCGGCTCCCCGCTCTGTACGCGCTCCGCCCCGCAGGCACACAGCAAAGATGTCGCTGCCGCCACTGCAATAAATGAGATAAACTTTTTCATATAACCGATTCCTTCTATAAAAATAAGACTCTGTTACAGCCGGGAGAGCACCTCACTGACCGAAACATCATTTTCCCGCGCCGCCCGCGCCAGATCCTCATATTCGTACTTCTGTCTTGTAACACCGTATCCGGTCGAAGTCTTTCTTCTGATATCACCGTAAGGAGTCTGCACCGTTTCCACTGTCCGCTCAAGCGTATATCTCCGGTATACGTTCTCTCGGATTCCGATCGTGGTGGTATGCCGGAACAGCAACTGCACCATTTTTTCTTTGTCTTCTGCCCGGCACATCACGCACAGCAGTGTGCCCGGACGGGATTTCTTCATGCCGATCGGCACCGTATATACATCCAGCGCTCCGGCTGCAAACAGCTCTTCCATGGCAAAGCCAAGCGCTTCCCCGGTCATGTCGTCCACGTTGCAGTTAAGCTCCGTTATGTAATCGCCCGCGCTCTCCGTCTCCCCCAGCAGCGCACGGACACAGTTGGCCGCCGGAAAATCCTTTTTGCCCATACCGTAACCGATAGCCGTCGTCTTCATCACCGGCATACTGCCAAACCGTGTCACAAAATGTTTCAGTAAGGCGGCCCCCGTCGGCGTACACAGTTCCCCTCTGGTCTCTCCTCCATAAATCGGCACGTCCCGCAGGATATACGCCGTGGCCGGCGCCGGTACGGGCAGGATGCCGTGGGCGCAGCGCACCTGGCCGCTCCCCACGTGAACCGGCGATGCGATCACCTGTCCGGGGCCGATCTTCTCCATCAACAGGCAGACCGCCGTCACATCAGCCACCGCATCCATCGTTCCCACCTCGTGGAAATGTATCTCCGTCACCGGAACGCCATGCGCGTGACTCTCCGCCTCGGCGATCAACCCATAGACCGCAAGAATATCCGCCTTTACCTTGTCCGATACCGGAAGGTGATGAACAATATGCTCAATCTCATGCATACCGCTGTGGTGGTGATGTTGATGCGTGTGAACATGGTGGTGATGCTCATGGCCTGCAACAGCATCCTGGGCCATCGGATTGTGGTGTTCGTGATGATCGTGTTCATCGTGATGCTCATGGCCACTGTCATGGTGATGGTGATGGTGTTCGTGGCCGGAAACATGGCTATGTTCCTCCGCATGTTCGTGCATGGACTCATCTTCCCCCATGCCGTGCACCTTCACTGTGATATGCGTGCCGCCAATGCCGCATTTACTCACCTTTTCCTTCTGCATCATAACGCCCGGGATCTCAAGCGCATTCAACTGCGTCATAAATCCCTCTGCGTCCGGAAGCAGCTCCAACAACGCTGCCGTCAACATATCCCCCGCCGCTCCCATGCCGCAGTCCAAATATAAAGTCTTCATTTTGATAATCATGCCTCCCTTTTTTAACGTGTGGATTTGTCACCATAAGGCGCAAACCGTCATTTCTTCTGCGTCATATGGTTGATCATCCCGGCCAGATATCCGGCGCCAAAGCCATTGTCGATATTGACCACCGACACCCCGCTGGCGCAGGAATTCAACATAGACAAAAGAGCGCTCACCCCATGAAAAGAAGCGCCATAGCCTACACTTGTGGGCACCGCGATCACCGGGCAGTCCGCCAGTCCGCCGATCACGCTGGCCAGCGCCCCCTCCATGCCTGCGATCGCAATGATCACAGATGCGCTCATGATCTCATCCATATGTGCCAGCATCCGGTGCAGCCCCGCCACACCCACATCATAAAGGCGCACCACCTCGTTGCCGTGCACCTCGGCGGTAAGCGCCGCCTCCTCGGCTACCGGAATATCGGAGGTTCCGCCTGTGGCAACCACAATCCTGCCGATGCCGTCCGGCGCCGGCATCTTCCCGATCACGCCGACGCGGGCCTCCTGCCGGTAATCCATATCGTAGACCGCAGAAATGCGCTCCGCCGCTTCCGAAGACAGACGGGTGATCAGAATCGTCTGCTGCCCGTTTTGCTGCATGGCTTCTATAATACCGCGCATCTGCTCCGCCGTCTTGCCGGCGCCGTAGATAACCTCCGGCGCCCCCTGTCGGATACCGCGATGCATGTCCACCTTGGCATAGCCGATATCCTCAAAAGGCGCTTTCTTAATGGCGAGAAGCGCTTCGTCCACAGAGATCTCCCTGCTTCGCACCGCCTCCAACATCTTTCTGATCTCACTGTTCATGTTTTACCCCGTTTCCCTGCCGCGGTTCCAAATCAAGCAGTACCGCCGCATAATATTTTCTCAGTTCCCGAACGATATTTTCTCTGTCTACCACCGCCTGCCCTATCTGATCGGCCGGAAACTGCAGTCTTGCAACGTCTCCCATCCTGCGCACCCGGAAATCCCTGAATCCCATTCCGGACAGATAAGATTCCGCGGCTTCGGTGGCCGCAAGTTTCTCCTCCGTAATCCTTTCCCCGGCGGGAATCCTGGTGGCAAGACAGGCATAGGCCGGCTTATCCCAGGTAAAAAGGCCGGCCTCCCTCGAAAGACGCCGGATCTCATCCTTGGTCAGCCCGCAAAGCCGGAGAGGAGACAGCACCGACAGTTCTCGAAGCGCCCGCATGCCGGGCCGGTCACCTTCTTCGTCAGACGCATTCGTACCGTCCAGCAAAACGGAAAAGCCACCTGCCCGTGCCGCTTCGCCGATCGCTTCAAAGATAATCTTCTTACAGTGGTAACAACGGTCCGGCGGGTTTGATGCGACAGCCTCCGGCGTCAGCACGTCCGCCTCCAGAATCCGCAGATCCGCTCCCAGCTCTTTTGCAAGTCTTATCCCGTCGTCCAGCTCAAACTGCGGTTGAAAGACCGATCTCACATAATAAGCCCGCACTTTTGCCCCGCACTGCAACGCCGCATAGAGCAGATAAGCCGAATCCACACCCCCGGAAAAGGCGATCGCCACCTGCGGATTTTCCGTAAAAAACTCGGATAAGTTCATGTTGTCAACGTCCTCTCTTTCTCGTTCGCAAATATCCTCTCTAAACTCAAAAAAGACACACGGTCCCTCTTGGAAAAACCGTATGCCTTCCTGTACATACATACTTCAATATAAATATAGCCATAAAT
>Ga0224483_100625_pt1 | contig 11490 bp, 4 predicted proteins | sample hydfratestSal1_FD_181453 | JGI IMG/M metagenome (GOLD analysis project Ga0224483, IMG submission 181453) | Metatranscriptome of mouse feces microbial communities from Columbus University, Ohio, United States - Sal1 (Metagenome Metatranscriptome) ... | reverse complement strand
CACCCCCTTACCGCACAGCCTTACTCCCCGGCGCCCCCCGCCGCCTGGATCCTCCTTTGGATCTCCCGGTTTAATTCCCCTTCGTAGGCCTCTACGTCTACCTGCTTCTGGTATTCCTGCATATACGCTTCCCAGGCCTGCGCAAATTCCTCTTTGGGAGACATAATCACCTGGGGCAGCCACAGCCTTTTTACCTGCTCCATCTTGGCAAGCGCTTCCCCATGGGGGCTGTCCCCCGGCCAGTCCTCTTTGCAGGAATACAGCGGATACCAGGCTGCCCCTATTTTCTCCGGCCCCAAAAATTCCTTCCAATTCTGATACTCATAAGCGTCCAGCAAGGCTTTGTCATATTCCGAAAGCTGGGCATAATATTCCCCCGGCTGCTCCCCTGGGTTCACGGTGTTAATGCCATCCGCAAGCATCCCCGTATAGGCTGGGAAATAAGGGTAGCCGTAGATATTTTCCTTAAGGTATTCCCCGTCCTTGCGTATTTCCCGCTGCTCCTTTGTACGGTAAAATACCCCATCCTCCCCTACCTCATAATCTATCCCTTTCTCCCCCCAGTGGCGCAAGACCATAAGTTCTGGCGAAAGCAGCTGGTCTATGAAACCCAAGGCCCCTTCCACATCCTTACAGTCCACAGAAATCCCAATCCCTGCCCCTGTATTCACCTGGTACTCCGTACAGTTATAATTCCCCTCAATCCCTGCCTCTGCCGTAATCCCAAAAGGCACGTAAGTGCGGTCCTCCATCCCCCGGGCATACAGGCTGTTCTGCGCACTCATCACATTCCAGAACTGATCCACAAACCCCAGCACATTCCCCTCAGAAATCCGCTCAATATACTGGTTATAAGACAGCGTGAAGGTTTCCGGGTCAACCACCCCCTGGTGATACATCTCACACAGCTTTTGGTAATATTGGCGCGCCTCTGGGATGGTATCATAGACGGAAGCCTCCTGTGTGACAGGGTCCACAATGGCACAGCCGTCGTTAGGGTAGCCTGCCAGGAACATAGGCGGGTTCTCCAGGCAGTAATACCGCCATCCGTCACATAGGATCTCAAACCCGATATTTTTCTTCCCCCCTGTCTCTGGGTGTTCTTTTTGGTAAGAGACAATAAGGTCAAAATATTCATCCAATGTTTTCAGCCGCGGGAACCCAGCCCATTCCAAGACCCGTTTCTGGATCCAAAAAGCCTCCCCTGCCGGGATGGTCGCAGTATCATGGCCCTGGACGACGCCAAAAGGAGGGATAAAGTAAATATGCCCATCCTCTTTGCGCAAGGATTCCCATTGTTCCCTGCTCAGATACCCCTCTAGGTTCGGGTATTTTTCCAGGTATCCTTCCAACGGGACCAACGCCCCTGCCGCTACTAACCGGTCAGAAGCATCTGACCCATTGATAAAATCTGGGTATTCCCCAATCCGGATCATGCTTTCAATCCGTTCTGTGGAGGTCTGCTCATTCATCCATTCCACATTTACTTGCACCCCAGTCTGCTCCGCAATGCGCCTTACCATACGGTTATCTTCCGGCACCGGCTCCCCTGGCATGGCAAAAAACGCCGTAAACTGCTTTACCCTGCCTTTCTGCCCCAATGCGGCCAATAGGAGGCAGCTCCCAAAGGCAATGATCCCCAAAGCAGCCAGCCACCTGCCCCAACGCTTCCCGCCCTTTTCCATAAAAAACTTCCTTTCTGTATATTCCTGCCATCCTTTATCCCTGGCTCTCCCTCTCTGCCCTCTTGCGGATCCGGTACTGGTTGGGCGTCATGCAATTCTGCTGTACAAACTTATTGATAAAATACTCCACCTTCCCAAACCCTACTTCTTCTGCAATGGCATAAATACGCATATCCGTACCTGCCAAAAGCTCCTGCGCCCTTTCAAGCCGGAGCTGGTTGAGGTAATCCCGGAATACCATCCCATGCCGCTTCTTGTAGAGCTGCCCCAAATAGACATTATTTACATAGAACCTCTCCCCCAAAGACTTTAAGCTTAATTTCTCCTGGTAATGCGCCTGCACATAATCATCCACCCGGTCCAGCACATTTTTCGCTTCCTGGCTGCGCACCTGCGCCAAATACCCGGCATAATCGCTAAAAAAGCCTGTAATCTCTTCCGTGCTCCCGCTCAGTACCAGCTTGTTGAAGGACTCCTTGCCGATATAAGCTAGGATTTCCTGCTGGTTTGTCTCATCGTCAAATTCCTGTACCATTTCCATAAGGCGGTATAGGATATGGTAAATACTGGCATTCACCATTTCCATATTCATATCGCTGTCCCGGATCTGGTTAAAAACTGCATTGGCGCAATGCCCTATCTTTTCCTTCTGGTTGTTCTTTACGGCATCCAAAAGCTGCCTCACCGCCTCCTCCCGCACGCCAAAGGAAGGCTTCCGATAGCGGAATTTCTCATAATCCATGACCTGCCCTTCCTCTTTGGCCAGCCCATGGAGGCACCTGGCCACCTGGATGGAAGCTACGGACTTCGCAAGCTGCTCCAAGGAACTGGACTGGCCCACATAGACTTGGATCTGGTATTGGAAATGCTGGTTTACCCGCTTCTGCAGGTATTCCAAATAGGCCTCTTCCCCCATCCCCATATCCTTGTACAGGCAAGGGGAAAGCAAAAGGCCTGTGCCAAAAATTTCCCCCTTCGCCTCAATCAAGGGCACCACATGGCAGAATGCATTCCCTAAAAGGCTCCTAAGGTACTGGCGCAGCGCTTTTTGCTGTTCCATCCGTCCCCCGTGGTTAAGCCCGGAAAACCCCTCCTGCCACTTGTCAAACTCGAAACTCACGTATTTCCAAGATTCCTGGGGCTCTAACCAGCGCCTTACCTGCGCTAGGTTCTCTTCTGAAAATTTCCCCATCAGAATCTGGGAAATATGGAAATCATATTTTTCCTGCCGCTCTTTCCTATCCTTCTGGAAATCCTGGTTAATCTTTTTTAAGATGGCTACCAATTCCTTCTCCTGGACAGGCTTAAGCATATAATCCAATACCTGCATACGCATGGCCTCCCTGGCATAGCCGAACTCTGCATAACCTGTCAGGATTACAAAACGGATTTGGGGGGAAATGTTCTGCCTGATATAGCCAATCAATTCCAGCCCTGTCATTCCTGGCATTTTAATATCTACAAATACCAGGTCAATGCCGCCCTCTTCCAGAATCCGGATGGCATCCACGCCGTTTTCTGCCTCTGCTGCAACCTGGCAGCCATACTCCTCCCAGTCCACCAACATCCGAAGCCCCTGCCGGATAAATTGCTCATCATCCACAAGGAGTACCTGGATCATAGCCCTCCCTCCCTTCTCTGGGGACCTGGATGCTGATTTCCGTCCCCCCTCCAATTGTGCTGTTCATGTCAATGCTAATCCCTTCCCCATAATACTGTTTCATCCGCACCACCGTATTCACAATGCCAATGCTCTTCTGGGCATGCTGGATATAGCTCACATCCGCCTGCTCCACTAGCTTCTTAAGTTCTGCCAGGGCTTGGGGCTCCATGCCGCTCCCCTTATCCATGATTTCCACATACAGGCTGCTGTCATCTTCTGAAACCATCACGGTAATGGAACCGCCTCCCACGTTGTTCTCTATCCCATGGACGCAGGCATTTTCCACAAAGTTTATTACCATAAACCTAGGAATCCTGCATTTCTGGCAGCTTTCCTGGATATAGAGGAAGAATTCCAGCCGTTCCCCAAAACGGTATTTCTGGATTTCCAGATACCGCCTCACGTTGCCGCACTCTTCCTCAACCGTTACCACATCTTTGTTCCATTGTATATTGTTCCGCATTAAAATGGCAAAGCTTTCCAGGATACGGGCCGTTTCCGCCTCCTTCTTTAAAATGCTGTGCATGCGGATGGTCTCTAACGCATTGAAAATAAAATGGGGGTTCAGCTGGCTCTGCAGCGCATGGAGCTCCGCCTGCTTCTTGGCAATTTCCAAACTCTGCGCCTGTTCCTTGTTTTTAAAGACTACCTCGACCAGATCTTTTATCCTTGCCACCATCAGGTTGTAGCTTTGTATCATACTGCCGATTTCGTCTTTTGCTTCCTGGAGGGGAATGGCTTCATAAACCCCTTCCTTAATCCGTTCCAGATATTCCTGTGTCGCCGCTACCCGGTCATAGAGGGAGCGGTAGAGAATATAGATATAGAAGGTGGGCAGTAAGAAGTTTACGGTATAAAGGAAAAGCATAAAGGCCTCCTGGCCATGGAGGGCGTCCAGGATGGTAAAATTATCTTGTTTCAGGCGGATGGAAATGGTAGTGCCATAGAGTTCTACCTGGCCAGCTATAGGGTATTCCTCTTTCTGTGCCTCGCTTAACTGCAGGAAATCTTTCCGCCGGTCATTTTTTTCCAGGGACGAAAACAAAATCTTGTCTCCTACGCACAAGCAGTAGCCGATGCCGTCGCAAAACATTTCGATGCGTTCGGAAAGGGATTGGTAATCTAAATCCAAAAGGATGATATTGCCTTCGCCGCAGTAATCAAGCTTCTGGATAGCCACGAGCTTGCGGCCTTTCTCAATGTAGCCCGCAGATTCCTCCCCATCTTCAAAATAGCTGTAAAGGCAGACTTGCCGGTTGCTTTGGGCATATGCCCGGTACCAGCTGCTGGATTGGACATTTTCTTTTTTCACAAAGAACGTACCGTTTATAATGGTGCTGTTTTCCGTGCAGATGGTGATGTTGTAGGCAGAAAGGGCAAGGTAATAGTAATGGATGACGTCATCCTCCATAAGCTGGACGTAGGATTCATAGTAGTGGGAAGGGTCTTTGTAGGTTTGGTTTAGGAAGCGCTTTAGCTTCTCGTTGCGGTTTAAATAATCCGCAAGGGTAATTTGCTGGTTCGCACGTTCCCGGAGTTCAGATTCCAGGAGGCTGGCAACGTTTTTCTTCTTCTGCTCCTGCTCTTTTTTTAGGCCCTGGCGCATGCTCCAGAAAATTCCGCTGTTGGTTACCACTAGGGGGATGATGACACAGACCAGGAACAGAAGGGCTAGCTTGTGTTTTAGGCGGATGTTATCCATAAAGGCTCCTTTCTGGGGGAGAATGCGCCATATTGGGAGGCGTCCCCATCCGATAGAACCAATCTAATCTTCCTTATGTCCCCATAGGGCAGATCCGTTTATTTTACTTTAAAATTCTTCGTCTTTGCTTTGGTGAGCAGCTTCTTATAGTATGCCTTCTTGGAATTCTTAACATCAAAGACCGCAGATTTTTTAATTTTGCCAAAAGCGTTTTTCTGGATCGTCTTTACGGCCGTCCCGCTGAATTTGATTTTCCCAAGTTTTTTGGAGTTATAGAACGCCTCGCTCCCAATGGTCTTTACATATTTGCCTACTACCAGGGTTGTTAGCTTTTTGCTGGACCTGAAGGCTTTTTGGTTTACTGCAGTTACTTTAAAGGACATCCCGTTGTATCTTACCGTGCTTGGGATGGTAAGCTTGGTAAGCTGCTTTGCTGCGCCTGTAACCGTTACGGTCTTAGCAGAAAGGGTGCTCTTGGTAATCTTGTATTTCAGGCTGCCAGAAGTAAAGGTCTTCTTCATGCTGAATGCGGCCGTCTTCTTGATATTCTTAAAAGCATCCTTAGCTATGGACTTGATAGCTATGCCCTGGAAGGTAACCTTCGCAAGCTTCTTGGAATTTGCAAAAGCCTGGGCGCCAATCTTCGTTACATATTTGCCGATAACCACGCTGGTAAGCTTGCTCTGGCTCCGGAAGGCTTTGGAGCCAACTGCAGTTACTTTAAAGGACATGCCATCGTATTTCACAGTGCTTGGGATGGTAGCCTTCGTGAACTGTTTCGTTGTGCCTATTACAGAAGCTTCTTTTACTTTTTCCGTACACTTCGTTATTTTCCATTTCAAGCCGTCTTTGGTAAAGGACTTATTTACATAGGAGCCATAATCCGGCTTTTGCGGGATTAGGGATTTCTCAGCTGCCTCTACTGCTTTTGTCAATGCTGCAAGGGCTGCGTCTACCTCTTCCTGCGTTACCTTTTCTTTGTTCAAGACACCCTTAGCTGTGCTGATGGCTGCCTCCAGCTTCGTTTTCTCTGATGGGCTTAATACCTCCAACAGGTTTTCCGCATGGGATATCTTGGCTGACAGCTTCGTGGTATCCGCCGGGTCTGGCTCTACCGGGGCTGTGGCTGCTTCTGTGAAGCGATAGTAATCCACATTCATGATATTTCCTGTAGAGGCTCCCTTAAATACCAGGAATACATTCCGTGTACCGGTTACCTGGCTTACATCGCAGGTGAGGGCTTTAAAGGTATTTGCGCCGCCTGTAGCTTCTACATCTAAGGTGCCGATTAAGGAGCCCTGCGGGCTGTCTAAGCGGACTTCAATCTTACCGCCCTTCTCAGAGGCTACGTTTGCGGTGAAGGATTTTGCACCCTTCTCGCCAAAGGCCACCTGGGATACAGCCGTCCAGTCGCCGTCCTGCAGGTCTGTCAGCTGGCGGTTAAACTGGCCGAATTTGCCGCCTTCGTCTTGGCACTTGCTTACCTTAATGCCTTTATTCCATGCGATAGTCTCTGCTTCAATCCTATCATATGCGCTTGTTTCACGCAGCTGCGGGATGCCTGCGTAGGTCCCCTTGATAGGCTTGATGGAGCCGTCGCTGTAGAATTCAATCTTGTCAATGTGGGTGGAACGGTATCCCTTCTGGACGCCCTGTGCCTTTGATACGGTCTGGGCATGGTAAATAAAGTAACTCTTCCCTTCAAATACAAAGGTTGCATGATGGTTATTGCCGCCTACGCCGAACCAGTTGGCCGGGTTCTGGAAGATTTCCCCTTTGTAGGTGTATGGCCCCATGGGGTTGTCGCTTTCCATATAGCAGATAGTACCAAAGCCTGGGCCTCCGTCGCCGTGCGGGCTGATAAAGTTCGTACAGTAATTGTAGTAGTATTTTCCGTTGTATTTAAAGATACCGGAATCCTCAAACATGCAGGGGGCGTCAATTAATTGTGCCTCGCCGTCAATGCTTATCATATCATCGCCAAGCTTTGCCACCCTGGCGGTCTTGGGGTTAATCTGCTGGCCATTTGGTACGCCGCCGCCGAAATAAATATATGCGCTGCCATCATCGTCTACCAGGACGGCTGGGTCAAAGCACCATACCACGCCCTGGCACCCAGGGGTCTGGCCGGTAATTAAAGCCTTGCCAATGGGGTCTCTCCATGGCCCTAAGGGGCTGTCTCCCTCCAATACGCCGATACCGGATGCATCGTTTGCAAAATAAAGGAAGAATTTATCCTTGCCGTTTATCTGCTTGTAAGCGATAGCCGGCGCCCAGGAGTGGGCTGCCCATGTAGCCGCGCCGTCCTGCCCTGCCACTTTAATTTCCCCGTGGTCTGTCCAGTTCATCATATCATCCGAAGAAATCACGCGCAGGCTCCGGATGTAGCCATAGTTATTCTCAAGAATCTGCCCGTTTTCATCGTATTGGTAATCATCAGCTGTCATATAGACATATACCCGGCCGTCATATACGATGGCATAGGGGTCTGCGCCAAATTCCTGGGTCATCAGCGGGTTGCCGTACCCTAACTGCTTCGCAAGCGCACCTGTATCAAGGAATTTCAGGTTTACGGTGGTCAGGCAGTCCGTCACGTCATACTCTAAGGCGCCGTTGTCCACCATAATATAATCCGCCCTGAAGCTGGCTGCGTTGTCTTTGTCCACATAGCCTTTCAGCTTTAACTTGATGGTGGCAAAAAGCTTATCTGCTGCCTGGAAGGAAACATTGTCCCCTTTCACTGACAGGATGAGCCTGCCGCCCTTTACGCTGTATTCTGCATTGCCTTTGATTGCGTCTTTCTGGAATACCACATCTTCCACTTCCATAATGTCTGGGATGGAAATGGATGCCTTCAGGCTGGTATGGCCGCCTTCTGGCAAGGGATCCATTGTCATTTCCACTTCACAGGTGCTGTTAATCACACCAGAAACATCACCAGAATTGGACAGGCTTGCCTTCAGGTTGCTAGGCTCCTGGGTTTCCCCGGTAATCTGGTCGGATACGCGGAAATAGTCAAAGTCTACAAATCCCCCTACGGACTTGGTCGCATAGTTGAACAATGCGAACCTGCTGCCCATAAAGTGGGTCAGTTCATAGGTCAGCTTAACGTCTGTGCCAAGCTGTTTCCAAGTGTTTCCGTCAAAGCTGTAATAGAAACGGAGCTTATCCCCGCCAGCAAAGTCAAAGTCTTCTTTCAGGTATACGATATCCCCTTCACAATCCACACTGGCTTTCTCTACCGGATCGTCTTTTTTGACGCTGGAGTTGGAGGAAGCATCTACCATCACAAGCTTGGCGCCGCTAGCTTCTTTCTTTACGGCAATGTATCCGTAATTGTAGGAGAAGGATGCTAAGCCTGCCACATCGCCTGCCTTCATATTGGAAATGTCCATCTTCACTTTACCGGAACAGGTCGGCCCATAAGTACGCTGGGTCAGTGTGTTCCTGGCTTCTAAAATGCTGTTGGCCTTGCTTCCTGTCGTCAGGCGCAGCCAGCCGCTCCGGTCTGTCAGGGACCAGTAGTTGTTGTTGGGGTTATGGTTCCACTGCCATACCAAATCCAGGTTGGAGCCATTGTAATCGTTTTCCCCGACTTCTTCCACCTTCTTATCTGGAACCTGCTCTGTCATGGTTACATTGTCTACATAGAAATCCATTAAGTCATTCTCTGCTGTAGGCTGGGCAACCCAAGGTGTCTCAAAGAATAAATAGTTCTGGGTGGAAATGGCGTCTTCTGGCATGGTATAGGTCACTTCCAGTTTGGTCCATTCGCCTTTTGCTGCAGACACTGTGCCCAAAATGGAACGGTAACGGTAATCCGGCCCGTTTTGGATTGTCATGTTAAAGTTCTTGTTGTCTGGGCCTGTCTTGTATTTCAGGTATGCTGTAATGGTATAAATGTTGCCAGGCGTCATCTTATTGCTCAGATCCTGGCAGGGACCCTGGGCACATGCGGTACGCTCTGCCGTCACTGCGCTGGAAGAACCTTCCTGCGCCTCTTCATTGGTAACTGCAACCTTGGCGTTTTCCATGCCCGTCCATGGCTCAATGCCATTCTCAAAAGAGCCGTTCTGAATCATATTGTCAGACTCTGTCGTCATGGAAAAATCATCCAAATAGAAATCCATCAGGTCATTTTCTGCATTCGGGTTTGCAGACCATGGGGTTTCTACGAAGATATAATTCTGGTTGGGGTCAAAGGGGAACTGCTCGCTCTTGTCATGCACGGTATAGGTGCCGCTGAAGCTGGTCCATTCCCCTTTCTTGGCATTGATAGACACCAGGTTCTCGCGCCAGTTGTAATTGTCCCCATTCTCAATCGTAACAAAAAACTGTTTGGTAGCCGGCCCTGACGTATATTTCAGCTTGCCGGAAATCGTATAGGTTTTACCGAACTTCAGCTTGCCGCTGATATTCTGGCAAGGCCCTGCGCCGCAGTTCTGGCGGTTAAATGCATGGATGCTGTAATCCCCGCTGGCTTTATCCTCAGAAGTTGCTTCCAGTTCGCCTTTTTCCGTCCTGGTCACCTGCCAGCCGGAGGTATCGCCTGTTTCAAAGCCGCCGTTTTCGATGATTTCAATGATAGAATCGTCTGGCTGGGGCTTCTCTTCTTCCCCTGCTTTCTTCTCATAAGTCATGGAAATATCGTCCAGGTAGTAATCCATCATATCCTGTTCTGCATCTGGGCTTGCTGTCCATGGCGTCTCAATAAAGAAATAATTCTGGGTCGGGCTGAACGGGTATGTATTGCTGCCGTCCACCTTATCCCCTGCCGTATATTCTAACGCAAACTCTGTCCATTCCCCTTTCTTGGCATTGATAACGCCTGCCTGGGAACGGTACTTATAGTCCGGCCCATTCTGGAGCATTACATGGAATGGCTTTGTATCCGGCCCTACCTCATATTTCAGCTTACCGGTAATCTTATATACCTGGCCTTTTTTCAGCTTACCGGAAAGATCCTGCTTGGCGCTGGAGGAAGTGTTCTTGCGTTCCTTTACCTTAATGACATGGTTCCCGCCTTCTTCCACAATCTCAAATGCACCGCCCTCAAAGCCTTCCCAGCCTTCTGCGCCGTTTTCAAAATTCCCGTTTGTGATAAGCTCTATGGTTTCCACCTGCGGCTCATCCTCTGCAGCAGGCACTGCTTCCGGCGCTGCCTGAGGGGCTGCTTCTGCCCCGCTGGATACCGGCTCTGCCTGGGCTGCTGCCGTCCCGCTTGCTGCAGCAAATTCCCTGTGCTCTGCGTCATTATAGAATTCGTCTGATTTTACAATAGATTTCGTGCTGCCACCGGAAACCGGGATCTGCATCACGGCTTCCACCGTCTTGCCGTCGCCGTCCTTCCCCAGCATGGGCCACCCGTCTTTCCAGGTACAGTCTGTCAGCACAGGCACCCTTCCGACTGCCCCATGGTCCTGGAATAAGAACCCATACCATTTGCCGTCTGGCGTGTCAATGACCCCGCCCTGCGCTACGCCGGCGTTGGTTCCAAAATTGCTGAAGTTTGCCTGTAAAATCACTTCATTTTCCCATTCTGTTGTCGGGAATGTCTTGCTCCTGTGGCAGACCTCCGTACGCCCTGCGCCATTCGGCCAGCAGATGTTGAATACATAGTAATAGCCGTCCTTTTTCAAGATATGGGTTCCTTCATAGCCCAGGATAAATCCATTCCCACTGGCGTTTACCTTCTCGCCTGCTGCATTAGAATTGAATAAGGTTACCTCTGTCCCCGGCTTTGCGCCAGAAAGATCCTCTTTCAGTTCCACGCATTTGATCTGTGTCCCGCCATAGAGTATGTAAGTCTTCCCATTGTCGTCAAAAAACAGCGCCATATCGTGGTAAGCTGCATCCAGTTCCCGCTTTGTCCAGGAACCACGCTCAATGTCGTCCGTCGTGTAAATATATGCCTTTCCCGTGGTGTTGGAATTAAAGGCCACATAATACGTCCCGTCATGGTACTGCAGGCTGGAGGCCCACTGGCCGTTCCCATACATGCTCTTGCCGTTACGCAGGCTCATGGCATCGTCCGTACCCAGCCTGTCAAATACATAATTCACAATTTCCCAATTCACCAAATCTGTCGATTTCATGACAGGGCAGCCTGGGGATAAATGCATGGTGGTGCTGATCATGTAATAAACATCCCCCACCCGTATCATGTCAATATCCGGCACATCCGAATAAATCACCGGGTTTTGGAATGTCCCATCCCCCAGATCCGATGAGGTGCCCGCCATCACATCGGCCGGCATCATGGTAATCAGCATGGCTGCCGCCAACAGCATGGCGCATATCCTCTTCCATCCGTTTCTCTGCGCTCTTTTCATAAAAGACCCTCCTTTTTATGCGGAAGGCCCCGGCGGATGTGTGATGGTTGCTCTGGAGCCTTCCTGAATGTTGTATCAGATATCTTTGATTTTAACAAAATATCCCTT
>Ga0224483_100624_pt1 | contig 11493 bp, 6 predicted proteins | sample hydfratestSal1_FD_181453 | JGI IMG/M metagenome (GOLD analysis project Ga0224483, IMG submission 181453) | Metatranscriptome of mouse feces microbial communities from Columbus University, Ohio, United States - Sal1 (Metagenome Metatranscriptome) ... | reverse complement strand
TTTCTCCTTTTCTGGATTAAGCACATTTTTATATTTTAATTTTTAGGAGGTTTATTATGGCAATGACATGTAAAAAATGGGCAATCACAGCTATACTTTCCACCTGTATGCTCTTGGTGGGGCTTGGCAGCGTCACAATCTGCATAGACCCCTATTTCCATTACCATGCCCCGCTTCAAGGCCTAGAATACCCCATTTCCAATGAACGCTACCAAAACGATGGCATTATCCGCCACTTTCCTTATAATGCCATTATTACAGGCACCTCTATGACAGAAAATTTCAAGGCATCTGAACTGGATAGCCTGTTCCATGTGAATTCCATAAAAGTGCCATTTTCTGGCGGAGGGCATAAAGAGATAAATGCCGCCCTAAAACGCGCCGTTTTTGAAAATCCAGACATCACATACATTGTCAGGGGGTTAGATGATGGCATGCTGCTCCAAGATAAAGATTGGGTGCGGTATGACTCCTACCCAGACTATCTATATGACGATTTCTTGCCAAATGATGTAAATTACATCTTAAACAAAGAAATCTTCCATGCATCCCTCTATGTGTTAACTTACACAAAATCTGGCGGCAAAACTACAAATTTTGACGAATATGCAAATTGGATGCATTTGGTGGATTTTGGGAAAGAAGCGATAGAATCCCTTTATAAACGGCCAGGGAAAGGAAATCTTCTGGAATTTACAAAAGAAGATAAACAGATGGTAACAGAAAACATTCGGCAAAATGTCACGGAACTGATTGCCAGCCATCCAAACATCACATTCTATCTATTTTTCCCGCCTTACAGCATTTATACTTGGGATTCTTGGAACCAGTCAGGGAATATAGAACGCCAGTTAGCAGCACAAAAATTAGAAATTGAACTATTATTAGAATATGAAAACGTAAAGCTCTTTTCTTTCTTTCAGAATTATGAAATGATCTGTAACCCTGACAATTACAAAGACCATTCCCACTACAGCGAAACCATTAATTCACAAATCCTGCAGTGGATGAGGCAGGGGGACTATCAATTGACAAAAGAGAATTATCTGGACTATTATAATGAAATCCATGATTTTTACCGTAATTACGACTATGAATCCCTATTCCTTCCATGAAAAAGAATCCTGCTTTGCAGGATTCTCCGCCTGCGGCGGGTCGCTTTGCGACAGATTTCATACCCGCCGCAGTACCCTCGCTTCGCTGGGGCAGACCCTGCGATAAAAGCCCTATCCCTGTCCCTTGACAAATGGGCATGCCAATGCGATACTACCCTTAACAACACCATAGCGCAGCCTGCCTCAGGGAATCGTGCGGCAGCTGCATAGGCGCCCCTAGTAAGGGCTGTTTCATAGAAAGGCAACATATGAGAACGAAAAAAATTACATGGATTTTGCTGTCATTTTTGGTATTATCTTCCGTTTTATCCCCTCCTTCAGCCGCCCAAAGCTTTGCCAAAGAGCCTGACGGCCAGAAGGCCCTGCTGTTTCTGCATCCTGTTTTGGCCTGCTTATCTGTGACCCCATCGGAGCCTGTTATTTCACCGCCTGCCACGGAAAAGAAAACCCAGACAATCCAAGCCGCTGATTTGTCCACAGAAATGGGCGCTTCCCCTTTCTTTTTACAAGCCACAACAAACGGCGGCGGCACGTTAAGCTTCCGCAGCAAAAACACGAAAGTGGCAAACATACATACATCCACTGGCAAAGTGACGCTTGTGGGGGCAGGAACCACTAAAATTACCATCCAGGCTTCAGCAACAGACGAATATAAGAAAGCCTCCAAAACCATTACACTTACGGTAAAAAAAGGAAACGCCAAGCTGAAAGCGGCAAAAAACTCCTATACCAAACCTTATAAAAGCAAAGCATTTTCCCTTGGGGCTTCTGCCAGATGCCCTATGAAATTCAAAAGCAGCAACACAAACGTGGCGAAAGTCAACAGCAAAGGCAAAGTGACCGTCCTAAAATGCGGGGAAGCAGCCATTACCATCACTGCCGGGAGCAAGGATTATAAGACTGCCAAGAAAAAAGTGTCCATACGGGTCGTGCCAAAAACAGCGGCGGTCATTTCCGCCAAAAGCGCCTCTCCTGGCCAACTTACGGTATCCTGGAAAAGGCAGGGTGAAGCAGACGGCTATGTGATAGAATACACCACAGACCCCAATTTCAAAAAAAATGTAGAAAAACAAGCCGTCTCGAAAAACAAAACAGTTTCCATTACTTTGGAACACCTGCAGGAAGGGAAGAAATATTATGTCAGGGTAAAGGCTTATAAAACCATCAATAAGAAAAAAGCTTATGGAAAGGCCAGCAGCGTGAGCAGCAAAAAGATAAAAAAGACATTGCCGCAAACCACAGCCCAGCCAGGAAAACGCTCCTTACTAAATCTTTTGCTTACTGCAAAAATCCCTCTGGGGCATACCATGTATGTTTGGGGCGGCGGATGGAACGAAGCGGATACTGGCGCCGGCATAGAAGCTGTAAGCATCGGGGAAAGCCCACGCTGGAGAGCCTTTTATGAAATGCAGGACAGCTCTTACAATTATCAAAACACAAGATACCAAATCCACGACGGGCTGGACTGTTCCGGCTATGTAGGCTTTGTGGTATATAATGTGTTAGAAAGCGTAAGCGGGAATGCAGGCTATGTGGAAAAAGCTGGCGGCATGGCAGAAAGCTTTTCTAAGAAAGGCTTTGGAAGCTACACGCCTTTTTATTCCGTAACAGATTGGAAGCCTGGGGATATTATGAGCATGAAAGGCCATGTGTGGATTTCCTTGGGAATGTGTGGGGATGGAAGCGTTGTGCTGCTGCATGCAAGCCCTCCAGGCGTATTGCTGTGCGGAACCAGCCTGCCGGATGGAAGCAGAAGCCAGGCTGTAGCGTTAGCGGAATCTTATATGGACACATATTACCCAGACTGGTACCGCAAATTTCCAGACTGCACCAGGGGCGCCTCCTATCTGGCAAGTTCCAGCCAGATGCGTTGGAGCCCACAAATGCTTTCCGATGAAGAAGGCATCCGAAATATGGACGCAGAGGAAGTCCTAAAGAGGCTCTTCCAGGAGCAATAAGGGCTCCGCAACAAGAAAAACATTGTGCCTTCAAACATCCGGCAGGATACTTCCTATCCCCAACGATTTTACAGATTTTTGAACTGAGCCATATAAAGCCCATAATAATGGCCTTTTTTCTCCATTAGCTCCGCTGGGCTTCCCTGCTCTAAAATGCCCCCCTTGTCAATCACAAAAATCCGGTCGGCGCGCTGGATTGTGGACAAGCGGTGGGCAATCACAAAGCTGGTGCGCCCTTTCAGCAGCGCCTCAATGCCTTTTTGCACCAAAAGTTCCGTATAGGTGTCAATGCTGGAAGTCGCCTCGTCCAGAATTAAAATTTTCGGCATGCTCACCATTGTCCTGGCAAAAGCAATTAACTGCCGCTGGCCAATCGACAGCCCCGCGCCCCGCTCTTTTAAGGCCGTGTCATATCCATTTTCCATTTTCATAATAAACTCATGGGCATTGACTGCCTTTGCCGCCGCAATCACCTCATCGTCTGTAGCATCTATCCTGCCATAACGGATATTATCCTTAACAGTTCCCTGAAAAATAAAATTCTCCTGCGCCATCACGCCCATCTGCCTGCGGAGGCTTTCCATTGATACCTTCTGGATATCATGCCCATCAATCAGGATACGCCCATTTTGGATATCATAAAACCGGCTGATTAGATTTACAATTGTAGTTTTCCCAGCCCCGGTAGGCCCCACCAATGCAATGGTTTCCCCTGGCTGAATGCAAAAACTCACTTTCTCCAACACCTTGGTTTCTGCTGGGGTGCCTTCGTCATAAGTAAAGGAAACCTGGTCAAATTCCACCTTCCCTTCAATTTCCGGCAGCTCCCGCACCTCTGCGCCGTCAAAGATATCTGGCTCTGTATCCATAATTTCAAAAATACGTTCCGCCGCGGTCAGGTTCGTGATTACCTGGTTATAAAAGTTGCTCAGGTTCATTACCGGGTTCCAAAACATGTTGATATACGTCCCAAATGCCACCAGCATTCCAATGCTCACATACTCCCCGCCAATCATCTTAATCCCTACCAAATATAAAATCATTGCGCCAATGCCCCAGCAGAAGTCGATGGACGGCCCAAACAAATCTGCCACCCGCGCCGACCGGATAAACGCCTGCTCATGCTCCTTTACCAGCCCTGCAAAAACTTCCTGCGTCTCCTGTTCTGCATGGAAGCCCTGAACCACATGCATGCCCGCAATTCCCTCATGGACATAGGCATTCAGGTTTGACCCTTTCTTTCGGAACACTTGCCAACTGGAGTGGGAATATTTCTGAATAAACCAAATGGACACTGCCATCAGAGGTATGCTGCTTAGCGAAGCAAGGGCAAGCCGCCAGTCTTTCACTACCATAATCACTGCCACGCCGCAAATTGTAATAAAATCGGGTATCAATGTAGTGACTGCATTGACCAGCACATTTTTTAGGGAATTCACATCCCCTATGACCCGTGCCAGGATTTTCCCAGTCGGGCGGTTGTCAAAAAAGGAAAAGGATAATGTCTGGATATGCTCATACAATTCCTGCCGAATTTCCAAAAGGATCTGGTTAGAAACCCGCGCCATCACATACATCCGCACTTTTACCATAAGGATAAACACCACATTAATTGCCACTGTAATAGCGGCAAGCCGAAAAAGGCCTTGCATGTCTTTGTTTGCAATATACACGTCAATTGCTTTTTCTATAATCAAGGGGTTTGCTAAGGAGACCACAACCGTGATTGCCATGCATCCCATAACCCCTAACACCTGGAGCTTATATTGGGACAAATAGGAAAACAGCCGCCTTAACGTTTCTTTTTTCCCAATCCCTTCTAGTTGCTCATCTTCTTTATAAGAATTAACTGCCAAAATTACACCTGCTTTCTTTTCTCTGGGGCTGTCCCCATCTGCGCCACATAAGTGCCATAATAAAGCCCTTTCTGCGCCAGCAGTTCCTCATGCGTCCCCCGTTCCTTTACCTTCCCATCCTCTAGGAAAATAATTTCATCCGCCCGGCGCACAGCGGAAATCCGGTGGGCAATAATAATTTTCGTGGCATCCAGGGTATCCAAAGATTTCTGAATTTCATACTCTGTCTCCATGTCAAGGGCAGAAGTGGAGTCATCCAATATCAGCACAGGGTTTTGCTTCGCGATAGCCCTTGCAATGCTGATGCGCTGCTTCTGCCCTCCAGATAACCCAACGCCCCGCTCCCCAATAACCGTCTCATATGCCTCCGGCATCCCTTCGATAAACCCTTTCGCTTGGGCAAGCCCAGCGGCATGCACCATGGCAGGTCTATCCAAAGCCGCCCGTCGGCCCATGCGTATATTTTCAGAAATCGTGTCAGAAAACAAGAACACATCCTGCATTACTGTGCCAATGCTGCTGCGTAGCTGCTGCAACGACAATTCCCGCACATCTACCCCATCTAGTTTCACGCTGCCTGACCCCACGTCAAAAAAGCGCATTAGCAAATTTACCAGGGACGTTTTCCCGGCTCCCGTCGCCCCCATCACCCCAAGGGTTTTCCCAGGCTCCAATGTGAAAGAAATATCTTCCAGGATTTTCTGGTTCCCCCTGAAAAAGGACACGCCCTCAAAAGAAACCCTTCCCTCCACCTGTTCCAACACCACAGGGTTTTCCTGCTCCAAAATCCCTGGCTTTTGCTTGTAAATTTTGTTTATTTTTTTGCAGGACGCCACTGCGGAAGACAAATCATTGGTAAGCCAACCCAACGTTTCCATAGGCCACACAATATTGCGGCAGTACTCAGAAAAAGCCACCAGGCTCCCTAAGGTCATTTCCCCCTGGATAACCTGAAAACCTCCGATAATAACCATCACCACTGGGAGAAGCTTCCCTGTAAATTGGAAAACTGGATAAAAACGGGCCAGCGTTTTTGCCTGCTGCATATTTAAGGTATAATACTGTTGATTGTGGGAAAGGAATTTTTGAACCTCGAATTTTTCCCGTGCAAACGCTTTTACCGTGCGCACCCCGGCAAGGTTTTCCTCTGCAATGGTGGTAAGCCTGGCGTTTTCCTCACTGATCGCCTCAAAAATTTTATCCAGCTTTTGCTCCATAATAATGGCAACCGCCCCCATTAATACCATAACCCCAAGGGGCAGAAACGCCAGCTTCCAGTTCAAGGAAAACATACAGTAAAGCACCATGGAAATGTGGACCACTACTTCAATCATCAGCATCCCCACATACCCCAGCGCATTCCACACTGTGTCTACATCATCTTTTACCCTCGCCATCAACTCCCCTGTATTGGTGTCGTCAAAGTATTCCATAGACAGCCCCTCGATATGGGCAAATAGGTCTTTCCTAAGCTTTGCCCCAATCTTAGCGCTCACCACATCAAAGGTAAATTCTTTTAAGTAGCCGCCCAGGCTCCTGCCCGCCCCAATCACTACAATCATGGTAAGCAGCCCGCCCAAAAGCTCGATTTTGCCCTTTATAATAACGTCGTCTATAATGCTTTTGGTAATCACCGGATACATCATATCCAACACGATGGCCGTCACCATGCAGGCGATGGCGAACAGGTAAGCATACCAGTAGTGGGCGATATATGTTACAATCTTTTTCATAATCCTTCCTTTCTATCATGTTCCCTACCCGCGGCAGTGCGATAAAAAAGAATGCGTACAGCGCATTCTCCGCGCGCGAGCGGATTGCGTAGCAATAAATTCCCTCTCCGCGAGCTGCGCATAATTTTTTTATCTTATAGGAAATTTATACACTTTAGCGCTCCACAGTAACACAGTATTTCCTATAAGATAAAAAAGCCCCGTGGTTTACCCACGAGGCCATTCTTCTAGTCAGACAAACATGCGCATACCCTGCGCATATGCCGCATCCCTATTCCATCCCATCCTTTTGCAAAGCACGCGTAAACCGGCCTGCCTTCTGGAATCAAGGGGGAGCCAGAACCACCGAGGTAAATCTATCAGCTACTATTATGAAATTATTTCCGTTGCCATTCGCTGCCTTAACCTGAATTATTCATGAGCATATAGAAATGCTCAATGCTGCAAAACTTTGAACCTGTTCCCTTGAAATTAATCAGGATATCCACAAAAATGGGCAAACTATCCCTGTGAAATCCGATTAAATCATTTTGAACTGTCAAGGTACGTTAATCGCTGCTATTCTAACTGTACAGTCAGCTGCTGAATGTTCCCTAATGTCTTGTAGAATTCCTTTTTATAGGGACAGCTGCTGCACAGTTTGAATGTTATATATCTCGCTGAATGGACTGCCCTTGCGGCAATCTTTATCAGTTTTATGCGAATGGTATCAACCTGTTGTTTTCGCATGTTTACAGGAAGTGCCAGTCGTCTGAACCAATTGAATAAGTTGTAAGCAAGCATATGAATCCGCATCCGGTTGGCATTTACCGTTTTGGAACGACTGCTGACGGCAGCAAAATCGAATCCGCTTTTACACTCCTTAATGAAGTTCTCCATCCTGCCGCGACCACAGTAAAACTGAATAATCTGATGTGGCTTCATATCCATGTTTGTAACAATAAAAGTATGCATGTGTATCAGCTGTCCATATGGTTTCTCGATTTTAAAAACCACGCGTCTTGGATAATCCCAGGAACCGGCCTGATACATGAATTCGCCATAAGTTACGGCATGACTGATCTGATCCTTTTGGGTTGCCTTGTATAAATCTACATCTTTATCTGAAGCAAGGGTAACCAGTGAAGAATTCTGTTTTAAACGGATGGCATAGGAACAGCCATTCATCTCACAGGCTTTATAAAGCTTTGGAGATGAGAATCCACTGTCGCCACGAAGATAAGTTTTAATTCCTCTTTCCATGTATTCCTGAAAAAGTGGTTCCATAAATTGATCTGCTCCGTTGCTGCAGTGGAGTGTCCCGTCACGCAGTTCTGCTCTCAGCAGATCTCCGGTCAGGCCATCATAGCAGAGCAGCGGATGGTATCCGTGAGCCCGATAATGGAAGTTGAATCCTTCCCCTTCCTGGCTGCCGTAAGTACCGAATAAAGTGCTGTCCAGGTCAAGGAGCATGTGCTCCGGATGCTTTATGGAATAGATAACATCCCTGAGGTTTTTATCGATATCATCAAACTGCTTGAGGGTCTCTTCGCCCATACGGTTGAAAAATCTTGACAACGTTGGCTGTGAGGCCAGAGCGCTCTTTTCAAGGACAGCATGGAAAACAGGATCCGAAGTCAGTTCATCCGCGCAGTCATCCTGGAAATAAGCAGAGATGATCTGGTAAATCATCTGCATGAGGTTTTCATGATCTTTGTGAAATCGAACCGCGTTATCAATGGTTTTAAATTTCTTTTCGGTCAGCTTTGAAAAGCCGATCTTAGAAGCGAATTCTTTTATCAGAAGAAGACCGGCATCGGAGGATAAGTCTCCTCCGCCAAAATTTATTTTGATCTGTCTATTGCAATTAAGAGCAAAGGCGTTTAAAATATCCATAAAGAGACCCTTTCTGTGGTATAGATTTGGATTCGACACCTAAATTTTACCATATATTTGGTCTCTTTTTCTATTCACTTAACAGATGAAACGCAATAAACAGCTTAAAAACAATCAATAAATGGCTTTCTGCCACTTTCATGGCATAGCCGTGAATAATTCAGGCTTAATCATGATATTACCTCTCTTTCTTTTAGATTTTCTGCAGGGATGTATTGAAAACTCCATCCCTGCTATGGATCTATTAAAACATAGCCGTCCTTATTTGTCAATCAAATACTATCCCCTCTGCGCTTACTTCTTAATTTTGCCGCTTAATTTCACTTTACTCCACGCGCCGCTCAAATTCCCTTTGTAGCTGCGTACCCTTACATAATATTTCTTTCCTGTTTTGAGCTTGGTAAACGTGTAGGATGTCTTTGCCAATTTCTTTGATTTCACATTTTTCTTAAATTTCTTATCTGTGCTTATTTGTACCTGATACCCCGAGGCCATGTTATCCTTTGCCCATTTCACAGTCAGCTTTTTGCCCTTTACTGCTTTTACTCCTTTTACAGACTGTTTCTTTGGGCTTACCTTGATGGTCACTTTCTTAGATACGTTCCCTGCCTTAATGGTTATGGTGGCAGTCCCAGTGCCTTTGATTGTTACTTTTCCAGTATCCTTATTCACAGCGGCTATCTTCGGTTTCGAACTTGTAAAGGACATCTTGCTATTGGATGATGCATTGATTTTGAATGGTTTTGCACCATATGCCACTTTATATAACGTTTTGTTACAGGTAATGGATACTGCTGGATTCGGATTGGCTGCTTTTACAATGCGAAAGGCCTCTGTCTTGCTTCCCGTATATTTTCCCTTGCCTGTAACCGTTACCTTAGCTGTCCCCACATTAATATTGTCACTATAAGAAACAGTATAATCTGTATTTAAAACCAATGTTTTCCCATCTAGTTTCACAGTCACAGATGGGGTTTTGGCTTTTCCATCATATGTGTAGGTTCCCTGAGATAATCCGACAGTTGCTTTTGAAATGTCAATCTTACTATCTGTACTGCCGCCACTTCCTGAGCCATCTCCTGGGGTGTTGCCGGCCCCTGGGTTATCGCTTCCTCCTGGGTTATCCCCTCCTCCTGGGGTGTTGCCGGCCCCTGGGTTATCGCTTCCTCCTGGGTTATCCCCTCCTCCTGGGGTGTTGCCGGCCCCTGGGTTATCACTCCCTCCTGGATTGTCTCCATCATCACTTCCCCCAGGGGAGGGAGTTGGGGTTGGACTCGGGGTTGGAGTAAGGGTCGGTGTTGGGGTTGGACTCGGGGTCGGTGTTGGTGCAGGTGTAGGAACATAGTTATAATGCATCGTCGCCTTTGCCACTGCCGCCGCCGTATCCCCGATTTTACTTACACCGTTCCACTGCCCTTCCGTGCCAGTATAATATATATCCTTAAGGGGGCAAGCCGAAAACGCAGATATCCCTATTGATGTTACGCTATCTGGAATTATAACAACGCTCACTCCAGAAGAAGCGAATGCCGAACCCCCGATACTCTCCGCTCCATTTGGAATGTCTACCCCAGCAAGCGTCAGGCAATTCTGGAACATCCCATCACTAATACGGTCTATGCTGTTAGGCAGTGTCACTTTCATTAAATAATAGCACCGCGAAAACATATTGTCGCCCATCTTTACCTGCTTGCTGCCAGGGGCAAAGGTCGCAATCCCCAATTCCTGGCAGTCAAAAAATACACCTGCGCCTACTTCACCAATGCTGGCAGGCAAAGCGACAGAATTAAGTTTTGTAGCGCGGAAAGCGTTTTGCCCAATGGTTTCTAACCCTTCTGAAAAAGTCACGGCGCTTAGGTTTTCACATCCCCGGAAAGCGCTGTCGCCAATCGTTTTCACACTAGAAGGGATAGACACTGAAATAAGGGATGAACTGTGGAAAGCATAGTTGCCAATTGTTGTAACGCTAGGGGAAATGTCTATGCTCAGAACCCCGCAAGTCCAAAAAGCGCTGGCGCCAATACTAGTCACGCCATCCTCAATCACAACATGGCGTATTTTGTCACTTTTATCATTCCATGGCTGTTCCCCAGCGCTGCTATAATCTGGCATAGCCCCTTTGCCGGAAATAGTCAATGTCCCGGCTTTCGTCAGGTTCCAGGCAAGCCCTCCTTCAAGCGTCCCGCTTCCAATGGATGTGCCTGCTTCCGGGTCATCTGGTGGAGTATAATTTTCTGGATAGCGGGTAATATAATGGCTGGTATCCCGCATGACCTCTTCCTTTGACATTGCCCTTCCCCAATGGATCTTGCCTGTGTGGTCTCCGGTACTGATATTTCCCTCGGCAAGAACCACGCCTGCATCGCTCACTTCAAGCACTATCACCGTATGGGTATCATTATTCACCCGCAGGATATCCCCAACTTTTATATCTTCATATTTAAATTCACCTGCTGGATACATCCTGTTTGGAAGGCTGCCAAATGCTGCATCGCTAAGTATAAAAGCAAAGGCTACACACCCCACTGCGCTAATCCTCTTTCCATCAATAAGCCCGCCATTCCAATGGTAATATCCCTTTTCATCCGAATAAGGCTCGTAATCCGTCCAGGTTGTTCCCTCTTTATAAGCTTCCTGCTCTTTTAGCGCAATCATGGCTTGATAAGCCTCTGTTGGGCTAGGAACCAAACCCTCGCGGGCATCTAGCTTAGGTGTTGGTTCCGCGGTAAGGACGTCCCCTTGCTGCAAAGGGCCTTCTTGCCATGACGCCTGTGCCACTGACTGGGAAGAAAGGCATAAGCACAGCGTCAAAGCGGCTGAAATAAATCGTTTTTTCAATTTTGCTACCTCCTAATTTTATTACGCTATAGGTAATTACGCTAGTTATGGAACCACGCAAAGAACCCTTATGGCATCCCATTGCTGGAGCAATCATTTTAGAAAACTTTTACTTGAC
>Ga0224483_100622_pt1 | contig 11519 bp, 11 predicted proteins | sample hydfratestSal1_FD_181453 | JGI IMG/M metagenome (GOLD analysis project Ga0224483, IMG submission 181453) | Metatranscriptome of mouse feces microbial communities from Columbus University, Ohio, United States - Sal1 (Metagenome Metatranscriptome) ... | reverse complement strand
TGAAAACCGCTTTATGTCAACTAGATCGCCGTAGCCGTTTTTGTAATAAAAAGCGGCTCGCGCCTTGCATGGCAAAGCTCGGAAATTTTGGCAGTGTTTCTAAGGTCTGTGATCGGTCTGATCTGCGGCATATCATACGCCTCCTTTTTTGTAACATTATTATTGCAGGATCATGTACAAAACACAGGGCGGTCATACAAAATAATGCGGATAGTCCTATTAAGTTATAGGGAAAAATTGCCGATAATAAATCCATAGGCAGTATCTGTTTGCAAAGACAGTTTAGAGATAGAGTTGATCTAGGATGGAGGGGGATTGAAATGAGGATCCAGCATAATATCAAGGCATTGAATGCCCAGAGGACATTGTCGAAGAATAATTCTTTGGAGAAAACGAATGTGGAAAAATTAGCATCTGGTTTCAGGATCAACCGCGCGGCGGACGACGCGGCGGGTCTGAATATATCAGAGGAGATGCGCGCGCAGGTGACAGGACTTGACCAAGCTTTCAGCAATTCCCAGGATGGGATCTCACTGGTGGAGACGATCGAGGGGTCCATGACGGAGGTCCACAGCATGCTGAACAGGATGGTATCCCTGGCAGTGCAGTCGGCCAACGGTACATATTCCGAGGGGGACCGGGAGACGATCCAGCAGGAGGTGGATGACCTGGTGAGGGAGATCGTGCGGATCAAAGACACGACCAATTTTAATGGATTCCCGCTTTTGCAGGGCGACCAGGGCAAGGGGACGATCTTACTGCAGATCGCAGAGACAGGGGTAGCCAGCAGCCAGTTGGAAGTAAAGCTCCCCAATCTGAGCGAGGAGAGTCTGGGGATCAAGGACATTTCTGTGCGCACAGCCGACGAGGCCCGCGCGGCCATAGCTGAATTGGAAAAAGGGATCGACTATGTGAGCCAGCAGAGGGGTGAAGTGGGCGCTTATGAGAACCGTCTGAAAGCCACGGCCAACAACCTGAACACGATGAATTCGAACATCTCAGCCTCTGAGAGCCGCATCCGGGACGTGGATATGGCAAAAGAGGAGATGAAGCGCGTAAAAAATGATATTTTCGGCGAATCCGCCCAGGCCATGCTCGCCCAGGCAAATCAGGTGCCGGAAGGTCTCCTTCCGCTCCTGCAGCAGTAGGATCCAGAAGGATTTTATAAAAAATTTATAAAATTACAGGAAATCAGTTGACGGATTGAGAATATCTGTTATAATACTTTTTGTGCAATAAAATACCCATACAGTTGTATTTACGCACAATCTACAACTGGAGGGAGGTTAGGTGTGAGACTATGTCAAATGTGATCGTAAAAGAGAACGAGACTTTGGACAGTGCTCTGCGCAGATTCAAACGCAGCTGTGCGAAAGCAGGCATTCAGCAAGAAATCCGCAAGAGAGAGCATTACGAGAAGCCGAGCGTGCGCCGTAAGAAAAAGTCTGAAGCTGCTAGAAAACGTAAATATAATTAATGTGCGCGAAAAACCCTGCCTTCCCAGACAGGGTTTTTTTATCTTACTATGAAAAAGATATTTAAGATCCTTTTTAACAGAGTGTTTTATATCAGCGTGGCACTGCTCCTGCAGATGGTCTGGTGGCTGTCCCTGTTCTGGTTTCTGAACAGCATGTCCCAGGTGAGCCGGATGCTGCTCAGTGCGGTCGCGGTGGTGATCGTGCTGTGGCTGGTGAATAAGCGGATCAACCCGTCGTATAAGCTGGCGTGGACGATCTTGATCCTGGTGGGGCCGATCTTCGGGGTCTGTCTGTACGTGGTGTTCGGGACCTCCCGGGTGGCCATGACCATGCAGAGGAATTATGAGAAGGTTTTGGAAAAGGGAAAGTATCTGCTGAAGGAGGAACCTGGCCTGCGGGGAAAGCTGGACAGCATCAACCGGAATGTCTCCAACCAATCCCGGTACATCCGCGATCATGCGGAGTTTCCGGTGCAGGAGGGGACTACGGTGGAGTATTTTTCCGAGGGGGAATATCTGTTTCCCATGCTCCTGCAGGAGCTGGGCAAAGCGGAGCATTTCATATTCATGGAATATTTTATCATCAACGACGGTGTGATGTGGAATTCCATCCTGAACATCCTGGAGAAGAAAGCGGCCCAGGGGGTTGATGTGCGCCTGATCTACGATGATTTTGGCTGCATCACCACACTGCCCCATCGTTTTTACAAGCAGCTCCAGGCGAGAGGGATCAAGTGCGCGGCCTTCAACCCGTTCCGCCCGATGCTGAACATGATCCTGAACAACCGGGACCACAGGAAGATCTGTGTGGTGGACGGCCACACGGGCTTTACCGGCGGGATCAACCTGGCGGATGAGTACATCAACGTGCGCCAGCGGTTCGGCCACTGGAAGGATACGGGGATCATGCTGAAAGGCGAGGCGGTCTGGAATCTGACGGTGATGTTTCTGCAGATGTGGTCAGTGATCACGAAGATGCCGGTGCAGTTCTCGGAATACGTGCCCCACCGGTATCACCCGGAGCCTTTTGAGACGGACGGGTTCGTGCAGCCCTATTGCGACACGCCCCTGGACGATGAGATCGTGGGTGAGGACGTGTATCTGAATATGATCAATCGGGCGGAAAAATATGTGTATATCTGCACACCGTATCTGATCATTGACAATGAGATGATGACAGCGCTGTGTCTGGCTGCGAAGAGCGGTGTGGATGTGCGGATCATGACGCCGGGGATCCCGGATAAGAAGATCGTATTTTTGCTGACCCAGTCGTACTATGAGCAGCTGATCGAGGCCGGGGTGCGGATCTACGAGTATCAGCCGGGTTTCCTTCATGCGAAATCTTTTGTCTGCGACGATGAGCTGGCGGTGATCGGGAGCATCAACATGGATTACCGCAGTCTGTATCTGCATTTTGAAAATGCGGTCTGGCTGTATCGCTGCCGGGCGGTGGAGGATATGCGGCGGGATTATCTGGAGTCCCAAAAGATGTGCAGGCAGGTGACGCTGGATCTTTGTAAAAGCAGGAATATGGTGGTGCGGGCCGTGCAGAGCGTCCTGCGGCTGTTCGCACCGATGTTGTGATGGTTATAGAGTGGACGAGGAAAAAGGAGGGGCATATGTGGAGCAGACAGTTTTTTGGAGTGGACTCTTATCATTTGATCCAATGGTTTCTTACGTACAGTGTCTTGGGATGGATGGTGGAGTCTGCGTATATGTCGTTTTGTAACCGGCGTTGGACCAACCGGGGGTTTGTCAGGGGGCCGTTCTGCCCGATCTACGGGTTCGGCGCGCTGGGGGTCTATTTTTTGCTGCGGCCCTTTGACGGGCATTATGTGGCTTTGTACATCATGGGCGCGCTGACGGCCACGATCTTCGAGTTCCTGGTGGCGAAGATCATGCAGCATCTCTTCGGCGAAGTCTGGTGGGATTATGAGGATAAACCTTTTAACTATCAGGGGATCGTGTGCCTGGAGAGCACTCTGGCCTGGGGGCTTTATACGATCTTGCTCTTTCGGTTCCTGCACGGGCTGGTGGAGCGGCTGGTGGATACATATCCCTATCGGTTCGGGGTGTCTGCAGGATGTCTCGTGCTCCTGGTGTTCACGGTGGACCTGGGGCACAGCCTGCGCGCGGCGCGGAGAGAGAAGAATTATAAGGATTATAAGGATCAGTTTTATGCATGATCGTCTGCTTTCCCTCTTACAATAGAGTAGGAGATGTAAAATGGAGAGTGGATGTATGCGCAATAAGTTTTTTTATTTTTTTATCATCATGCTTTCCCTGCTCTGCATGGTGGGCGGGCAGATGCTCTTCCCGGGCCGTGTGCAGGGGGAGCCTGGGGAGACAGAGGCGGCCCCAGGGGCGGAAAACGCAGATGCCGCAGATACTGTGGATACCGTCCGGATCGCCGCGCCCCACGGGGTGCTGATCGAGGCGGCCACCGGGAAGGTGGTCTATGAGAAGGACAAAGACGTGGAGGTCAGCCCGGCCAGTATCACGAAGATCATGACATTGATCTTGATCTTTGATGCGCTGGAGGAGGGGAAGCTGTCCATGGAGGATGAGGTCACCACCAGTGCCTATGCCAAGTCCATGGGCGGTTCCCAAGTGTTTCTGGAGGAGGGCGAGCGGCAGACTGTGGAGACTATGATCAAATGCATCGTCATCGCCTCCGGGAACGATGCCAGCGTGGCCATGGCGGAGCACATCGGCGGCAGTGAGGAAGCGTTTGTTGCGATGATGAATGAGCGGGCCGAGGGCCTGGGGATGGAGCATACGCATTTTGTGGACTGCTGCGGTCTGACAGAGTCGAAGGACCATTATTCCAGCGCCTACGATGTGGCTCTGATGTCCCGGGAGTTGGTGACCAAGTATCCGAAGATCCTGGATTACTCGTCGATCTGGATGGACACGATCACACATGTGACCAGCCGGGGCAGCAGTGAGTTTGGCCTGACCAACACCAACAAGCTGATCCGCGGCTACGAGGGCTGCGTCGGCCTGAAGACCGGGAGCACCAGCATCGCCAAATACTGTGTATCTACGGTGGCTGTGCGCGGGGGGATCACATTGATCAGCGTGGTGATGACGGCCCCGGACTATAAAGTGCGTTTCAGGGATGCTGCCGCCATGCTGGACTATGGATTTGCCAGATGCACCATGTTTGTGGATGAGCATACGGAAAGATTAAAGGAGATACCTGTGAAAAAGACTGTCCGGGGCAGTGTTTCCTGTAACTTCAGCGGGCCGTTTTATTATCTGGACACGGAGGGCCGTTCCATGGACAACATGGAAAAAGAGATCCATATGAAAAAATCCCTGACCGCTCCGGTAAAGGCCGGCGACGAGGCCGGGGAGGCCGTGTATATGCTGGACGGGCAGGAGGTGGGCCGCATGAAAGTGGTGGCGGCGGAGGATGTACCGGCATCCGGGTATCTGGATTATCTGATATACATCTGTATGCAGATGGTCGTAACGTGAGAAAGATCGTGCCATAAATTGGGGCTTGCAAACGGCGCGGATAAGATTTAAAATAGTCTTCAGATCGTTACCACGCCGTTTTTTACAAGTCCTGCAAATTTGTTGTTGATTTTTAAGAGAAGTATGGTATAATGGGACTAACATCGCTCAAAAGGGTTGATGATTTGAGCTTAGGAATGGGCTTTTGATCGGGGTGAAGATTATGATCGATTTTCATTCACATATTTTGCCGGGCATCGATGACGGGAGTCAAACGGTCAATGAGACGGTGGAGATGCTCCGCATGGAAAAGCAACAGGGGTGTGTGAAGGTTATCGCAACTCCCCATTTCTATGCGGACTACGATTCGGCCGGCAGGTTCCTCGACAAGCGGGCGGAAGCATTACATAAAGTGCAGGCGTTGAGAGAGCAGGAAGACTGGATGCCCGAGATACAGGCCGGTGCGGAAGTGTATTTCTTTTCGGGGATCGGCCGGGCGGATATCCTGCCGAGGCTGTGCGTCGAGGGGACATCGCTCCTGTTGTTGGAGATGCCTTTTGCCCAGTGGACAAGAGATATGGCAAGAGAAGTGCAGGATATCATCAAAAAGCAGGGCTTGGATGTTATCCTGGCGCATGTGGAACGTTTCTATGAGTTTCAGAAGGATAAGAAGGTCTGGAACGAGATCCTGGAGATGCCTCTCACACTGCAGATCAATGCGGGTGCCATGCGGGACAGGAAAAAGAGGAATTGTATCTTCAGATTATTGAAGGAAGGATACCCGGTCATCATGGGCAGCGACTGCCACAATACGAGCACGCGGCCGCCGAATCTGGAAACAGGGAGGGAGACCCTCCAGAAAAAATTCGGGGACAGCGTTCTTGAGAAGATTGATGGTCTGGGAGAGCAGGTATTGAGGATACATGAAAAGAGATGAGAAAGCCAAGATAGCTGTATGCTTTGTCGTCGCCGTGGCCTTGATAGCGGGGTTCTGGCTGGCGCTTGAGCAGATAGAGGCTCATCTGGGCGTTGGGACTGTAAAAGCAGAAAATGCCCAGCTGTCTTGGGAAGAGGAGAGCGGACAGGCACAGGGGACGCTCAAGCTGGCAGGTGATAAGTATGATTACCAGCATGAGTTTGAGACATATCTCATCATGGGCACAGACGCCTCCGGAAATGAAAAGACCGAGGATAAGGGATATCAGGGAGATATGGCCGATTTCCTTTTGCTGGCGGTCTTTGACAGGACAGACGATACATATGGATTTATCCAGCTTGACCGGGATACCATGACGGAAGTCACGCTCCTGCTGGAGGACAACACAGGTATGGCGACAGCAGACCTCCAGCTCTGTACCGCACATTGGTACGGGGGAGATGAGGCGGCGGGCTGTGAAAATACTGTCCAGGCGGTAAAGAAGATGCTGGGCGGTCTCCCGATCGACGGCTATTGCTCCATCGATATGGAAGATATCCCCACACTGAACCATTTAGTTGGCGGGGTGGAGGTCACGCTGGAAGACGATTTCACCCAGAGCGACAAAGAGATGGTAAAAGGCGCAACGCTGACGCTCGCGGATGAACAGGCGTACTTGTATATCCGCGGTCGTTATGGCGTGGGCGATGAGACGAATGCGTCCCGTATGAAACGCCAGAAACAGTATATGCATGCCTTTTTTGAGAAGGTGAAGGTGCGCATGCAGGAAGACCGTTCATTTATCAATGATGCGTATAAGCAGATGGAAGATGTGGCGGTCACTGATATATCCGGCAAGCAGGTCTCCAGGCTCACGAAGCTCATCATGGAAGGTGAGAGCAAAGGCATCAGGGAGTTTGAGGGGACATACAAGCTTGGTCAGGCGCTGGGCGACGGCCTTGACCACAATGAGTTTTACATTGATAAAGAGTCGAAGATCCAGGTCATGACAGAGATGTATGGTCTGGAAAAAAGAGAGCCAAAGAAAAGTAAATAGGAAGGGAAGATAAGGACATTCCGATGGTAGAGCAGCAGACTGAAACAGTCCATATACAAGGGACTGATGAAATGGAGATCGATCTTGTCGAGTTGCTGTATTTTTTCAGGAGCAGACTGATCGTGATCATCATAGGGTTTGTGGTAGGCGCGCTTGTCGCGGGGAGCATTACCCAGTTTTTTATCACGCCTAAATTTACAGGAGTATCAAAGGTGTATATGGTCTCATCGTCCAGCGACTCGGTCGTGGATCTGACGGACTTGAACATCGGTACTTCGTTATCCAGTGATTATGAGGAATTGCTCAAGACGAGGCCGATCATAGAAGGGGTCATCGAAGAACTGAATCTGGATCATACATATGAAGAACTGTTGGATATGATCACGATAGCCACGATCAACGATACACGTATCCTGACGATCACAGCGGAGAGCACTATCCCGGAAGAGGCGCAGGCGATTGCGAATACGCTGGCTGATATGGCGGTCAGTGAACTCCCAGGACTGATGGATACGGCTACACCGAACATCGCAGAGTGGGCGGTCTTTCCGGAAAAGAAGAGTTCACCCAGTTTAGCCACAAATACGATGATAGGCGCCCTGATCTGTATGGCAGTGGTCCTCGGCGTACTCACATTCTTCTATGTGACGGATGATACGCTGAAGACAGCAGATGATGTTGAGAAAGAGTTCGGGGTCATGCCGCTCACGGTAGTCCCGGAAGGATATATCGAGGCCATTTCAGATAAAGTCGAAGAACAGATCGAGAAAGAGAAGAAAAAGAAGAAGAAGAGGAGGGATGTTGCACATGAAAGCGGTAAAGATTGAGAATATGCCGGAACTTCCGTATGCAGTCGAAGAGGCACTGAACCGTTTGCGTGTCAATATCACTTTTCTGGGGACGGATGTCCGCAAGATCATGGTCATCAGCACAACGCCGGATGAGGGTAAGAGTTTTGTGGCGATACAGCTGTGGAGACAGCTGGCGGATACAGGCATCTCATCTGTCCTGCTGGATGCCGATATGAGGAAATCCGTCATGGCGGATAAGTATAAGCTGACACTGGAGAATGAAGGCAGTCTGAAGGGTACTTCCCATTATCTCTCGGGCAGTTACCCGTTGGAGGACGCTATTTACCATACACAATTTGAAAAAGGTGATATCCTGCCCAACACAGACAATGTGGTGAACCCATCCAGGCTGTTGGAGAGTAGCCGGTTTGCCCAGATGTTGGATCAGATGGCGGAGAAGTATCGCTATGTGCTGGTGGATTCCGCACCGTTGGATCTGGTGTCTGACGGGGAGCGCATCGGCAGTCTGTGCGACGGAGCCTTGCTGGTCGTCCGCGCGGGAACGACGCCGAAGGGGATCGTAAAGAAATCGGTCCAGCAGTTGGAGCGGGCTGGATGTCCGCTGTTGGGTATCATACTGAACCGTGTGGAAAATTACACGGGTGGCTATTATAATAAACGCTATGGCAGTCGATATTATGGTAAACGCTACTATGGCTATGGAAAGCGTTATTATGGCTATGGTAAACAATACTATGGCTACGGTAACGAGTATTATAAGAAGTCAAAATCCTAAATGGGAGTCCATCAAAATGCCTGCCGTAAGGTTGTTTTGATTTACTCTATATAGTCCTTGCTCTCAAGGCGGGGACAAGTATCATTATCGAAGAAAGGAGGCGAAAATGACAATGAAAAAAATGGTGAAGAAGGTACTGGCATGTGCTCTGGCAGCAGTCCTCACTGTAGGGGCTGCAGGTTCAGCTATGGCTGCTACATCATCTCCGACAACATCGACGAAGCCAGTTGCAAAACCAAATGTAACGACAACAAATGGCTCTAAGGTGGATACAAAGAAGGATGGTACAGCTACCATGAACAAGATTCCTGCTGCACAGGCAAAGAAAAAGCAGGTTACAGTGTCCAGCACAGTGACTGTGAACGGGGTGAAGTACAAAGTTACGACCGTTGATGCAAGAGCATTCTCAAAAGCTACAAAAGCTACAACGATCACACTCCCTGCAACGATCACAAAGATCAACAAGAACGCATTTACGGGTGCGAAAAAGCTGAAAACACTGAAGTTCAAGAGCAAAAAAGTAGCTTCTATGACAATCCAGAAGGGCGCATTCAAGGGGTTATCTACAAAGAAGATGACTATCCGTGTGTCTAAATCCTTGACAAAGAAACAGTACAATAGGCTGGTCAAGAAGTTAAAAGCAGCTGGCTTTAAGGGTAAAGTCAAGAAAAATTTGGCATAGTACATGGAAGATTTTTGTATCACTCATCCGTAAGGGGCGATTGAGACATGCAACAGAATATCTATAGTCTCTAACGGATTCCCCCTCCTTGTTGAAACATACAGGAGGGGGATTATGATTATAAAACTTTAGTGAAAGATCAAGATATAAGAGCGTGTTTGAAAAATATTTTATGGCAATTGTGCGTCGCAGTCTTTGTGAGGTCTGACAAAAAAGTGAATCTTGCGATGGCATGAATGATTTTTCAAGCATGCACTGGGGAGAAGGAGAGCTGCTGTGGATGAGCGTACTGTTCAAAGGACAGAGGATATGGCAGATATGAGCGGGAAGAAGAATAGGTTCCGGTTAGAGCATTGGCAAGTCGTAGCTCTGTATCTGCTGGTATATGATATCTTGGTGGTCTATCTTGCTTATTTTCTGGCATTGTGGATTCGCTTTGATTGTAGGTTCAACCAGATACCTGGGGGATATCTTGCGGCTTATCTGAAATTCATACCGTTCTATATGGTGTTCTGTGTCCTGGTATTTTGGCGTTTGAGGCTTTATCAGAGTATCTGGAGGTTTGCAAGTTTTTCTGAATTGAACCGGGTGATCTTGGCTTCTGTGATCACAACGGTCTTTCACATTGTGGGGATCACTCTGACGGTGTGGTCTATGCCGGGAGGCAGCTATCATCGTATGCCGCTTTCCTACTATTGCTTCGGGCCGGTGATACAGTTCTTTTTGATCCTGGGGGTCCGTTTTTCTTACCGCTATATCTTGATCCAGATAAGATATAGGAGTAAGAAAACAGGTGATGGTCCTAAAAACCGTATCATGCTGATCGGGGCTGGTTCTGCTGGCCGGATGATCCTGCGTGATGTGGGGCACGCCAGGGAGACGGAAGGGAAGGTCGTCTGTATCATCGATGATAATCCGAATAAATGGAGACGCTATATCGAGGGGGTCCCGGTGGTAGGCGGCCGTGAGGATATCATCCAGAATGTGAAAAAGTATCGTGTCAACAAGATATATGTGGCAATCCCGTCGGCAACCGGAGCGCAGAAGCAGGAGATCTTAAATATCTGCAATAATACCGGTTGTGAACTGAAAAGCCTGCCGGGGATGTATCAGCTCATCAATGGCGATGTGACGGCCAGTGATATGAAGGAAGTCGCAGTTGAGGATCTTCTCGGCCGTGAGCCGGTCAAGGTGGATCTGGCTGAGATCTTCCAGTATCTGGAGGGAAAGACGATATTGGTGACGGGCGGCGGTGGAAGTATCGGCTCAGAACTCTGTCGACAGATTGCTGGGCATAGTCCTAAACGGCTGCTTATTTTTGATGTATATGAAAACAATGCGTACGATATCCAGCAGGAGCTGAGGAAAAAGTATCCGGATCTGGATCTGATCGTCCTGATGGGGTCTGTCCGCAACAGCAGACGGCTTAATGATATCTTTGCAAAGTATAGACCGGATGTAGTCTACCATGCGGCAGCTTTTAAACATGTGCCGCTTATGGAGGACAGCCCGCGGGAAGCTATTAAGAATAATGTCATGGGGACATATAAGACCGCTTATGCGGCTATGTCAAATGGGTGTCAGAGGTTTGTGCTCATTAGTACAGATAAGGCAGTTAACCCGACGAATATCATGGGGGCGAGTAAGCGGTTGTGTGAGATGATCATACAGTCATTTGCCCATAAGATCGCGGAGGGGAAGGAGGATGAACTTCCTGTTTTACGTGGATGTAGATATAATGAGGCGGGGAGCGGCGAAGAGGCCAGGAGAGTAAAAGGACAGGGGGATGTCAGGACGAGGTTTGTTGCAGTACGTTTTGGGAATGTACTGGGGAGCAATGGTTCTGTGATACCGCTGTTCCGTAAGCAGATTGCGGAAGGCGGGCCGGTCACGGTGACTCATCCGGATATCATCCGCTATTTTATGACGATACCGGAGGCGGTGAGTCTGGTGCTGCAGGCTGGGGTCTATGCGGAAGGCGGAGAGATCTTTGTGCTGGATATGGGCGACCCTGTGAAGATTGATACGTTGGCTAGGGATATGATCAAATTGTCTGGGTATAGGCCGGATGTGGATATTAAGATTGAGTATGTGGGGCTGAGGCCGGGCGAGAAGTTGTATGAGGAGAAATTGATGGCTGAGGAGGGGATGCGGAAGACACCGAATCATCTGATCCATATTGGGTCTCCGATCCCGTTTGATGTGGATTGTTTTTTGGAGCAGCTGGGGCAGTTGATGGTTGCTAGTTATGCGGAAGAAGGGGATATACGGAGATTGGTGGCTGAGATGGTGGATACGTATCATCCTGCGGATGTGCGGGGGTGTGGTGGTCGGTGAG
>Ga0224483_100618_pt1 | contig 11547 bp, 10 predicted proteins | sample hydfratestSal1_FD_181453 | JGI IMG/M metagenome (GOLD analysis project Ga0224483, IMG submission 181453) | Metatranscriptome of mouse feces microbial communities from Columbus University, Ohio, United States - Sal1 (Metagenome Metatranscriptome) ... | reverse complement strand
GACCAGGAAAGCAGGAGGGCTGATACCCGACTGATTTCCGCTTTAAGGGCTCATCGGAGTGTTTGGCATATCTGAACCCGGACAGGACCATCCTTCCCTTCTCTGACTGGCATTACGGCTACCGTCGCCCCTTTGCTCACTCAATTAATTATAACCAGAGATTTCTACTTGACGAATCCTTAAAGATGTTATAAGATGGCTATAACAGATATAACGAAAGATGGTGGATATATGATTCTAAGCATTGATTTTAACAGTGACGAGGCGTTCTATATACAGCTTCGCAATCAGATTATCATCGGGATCGCCACGGGACGGATCCGGGAAGGGGATTCTCTGCCGTCTGTGCGTCAGCTGGCGGATAATATCAGCATTAATATGCATACAGTAAATAAGGCCTACTCCGTGTTAAAGCAGGAGGGGTTTGTAAAGCTTGACCGCAGGAAGGGCGCCATCGTCTCCCTGGACGTGGATAAGCAGAGAGTGTTGGAGGAGATGAAGGAGGAGATCGCCGTGGCCATGGCCAAGGGCATCTGCAAGGGCATCCGGCGGGAGGAAGTCCACCAGCTGGTAGACGAGATCTACGAATTGTTTGCCAACTGGGAGGAGGGCTGAATATAGAAGGAGGATTTGGTATGTTATGTGAAAGGTGTAAGATCCGTGAAGCGAATATTCAATATACGGAAGTGATCAACGGCGTCAAGACAGAGCACAATTTTTGCGCTCAGTGTGCCAAAGAGATGGATTTCGGTCCCTACTCGGCTATTTTTGACGGCGAGTTTCCTCTGGCCCAGCTTTTGTCAGGGCTTTTGGGGGGAGAGATGCCGGTGCAGAAAAAAGACCGGCTGTCCCAGATCACATGCCCTACCTGCGGCACATCCTATGAGGAGTTTGTGAATAACAGCTGCTTCGGATGTGGTGACTGCTATACTATCTTTGACCTGCTGATCCAGGATAATATCAAGCAGCTTCAGGGCAGCGACTGCCATAAAGGGAAGCGCCCGGTCTATCAGGAGAGCAATGGCGGCGCAGCCGGCGCGACGTCGGTTGTCCAGGAGGAGACAGAGCAGACCAGGTGTACACTGGAACAGCAGCTTAGGGCCTGGGACAGGAAGCTAAAGGAGGCTTTAAAGATGGAGGACTATGAGAACGCGGCGGTGTACCGGGATAAGATACGGGCGCTGCGGGAAGGGAAGGAAGCCGATGCTTAAGTGGTTTGAACAGGTACAGGATGGGGGCAATATCGTGTGCAGCAGGATACGCCTGGCCCGCAATCTGTCAGAGTACCCGTTTCCGTCAAAGCTGTCCCAGGAGGACGGGAAGGAGATGCTGGCCCGTTTAAGCGAGGGACTGGGGGATCTGGGTGATATGGACGGCCGGGATTATGAGGCCGCCTATCTGGATGAATTAAACGAGCTGGACCGGAGGGCCTTAAATGAGAGGCAGATCTTAAGCCCTTCCCTTCTGGACCGGAAAGCCCCAATGTCTATTTTGATCACCAAGGAGGAGGATATCAGCCTGATCTTAAACGGATTAGATCACATCCGGATTCAGGTGTGGTCCCCGGGACTGGGCCTTGGGGAGTCTCTAAAGACGGCGGATAAGCTGGACGACTACATTAACGCCAGGTTTTCCTATGCCTTTGACGAGAAATACGGATATCTCACCTCCTTCCCCACCAATGTAGGCACCGGTCTTAAGGCAACGGCTATTGTACATTTGCCCACCTTGTCCATGGGGAAGAAATTTCCGTCCATGCTCAATGACATGGGCAGGATCGGCGTAAGCATCCGGGGCATGTACGGGGAGGGGCGTGAGAATTACGGCTCTCTCTACGAGATCTCTAATCAGAAAACCATGGGCCGGACGGAGAAGGAGCTGACAGACCTGGTGGCAAAGGTGGCTGTCCAGCTGGACGACCAGGAAAGGCAGATCCGGGAGATGAGCCTTGCCAGCCATGGTCCGCAGCTGGAGGACGAGGTGTATAAGTCCTACGGTGTATTAAAATATGCCAGAAGGCTTTCCATGAAAGACGCCATGACCTTTTTATCCCAGATCATGACCGGGATCTGCGATGGGCTCATAAAGCCTGTGGAACCGTGCTCCGTGTTCCGGCTGATGCTGGGCATCCAGACGGCTAATTTACAGAAGCTTTCCGACAGGCCCCTTGATAAGGGGGAGCTGGACGGAGCCAGGGCCGCCTATTTAAGGGGCGAGCTGCCGGAACTTTCACAGCGGTAGCGCGGAATGGAAGAATCGAGGAGGAACTATATATGATAGATCGTTTCACTGCAAAAGCCAGGGAGGCTATCAGCCTGGCAGTAGACGCGGCGAAGACATTGGGTCACAATTATGTAGGCACGGAGCATCTGCTCATCGGCCTTTTACAGGAGGGAACCGGAGTGGCGGGCCGGGTCCTGGACGAGTGCGGGGTCAAGGTGGATAAGGTGATGGAGCTGGTAAGCCAGCTCATTACCCCCAACCAGACGGTGCGCACGGAAGAACAGAACACTTATACGCCCAGCGCCAAGAGGGTGATAGAGAACAGTTACCGGGAGGCGGTGCGATTTAAAGCGCCCCTTATCGGCACGGAACACATTCTCATAGCCATCATCCGGGAGAATGACTGTGTGGCGTCCAGGCTTCTCAACACCATGGGTATCAGTATCCAGCGGCTCTATGTAGATGTGCTGTCCGCCATGGGGGAGGATGCGGCCGCGGGAAAGGACGACATCCCTGCAGGCAAAGGGGCCAAGGGAAAGGCGGCCACGCCTGTGCTGGACCGCTACAGCAGGGATCTGACAGCCCTTGCCAGGGAGGGGAAGCTGGACCCGGTCATTGGCCGGGAGACGGAGATCCAGAGGGTGATCCAGATCTTAAGCCGCCGGACCAAGAATAATCCCTGCCTCATAGGCGAGCCTGGGGTGGGAAAGACCGCCGTGGTGGAAGGCTTAGCCCAGATGATCGCCGCCGGCAATATTCCGGAGACCATCGCGGACAAACGGGTGGTGACCCTTGATCTGTCCGGCATGGTGGCGGGGTCAAAATATCGGGGCGAGTTCGAGGAGCGCATTAAGAGGGTCCTGTCAGAAGTTATGGAGAACGGGGATGTTCTGCTGTTTATTGACGAGATTCATACCATCATCGGCGCCGGAGGGGCCGAGGGAGCCCTGGACGCCTCCAACATCTTAAAGCCGTCTCTGGCCAGAGGGGAGCTGCAGCTGATCGGGGCCACCACCATTGAGGAGTACCGAAAGTATATTGAGAAGGACTCCGCCCTGGAGCGGCGGTTCCAGCCGGTGACAGTGGAGGAGCCGGCCGAGGACGAGACCTATGAGATCTTAAAGGGCCTTCGGGGCCATTATGAGGAGCATCACAACGTAACGATCACGGATGAGGCGCTGAAGGCGGCGGTGAAGCTGTCCGCCCGGTATATCAACGACCGGTTTCTGCCGGATAAGGCCATTGACCTGATCGATGAGGCCTCCTCCAAGCTGCGTCTGACAAACTTCGTTGAGCCGGCCCAGATCAAAGAGCTGGAGCAGGAGATCGCTGCTCTGGAGAGGCAGAAGGAGGCGGCCATCAAGGCGGAGGCATACGAGAAGGCCGGGGAGATAAAAAAGAAGCAGCAGAAGAGACGGGAAAAGATCGAGAAAGCCCGGGACAAATGGCAGAAGGAAAAGGTCAGCCGCAGGCTGGTGGTAGGAGAGAACGAGATCGCCGACGTGGTTTCCGGCTGGACCAGGATCCCGGTAAAGAAGCTGGAGGAGGAGGAGTCGGAGCGGCTTAAAAAGCTGGAGTCGATCCTTCATGAGAGGGTCGTAGGGCAGGACGAGGCTGTCACCGCGGTGGCCAAAGCGATCCGCCGGGGGCGAGTGGGGCTTAAGGACCCCAGGCGGCCTATTGGCTCTTTCCTGTTTTTGGGGCCTACGGGAGTTGGCAAGACGGAGCTGTGCAAGGCCTTGGCGGAGGCCATGTTCGGCACGGAGAGCGCTCTCATACGCGTGGACATGTCGGAGTATATGGAGAAGCACAGCGTCTCCAAGATGATCGGTTCGCCTCCAGGGTACGTGGGGTATGACGAGGGCGGACAGTTAAGCGAGAAGGTCCGCAGGAATCCCTACTCTGTGATCCTGTTTGACGAGATCGAGAAAGCCCACCCGGATGTGTTTAACATCCTTCTCCAGGTTCTGGACGACGGCCATGTGACCGACGCCCAGGGGAGGAAGATTGATTTTAAGAATACCATCCTTATCATGACCTCCAACGCGGGGGCGGAGAACATTATCTCCCCCAAGCGCCTGGGATTTACCTCTGTGGATGATGAACAGGAAAACTACCGGTTTATGAAGGACCGGGTTATGGAGGAAGTCAAGAGGATCTTTAAGCCGGAATTTATCAACCGGATCGACGAGGTGATGGTGTTCCATCCGCTGAACAAGGAGAACATGAAAGAGATCGTGTCCATTATGTTAAAGACTATTAACAGGAGGACAAAACAGCAGATGGGCATCACCCTTCACGTGTCGGAGGAGAGCCGGGAGTACCTGATCGATAAGGGCTATGACGCCAAGTATGGCGCAAGGCCGCTCAGGAGGACCATCCAGAGCATGGTGGAGGATAAGCTTGCCGAGGAGATTCTGGACGGGACGGTGAAGGAAGGCGACGAGGTGGAGGTGGCAAAAGGCGAGGAAGGTCTTTTGTTCGCATCAAGACAGCTGCAAGAGTTACAAGAGCAGGGGTAGCAGTATCACCCTTACAGCCCGGATCCGGGAACCTGATTGTACAGGTTCCGGGATCCGGCAGAAAGATAAGCATCATAAAAATACCAGGAGGAAGAGTTATGTCAGTGATTGAAGAATTGGTTCGCGCAGAGGCAGACGGAAGTATCAGCTTTGGAAACCACAAATTGGGAAAGAAGGCCAAGAAGGACAATTTTGAGTGCCGGGGAGACCTCTACAAGGTAAAGACATTCAGCGAGATCACCAAGCTGGAGCGCAACGGAATGTTTGTGTATGAATCGGTTCCGGGAACGGCTGTCAGCGGGTTTGTGGCTGCGGACTGGGGTGTGGAGTTTCTGGTTGAGGGGGATAAGGATGTGCAGATCACCGTTCAGCTGGAGGATGACGCCCAGTACGGCGTGACAGTGGACGGAGTGTCCGCAGGGGATATGACTACCAATATGGGCGGTAAGCTGAACGTCAGTGTGGAATTAAATGAGGGGACGGCTGTGAAGGTGAGGATTGAGAAAAAGTAGGGGCGTATGCTATAACAGTTCAGGGGTTAACTGAAATTGGTATAGTCAGCTGACCCATATGGAGGAACCATGGAATAGGGCCAGGGAAGGTATTCCGATGGGGGAGGCATGCAGCAGTATCATTACAAAAGAAAGCATAGATACATGATCAGAAGATAGAGATATCTGTTTCTGATTGAGAGAGGATAGAGCAGTATATGGCAAAAGCGAAAACAACCGCGTTCTTCTGCAAAGAATGTGGATACGAGTCCGCGAAGTGGGCAGGGCAGTGTCCGGCCTGCAAGGAGTGGAATACCATGGTGGAGGAGCCTGTGGGAAAGAAGAGCCCCTCGTCCCCGTCAGGGCGGCATCTGCCTCTGATCAAGAGCCGTCCTGCCCGGCTGTCAGAGATCTCCATTGAGGAGAGGGACCGGGTGACAACCGGCTTTGGGGAGTTGGACAGGGTGCTGGGCGGCGGCGTGGTGGCAGGATCTTTGGTGCTGGTAGGAGGCGATCCGGGTATCGGAAAGTCCACGCTGCTTTTACAGGTGTGCGGGAACTTGTCCGCAGTAGGGCAGAAGGTCCTTTACATATCCGGGGAGGAATCCCTAAAGCAGATCAAACTCCGGGCTAACCGGATCGGTTCCATGGCCGGAGATCTGAAATTTTTGTGCGAGACAAGTCTGGATCACATCCAGGATACCATAACAGAGGAAAAGCCGGATATTGTGATCATAGACTCCATTCAGACCATGTATCGGGAGGAGATTGCCTCCGCCCCGGGAAGCGTCAGTCAGGTGCGGGAGTCCACGAATCTGCTGATGCAGATCGCCAAAGGAGAAGGGATCACCATCTTTATCGTAGGCCATGTGACTAAGGAGGGCGTGGTGGCCGGCCCCAGGGTGTTAGAGCACATGGTGGATACGGTCCTCTATTTTGAGGGGGATCGTCATGCCTCCTACCGCATCCTGCGAGGGGTGAAGAACCGATTCGGCTCCACCAATGAGATCGGTGTTTTTGAGATGCGGGAGCAGGGGCTTGTGGAGGTGGAGAATCCTTCGGAGTTTATGCTGGACGGAAGACCGAAAGGCGCGTCGGGTGCTGTGGTGGCCTGTGCCATGGAGGGAACCAGACCTATCCTTTTGGAGGTGCAGGCCCTGGTGACCCAGAGCAATCTGGGGATTCCCAGGCGGACGGCGGCAGGGACGGACTATAACCGGGTCAATCTCCTTATGGCAGTCCTTGAAAAGCGATGCCATTATGAGATGTCCAGATACGACGCCTATGTGAACATCGCAGGCGGCATGAAGATGAACGAACCGGCTCTGGATCTGGCGATCATCCTGGCTCTGGTGTCCAGTTTAAAGGACAGGCCTGTGGATGAGAAGACTATTGTGTTCGGGGAAGTGGGACTTTCCGGCGAGGTCCGGGCAGTGTCCATGGCGGATCAGAGAGTAAGCGAGGCGGCAAAGCTGGGCTTTGAGACATGTATTCTGCCTGGGATCTGTGTGGATAAGATGAAAGATACGGGGAAGATCCGCCTGATCGGGGTAAGAAATGTCAGGGAAGCCATCGGCATTTTGTAGGATGGCGGGCCATAAATATAAAAGAAAAAGCCGGAGGATGGCGATGAGAGCAGCTGATATGCACTGTGATACGATCTGGGAGATCTACAAAGACCATAAGGATGGAGGACATACTTCCCTCCGCTCCAATTCCCTTCACCTGGATTTGGAGAAGATGAGAAAAGGAGGCTACGGCTTTCAGAACTTTGCCATGTTTGTCCACCTGGGCAATACGGAGAGGCCCTTTGAGTGTGCCATGGAGATGATTGACACTTTTTATCAGGAGATGGAGGCCAACAGCGATCTCATAGGCGCGGTGAAAACCTATGAGGATATAGAAAAAAACTGGGAAGAGGGCCGTATGTCCGCCATGCTTACGCTGGAGGAGGGCGGCGTGTGTCAGGGGAATCTGGCCTACCTGCGGGATTTTTACCGTCTGGGAGTAAGGATGATGACCCTGACCTGGAATTTTCCAAATGAACTGGGGTATCCTAACCGGATTGTGACGGAGGGACCGGAAAAGGGATGCTATGCCGAGACGGAGCATGGGCTGACGGAGAGAGGCGTGGAATTTCTGGAGGAGATGGAGCGGCTTGGGATGATCATTGATATCTCCCATTTGGGGGACGCGGGGATCTGGGACGTGTTTTCCCACACCACGAAGCCCTTTGTAGCCAGCCATTCCAACGCAAGGGCTTTGGCCAGCCATCCGAGAAACTTAACCGATGATATGATCCGCTGCCTTGGGGAACGGGGCGGGGTGGCAGGCGTCAATTACTGTCCTGCATTCTTACATGACTGGAAAGACGGAGAGAAAGAGCGCAGTCTTATAGAAGATATGGTTCGCCATATGCGCTACATGGCGAATACAGGAGGGATCGGCTGTGTAGGGCTGGGTTCTGATTTTGACGGGATCGGGGGATGGCTGGAGATCAGTGACGCAGGAAAACTGCCTCTTCTGGAGGCTGGGATGAGACGGCAAGGGTTTACCACTTCCGAGATCGAGGCCATATTTTATGGAAATGTGCTGCGGGTATACAAAGAGATCCTGTAATACAGGTGTTTGGGAAAAGGAACACTTTACCACGTTGAATTTATGTGAATTTAAAGCATCATAGGATTGACGCCCGGAGAATTTTGTAGTATGATATCTCCTGAACTTAAAAATTCAATTTTCAGCAAGGGAGACAAAGTATTATGAAAAAATCAGGTAAAGTACTTTCTATGATTCTCGCCGGAGCCATGGTTCTGTCTATGGCAGGCTGCTCCGGTTCAAACGCAGGCAGTGAGACCACAGCCGCCGGCGGGGACAGCGCGGCTGCGGACACCACGGCTGCGGATACCACGGTTGCGGAAGGCGGCTCATCCGACAGCCAGGCAGAGGACGGCAAGACCTACAAGGTAGGCATCTGCCAGCTGGTTCAGCACGACGCCCTGGACGCGGCCACCAAGGGATTTATGGATACGCTGAAGGAGGAGTTGGGGGACGCGGTCACTTTTGACGAGCAGAACGCTCAGGGCGACTCCAACACCTGCTCCACCATTATCAACAACTTCGTTTCCGGGGACGTGGATCTGATCCTGGCCAACGCCACGCCGGCGCTGCAGGCGGCCCAGGCGGGAACCAATGAGATCCCCATTCTGGGAACCTCTGTCACAGAGTACGGTGTGGCCCTGGGAATCGACGGGTTTGACGGCACCGTAGGCGGCAACATCTCCGGAACCTCCGACTTGGCTCCCCTTGACGAGCAGGCGGCCATGCTCAATGAGCTGTTTCCGGACGCAAAAAAGGTGGGCCTTCTGTACTGTTCCGCCGAGGCCAACTCCCAGTACCAGGTTGACACGGTGAAGGCTGCCCTGGAGGGCATGGGATATACCTGTGAGTACTACTCCTTCTCCGACTCCAACGATCTGTCCACCATCGCCACCAAGGCGTCCTCTGAAAGTGATGTGATCTACATCCCCACGGACAACACGGCGGCGTCGGCTACGGAGATCATCGACAATATCTGCCGTCCTGCGAGAATCCCCATTATCGTCGGCGAGGAGGGCATATGCAAGGGCTGCGGCGTGGCCACCCTGTCCATCAGCTACTATGACCTGGGCGTGGCAACCGGAAGAATGGCTGCCAAGATCTTAAAGGGCGAGGCCAACATCTCCGAGATGCCCATTGAGTATGCGCCCCAGTTTACCAAGAAGTACAACAAGACCATCTGTGAGTCTCTGGGGATAGAGATTCCGGACGGATATGAGGCCATTGAAGAATAAGAGAGATAAACAAAGAGTCCGGATCGCCGGACTCTCGCGCCGCAGCGCGGCTGCGACAGCAGCCATTTTCCTTATGCGCGCAGTGCGCATCATCCGGAGGGGGTGTTTCATAGGACGCAATTCCCTATGAAACGAAAAGCAGCGGGAAGGTCACTTCCTGCTGCCCTTTTGGGAATTGGAAGATGCATCACGGATAACGGACTAGGAGAAAGATTATGGAGATTATGAGTTTGATAAATGCTCTGCCGGGAGCGGCGGCCCAGGGACTGATCTGGGGGATCATGGCCATCGGCGTGTATCTGACGTACCGCATCCTGGACATAGCGGATTTGACGGTGGACGGTTCCGTGTGTACCGGAGGCGCGGTGTGTATCATGATGATGCTTGCCGGTTATAATGTGTGGGTTTCTATGGCGGCTGCTTTGGGGGCCGGCATGGCGGCGGGCCTTGTCACCGGGCTTTTTCACACGTTTATGGGGATTCCGGCTATTCTGTCCGGGATTTTGACCCAGCTGGGGCTGTGGTCTGTGAACTTGAAAATAATGGGAAAGGCCAACCAGGCCATCAATGTGGATAAATTTCCCCTTCTGGTGTCCCTGCGGTTTATTAAGAATGTGCCTTTCTTTAAAAATACAATTTTTATCGTGATCCTGATCACGGTGATCCTCATCGGCCTTCTGTACTGGTTTTTCGGGACGGAGCTGGGATGTTCCCTGCGCGCCACAGGCTGCAACGACAAGATGGCCAGAGCTCAGGGCATTAACACGGATTTCGGCCGGGTGCTGGGGCTGATGCTGTCTAACGGGCTGGTGGCCTTTTCAGGAGCTCTGCTCACCCAGTATCAGGGATTTGCGGACATCAACATGGGCCGGGGCGCCATTGTCATCGGCCTGGCCGCGGTGATCATCGGCGAGGCGGTGTTCGGAAAGATCTTCCGCAATTTCGGGTTTAAGCTTCTGGCCGTGTCCTTTGGCTCCATCATCTACTATCTGGTTCTGCAGGTGGTGATCTGGATGGGCATTGACACGGATCTTCTGAAACTTTTGTCAGCCCTTGTGGTGGCCGTGTTCCTGGCCATTCCGGTCTGGCAGGAGCGGTATTTTTCAGGCGTGGGAAAGAAGAGCGGCGCCGGCAGCGGCCTGCACAAAAAGGGAGGTAATTCCTGATGTTGGAAGTAAAGAATATATCAAAGACTTTTAACCCGGGCACGGTCAATGAAAAGCAGGCCTTAAGGGGCTTAAGCCTTACCTTAAATGACGGGGATTTCGTCACGGTCATCGGCGGAAACGGCGCAGGCAAGTCCACTCTGCTCAACGCCATCGCAGGCACATGGAAGGTGGATGAGGGCCAGATCATCATCGACGGGGTGGATGTGACCAAGTACCCGGAACACAAGCGGGCCGCATTTCTGGGCCGGGTGTTCCAGGACCCTATGAACGGCACGGCAGCCACCATGGGCATTGAGGAAAACCTGGCCCTGGCCCTGCGGCGGGGGGACAAGAGAACCTTGAAAAAGGGGATCATGTCGGCGGAGCGGCGGCTTTACCGGGATATGCTGGCCAAACTGGGCCTTGGGCTGGAGAACCGTCTTACCAGCAAGGTGGGACTGCTCTCCGGAGGCCAGAGGCAGGCTCTGACGCTTCTCATGGCCACCTTAAAAAAGCCCAAACTTCTGCTTTTGGATGAACACACGGCTGCCCTGGACCCCAAGACGGCTGCCAAGGTTCTGGAGACCACGGAGAATATTGTCAACCAGGATCATCTGACCACCCTGATGATCACCCACAATATGAAGGACGCCATCCACATCGGGAACAGGCTGATTATGATGAACAACGGGCAGATCATCTTCGATGTGGCCGGCGAGGAGAAGAGGAATCTGCGGGTGGAGGATCTGCTGAGGAAGTTCGCCGAGGCCAGCGGGGAGGAATTTGCCAATGACAGGATGCTGCTGGCGAACTAAAAGGCGGCGTTTTGGGAAGATAATGCAGACTGATCAGGCGTATACTTTCCTGGAGTAATATGATCTTAGAGGCAAGATAACCGGCCCCTGGAAATTGAAAGGATCCATTGCGCAGGGGGTCGGCACACTTGCCTCCAGGTTTCGGGAGAAAGGCGGATTTACGATTTTTACGTCCGGCAGGCTTCGCCGATCAATACGGTCTTCCCGCAGAAGGCAAACCCATATTTACGTATGTTTTTTCGTGGAATTCCTTTTCCACAGGCAGAGTCCCGCACTTCTTCCGCTGAATCTGTGACAGGGCCTCTTTTACCGTGTCTGTCAGTTCTTTTTCACAATCCACATCCTGCGTCTTGAATTCCAGTATGATTCCATCGTCTCCAGGCCTTTTTGGCTCCAGCATCACATCACATCATATCTGCCAAAGCCGCTCTCTCTGTTGGAGGTCAGGGTATATCGGTAGTTCCATCATCAGACCCACTTTGTTCATATAAGTGTTTATAGCTTTTACATCGCCG
>Ga0224483_100615_pt1 | contig 11565 bp, 10 predicted proteins | sample hydfratestSal1_FD_181453 | JGI IMG/M metagenome (GOLD analysis project Ga0224483, IMG submission 181453) | Metatranscriptome of mouse feces microbial communities from Columbus University, Ohio, United States - Sal1 (Metagenome Metatranscriptome) ... | reverse complement strand
TCTTTAACCGGCACTCTCAAAGAAAGATCCGGCGCACGATCTAAAAGTTATTTATTGACAGTTCCCTGATGGATCTATCTTTTGAGATCTTCTTTGATCTGTGTTGTCGATATCTCGGGCGTCCTGGGCAGATAGACCACTTCACAGTATTCTTTGAGAAAATCAAATTTCCCCTCCCAGTCATCCCCGATCACAAAAGTATCGACCTTAAACTCCTTCACATCTGAGACCTTCTGCTCCCAGGCAGTCTCCGGGATCACCAGATCCACATACCGGATCGCCTCCAGGAGCCTTTTCCTCTCCTCATACGGAAAATAGCATTTCTTCTGCTTCTGCTCCCAGTTAAATCCGTCCGTGGACAGTGCCACGATCAGATAATCCCCCAGCTCCTTCGCACGCTGGAGCAAGTTCACATGCCCATAATGGAGCAGGTCGTATGTCCCATAAGTAATGACTTTCTTCATCTTGATATCCATTCCTTTCGCTTTTCGCAGCCCCTGAAAGATCCTGCCGTCCTCATTCGCTCATGAATTCCTCGTAGGCATCCAGCACTTTCCCTGGCTCTCCGATCATCTTGACTTTGCCATTGTGCAGCCACAGCATACTGGTACAGAGTTTCCGGAGCGTCTCCAGGCTGTGGGACACGATCACCACTGTCCGCTCTTCATTCGATATCAGCTGCTTCATCTTGCGATAGCTCTTCCGTTTGAATCGGGCATCGCCCACGCTGAGCACCTCGTCGATCAGCATGATATCCGATTCCAACACGGCCGTGATCGAGAACGCCAGTTTCGAGTGCATGCCGCTGGAATATGTCTTCACCGGCATATCGATGAATTTCCCCAGCCCGGCAAACTCGATGATCTCATCCATCTTCTCCCTGACCTGTTCCTCCGAAAATCCCAGCAGCATACCTGAGAGGAGGATGTTTTCCCTTCCGCTCAGTTTCCGCTGGAACCCCACTCCGATGGACAGCAGGGACACGCTGTTCCCGTGCAGGTCGATCTGGCCGCTGTCCGGCGAAAAGATCCCTGCGATCGCGCGCAGCATGGTGGATTTCCCGCTCCCGTTCTTCCCCACCACGCCTAGGATCTCCCCCCTGGGCACCTGGAATGTGACCCCCCGGACTGCCTCATATACCTGCACTTTTGACTTTTTGAACTGCATCAAGCTCTTTTTGATCGAATAAGCCTTCAGACAGCGATAACTGATCTTCAAGTCTTTTACATCTATGACGATTTCCCGCTCTTGCATTTTAGATCACCTTTACATAACTATTTTCGTACTTGTATACGATGTTCAAAGCTGCCACAGACAGTATGACACCGACAACGCCCCACAGCAGCAGCAGCCGCAGATCCGGAGACTCCGCGTAGATCATGCACCTCCGACTGGAATTTATCACAAATGCGATCGGATTGAATTTGAGCAGCAGCTGGTTATACGGCGCCGGTACCCTGCTGGCTATGGAAAAGAAGATGCCCGTCATATAGAACGTCAGCTTGAGGACGACCTTCATCACATTATAAAGATCCTCCACAAACACTCCGAAATGCAGCATCAGGTTGCCGAGGGCAAATGTGATCACGACCAACACGATCAAAAGAGGGATCACATATAAGACCCTGTATGTGATCGGCACCTTGAACGCCACCATCAACAGCACGATCAGCACAAACGAGATGAGCATCTTGAAACCGTTCACCAGCATCTTCTGTATGACCAATATGAATTTCGGCACATAGACCTTTGATACAATGGCATGGTTACTCTTTACGATCCGCACGCTGCCCAGGACGGTCTTATCAAAAAAGTTCCACATCGTCAGGCCGATCAGGACAAATATGGGAAAATACTGCTCCCTGCCATTGAATACCACCGTCGCGATAAATGTATAGACCATCATGAACAGCAGCGGATCCAAGACCCACCACAGCCAGTTCAGATAAGAGCTGGCCACTTCCGATTTCAGATCAGCTTTGGCCGACTGCTTGGCATATGCCCAATATTTTTTCAGATCATTTACAAACCTCATCTTTGTTTTTCCCTCCGGTTTAAGTGAAAAGATCCGTGCTCGTCAGATTATAGCATAAACCAGGACATAATTCAACACTTCCCCGCTGCACGGCCCGGCGTGCGGGTTGAACTTCTGATTGAATGCCCGGTATCTCTCATCATACACAAACGTCCTCTCCAGTTCCCGGATATCCCCGCTGATATCCTTCACTTCCCGTATCACCGGGCCGGGGAGCCGCTCCACATCAAAATAAAGATCCCGCAGCTTATCCTTATATATCTGATGATCATACATATAGAAGAGCATGGGCCTTTTCAGATTCGCGAAGTCAAAGAAAACACTGGAATAATCCGTCACCAGCAGATCGCTGACCATGTACAGGCGGTTGATGTCATCATACCCGGACACATCGTACAGGAAGCCCTCATACTCCTCAAAGTCAAACAGCCTGCATATCATATAGTGGGCGCGGAACAAGATCACATGGTCCGGGGATAAGCCCTCCCGCAGCCGCTCCATGTTAAGCCCCATCTGGTAAGTATAACCCACCCCCGCTTCATGCTGGTCATCCCGCCATGTGGGCGCATAGAGGATCACTTTTTTATCCGGGGGGATGTGCAGTTCCTTTTTTACAGACGCCACATCCTCATCTGTAAATGTAAATAACAAGTCATTGCGTGGATATCCCAGTTCCAGCACCTTTCTGGCTGTCTCTGTCCTGTGCAGGTCCATGGCGAACGCACTGGCGACTTTTTCTGTGTAAAACGGGGACGGGGATATGAGATGATCGATCTGCCTGCCATCCCTGCGATAGTAGCCGTGGGTGCGGCGGTTCGCCGCCGGGATCTCCATATGGTTGACCGTATCGCATCCGATCATTTTCAGCGGCGTCCCGTGCCAGGTCTGTACATAGATCTGCTCCTTTTTTTTCCGCACATGGACAGGGACCCTGTAGTTTGTGATCCAATATTTTGCTCTTGAATAATATTTCATATGTTCTCTGCTGTTATACTTTACCAATAAAACATGACTGCCCCGAAACGGCTCCTGATACCGTTCCGGGGCTTCGAAAGCCCATACTATCCGAAAATTTTTATCCTGCCCGCTCCTGCCAAGCTCCTCATAGAGCGCCCTGGGACTGCACGCGTACTGCCTGCCCAGATAGGATTCAAATAAGATCATCCGCTCATCAACAGGATACCGGGCTGCATAGAAAAGCTGATACCATACACGTTTCACAAGATCCCGCAGACGTATGAGAACTTCTTTTCCATACGCCGTGTGGCCTGCCGCTCTTTTCATCACTGTCTTTAACTTTATCATACAGCACTATCCTCTAAATGCGCCTGTACCTGCGCACAGATCTGACCACAGCAGGGTCCGTTGACCGCATTAAAATACCGTCCTGCCCTCCTCCGTCTCTCCTGATATCTGTCATCTCCCGCCAGCAGGGCCCGTATCTGGCCGCAGAAATCTTTAAAAGTCTCCGGCTTCGGCCCCGGTGTGACTTTATCATACGGAAAATTCAGTCCCCGCCCGCTCAGATACTCTTCTTTATCATATGGAAGGAACAGCATCGGCCTTCCCGTGAGCAGGTAATCGATGTAGATACTGGAATAATCTGTGATCAGCAGGTCGAAGACATCCAGCACATCCATCACATCCTCCACCCGCTCCCCGTTCATCCATAAGATGCGGGGAGACTCTGGCACGCGCTCTGACTCCTCTGTAAAGATATGGGTCCGGATGCAGAGCAGGAGCTTCTCCCTCTCCAAAAACGCCGCCAGCTCATCCCCCCGCATGTCCTCAAACGGAAAGAGCCGCACACGCCCCTGATCCCGGTGGGTCGGCGCGTATAAAAGGACTTTCGCAAAATCCGGCAGCTCCCGATCCTGGTAGATCTCCCCCAGGACTTCTCCCGCCTCCCGTCTGCGGAACAGGCCGTCATTGCGCGGCTGTCCCCATATCTTTACCTGCTCTTTCCTGACGCCGAAGCTGGCTTGCATCAGGGGGACCAGATGGGAGGAGGTGGTCACCACCCAGGTGTAATTCCTGGAAAAAAGCCAGGGGAAATACAGCCGGTAGAGCAGATCCTTTTGATGTTCCAGCAATGTAATCTTCTTTAGAGGCACGCCATGCCACAGGTTCACCACGATCCGCCTCTTGGCCAGACCGATTCCATAGACGGGCATCCCCGCAGAGGTGAACCACACACCCGACTCCAGCACCGTCCGGATCCCGGCACGGGTATCCGTATCCACGATCTTCGCCCTGGGATAAGCTTTCTGGAGCTCTCTCCTCTTTTTGGGGTCATTCATCACATATACAGGTATGATCTCAGGCATGTTTTCATATACATATATGAAGAGATAACGGGAATTGGAATCAAAATACCTGTTTTCTGTAGAGGAAAACACCCACTGATCCTGCCGGACCCCCAGGGCCAAAGACCGGTCCATCCATTGTACATAGAAAAAATTTTTCAGCCGACTATCCATTCTCTTTGATCCGCCTTATCTGTATTTGTATACGCCATGGATGGCGTACGATATGAAGAACAAACAACTTTTTATCCATCCGTAGCCCATATGACGGTACACCTGGAAAGTCATCCTTGCCGACCTCAATTTGTCTCTGGATTTCCCTCCGGCGCTGAGACGACATTTCAGATACGGTTTATCGATCCCTCTGGCCCAGCCGTATTTCCTGAGGATCTTCAGCCAGGTGATGTAATCCTCATGGCTCTGGTCATGGCACATGGGGAACTCACGGGCGACTCCTGTCAGCAGCAGAACGGAAGAACAGTTGATGCTGTTGTGTTTCAACAGTTCCCTGTACGTCACCCGTGCTTTTACCCCGATGTATCTGCCTGTGCTCTCTCCGTCCGGCCGCATCAGCTCACGCCCGGTGGAACAGAGTACGGCACGGCTCTCCTGCATCACCCGCACCTGTTCCTTTAGTTTGCCGTCTCCCCACCAGTCATCTGAATCTAAGAACGCCACATATTTTCCTCTGGCCATGGAGACTCCCCGGTTCCTGGAAGCTGCCACGCCCTGGTTGGCCTCATTTTTTACATAGTGAAAATCCGGCCGCGGCATGTAGGATTCCAACCGCTCTTCTGTATCATCCGTGGAATGGTCGTCCACCACGATCAGCTCCAGGGGGACCTGCTGCCTGTACACGGAATCCACCGCCTGCCGGATATATCTCCCGCAGTTGTACGCCGGTATGACCACAGAAACCAAAGGATCGCTCATCTCTCTTTCTCCTCCCGGACTGAATCCAGCAGCGCATTGGCCTGCCTGTCCTCCACGCCCTCTGAAGTCTCTTTCTGGAACAATATGCGGAAGGTCATGAACATCAGCTTAATGTCCAGCATAACGGAATAATTCTCAATGTAGAACAGATCCAGTTTCAATTTATCGTAAGGAGTCGTGTTGTATTTTCCGTAAACCTGGGCGTACCCAGTCAGCCCGGCTTTCACTTTCAGACGGTAGTGAAATTCCGGTATCTCCTTTTGATATTCTTTGACCAGCACTTTTCTCTCGGGGCGCGGCCCCACCAGGGACATGTCCCCGACCAGCACATTAAAGAGCTGGGGCAGTTCATCAAAATGCAGATTGCGCAGCACCCTGCCCACCGGCGTGATCCGACTGTCATGTTTCGACGCCAGGCGTGCGCCGCTCTTCTCAGAATCCACCCGCATGCTCCGGAACTTGAAGATCCTAAATGTCCTTCCGTTCTGCGTCAGTCTCTCCTGCCGGTAGAACACCGGCCCCTTGTCGCACAGCTTCACCGCCAGAGCGCACAGGAGCATGATCGGCGAAAACAGGATGATGGCCAAAAGTGAGATTACGATATCCATGGCCCGTTTGACCGCCAGCTGTTCCGCGTTCAATCCTATGTTCCGCGCCACCAAAAGCGGCGTATCGAACAGATGGATACGATCCGTCCCCGTGAGGATCACATCCGAGATCTTGGGTGTGATGTAACAGCGGATGGAATGGGCGAAGCAGTATTTCAGATATTTATTGCGTATCTGCGAGGGGAGGTCCCAGATGATGACCGCCTCGTATTTCCTCATCATCCGATAGATCTCCTTCTCCCCGGCATCGATATGCACCTGGCCGCTGATGTTGTATTTATCCCTCCGTGCCTCCATCTTTTTGATCAGCTGGTCCGGCTTGCGGTCCCCGTAGATCACCAGCATACGTCTGGCACCGTACAGATGGTTGAATATATAGCGGGAACCGAACGTCCACACCACGATCACCACAAACTGCGCCACCGTCATGATCAGCAGCGGCCCCGGAGACAGAAACCAGCGGTTGATCAGCGTGATCTGCAGATAGACCACCACGTTGGAGCAGATCCCAGCCAGGGCAAGGGAGTAGATGTCGTCCAGCCGCTTCAGGTATCCTACCCGCAAGCCGCCGAACAGCCTTGAAAAAAGCACCAGCAGCAGGGCATACATGGCGATCAGGACCCAGTTCCCCTTATTCCAGAAAGGTTCAAAGATCAGCTCCCGGTAATACCCATACCACGCCACGCCAAATAACGCCGCCTGTGCCAGGATCACCATGGAGGCCAGGACAAACATGACAATTCTTCTAAAATACTCTCGTCTTCTCAATTTAACACGTCCTAAACTTTACCTTACATTATCTTTGGTCATTTTGAGCCTATCCCCAGATGCGGTTCACGGCTTCTCTTCCCCGTGCATAAAGCTCCTTTTTATCGACCTGGATCTGGATCTCTTTCAGGTCCCGGCCCTCCATATGATAGGCAGGTTTCCCCAGCAGCCCCATCAGGACGGCAGGCAGGTCAGAGCAGGCTCTCTCCTCACCTTCCTGGAGCAGACATCCCCAAAACCGCTGGAGATACCCGGATGCTCCCGGCAGATCCCCGCAGATCGTACCGCCGATACAGACCACGCTTTCCCTGAGGTCTTCTTCAATCTCCTCTCCAGGTCCTTCCAGATCCCCTGTGAAGATATACAGCAGGCTGTCCGGTTCTCTTTCACGCAATCTCTTAAATCCCGGAAGGATCCCGCTGGGCGCACCGCCTGCCACATAGGCTTTCCGATCTGCCGGAGGGATCGGGATGAACCCAACTTGCCCGCGCAGTTCCTTCCAATCTCTTCCCTGGAATAACAGGGCATATTCCCGGCCCTGGTACCGGACGAGGGACAGCTGTCCCATATCTTTATCTTTTTCCAGCCATCTCATCGGGACAGGTGTGGGGAGTTCCTGCAGGCCGCCAAGATCCGCGTCCGTGATAAATGAGGATCCTTCCATCCCAAGTGAAAAGACAGCGTCCATCTTTTTCATTGCGGCCCATTTATGCTCCCATCTGGCCCGTTCCTCCTGCACCGACGCAGCCAGTTTCATGATCTCCCTGGTACAGATGGAGACCTTGCGGCCGCAGTTTTTCTCAGCGCCGAGATACCACAGAGGATGCATGGATGTGAGTACGACCGTATCGAAAGAGGCGCCCCCGAATATCTTTTCCCATTCATAAGCACAGATCTTCTGCATAGCCGGGTACTTTTTCTCCCTCTCCTCTTCTGAGATCAGCCAGAAATCATCCACATATGCCTTCACCTGTGGCTTCTGTGTGCTCCCATAGAGCATGTGTCCTCCGCGGAACAGCACGCGGACCTGCCGAGGCAGCTGGGCCAGTTTGTACAATTCTGCAGGATCCTTAGGCTTTGTCATGACCAGTGTGATGTCATATTTTTCATAGTCCGCATACTCCAGCCAGAGCGGCATCCATTCCCGCAGCAGATCCCCCTTATTCCATTCAAGCTGGATCAGCACCCGTTGTTTCTTGACCGGAAGCTCCCGGATCTCAACCTGATCCGTCTGAAAGCCCTCCTGCAGGATAAGATCCCGGAGCAGCTCTGCCTGTGCACCGGTCTTCTCTATCTTACAGATGCGTCCGCCATATATATTTCCCAAGCGGTATCCTGTTTCCAATAGATCGATGTCCGCCTCGGAGGAAACCAGTATATGGGTCGCCTGCAGGAGGCCCTGCATGATCCGCCACGCCTGCATCCGTCTCTCATATTCCGGGCGGTATTCTTTTCCCCTGGACTGATCTTTCCAAGCAAAACCCAGATCACAGTAAAGCTGCCCGGGCCGGCGCATAAAATAAGCCGGCAGCTTTATATCCGACAACAGGTATCCGGATGTGGCCAAAAGACGCAGATATTCTCTCTCTTCCCATTCGACCAATGGGATCCCCTTGTGCGCGCACCATTCTTTTGCCTGCCTGGCCGGCTTATAGACACTCCAATGGACCGGATACGCCTGATAGGTGGGATGTGCCTTGATCAGATCATAGAGCTGTACCAAGACGCTTTCATCCCTGATCTCACCGGAAGTCAGGAAGAAGATCTGCTTCTGTACGATCGGCTGCGGCAGATACTCCGCATATGTGGATACCTGATCTTGCACTTTTGTCATATCAGCCATGTCTCCCTACCTCCTCATGTGATCGCCCGCACAAATTCCTGATACACTTCCCGATTATACGTCTGCACATCAAAATCATAGGCGTCCGGCACTTCCCCCCGCATAAAAGAGCGCATCCCTTCTAAGATCTCATCCTCCGTATGTCCGATCAGCAGCTGCCCTTCCGGCAGAAGGCTGTCCACAACGGTGGAGAAATCCGCCACGATGATCGGCATGTGTACAGCCCTGGCTTCTAAGAGCACCATCGGCTGTCCTTCATGGAGCGACGGCATGATGAAACACTGGCACCTCTGCATGATGGCAAAAGGATTCCTTACAATGCCCGGCAGTGTGACTTTATCTGACAGTCCCAATTCATAGACTCTCCGCTCCTCTCTGTCCCTCAATGGGCCATCCCCAAGGATATAAAGCCTGGTATCCGGATATTCTTCCTGCAGCCGCGCGAATGCCTGGATCAGTGCGACCTGGTTCTTCTCCGTGGACATCCGGCCCATGGTCACAAAATTCACCTTGTCCTCTTCCGGTACAGGGATCAGCTGTGCAGACAGCCGCCCTGACAGCGTCTCCTCTATATCCTGGATCACATATGCCCGATCCCCCACATAAGCGATCTCCTGTTTCTCCAATTTTTCCTGGATGCGCCCGCTGTCGATCATGTTCCTGGCATAGACAAATTTCTGGGCAGACTCCTCCGTCCCCAGGTTTTCCCTATTCACCTCCATGACAGATTTCCCGCAAGATACGATCCTATCAAACTGCGGGTACAGGGAGATATTGAAATTCAAGCCTCTGCGCACCGTATATCTCCCATTGACTTTCTTGGACAGTTCTTCTTTGATATCATTATGCAGCCAGATAGACTTTACTTTTGCCTTCCCCTGCAGCAGCACCATAGGATACAGGGAGTTATAGCCCTCAAAATCCACGATATAGTCAAATTCCGCATCCCCGAAACAGCGGTAAAATTCCCGTTTGACCATCTCCATCGGATAGAGCCTGCGCATGCTCTTCCTGTACAGTCCCCTCTCCGTGACAAAGAGCCGCCTTGCATCCTCATCCACGGTCATGACACACGCCCCGGTCCGCACGAGCACACGTACATGGGGATCTATGTTGGTGATCTTTTCTCTCACCGCAGGTTTATCCGGGTTATCCACCACATAGGCGGTCACGTCAAATCGCTCATAGTCGATCTGTGCCAGCAGATTCATAAACGAGTGGGTGATCCCATTCTCCGTCAAGACCCCGCTGTGCAGGAGCAGCGCCTCTTTCGTCTTCCGCGCGCGCACACTCTCATATCCCTTTTCTCTCCCAAAAACAATGTCCGCCACCCGTTGGCTGGACCGGCCATCTTCATACGGACACATCCGCTCTCGTATCGCCTGATAAGTCGCTCTGTAACGTTTTTGGACATTTTCTATATCCAAGATCGCGTCTATGATATCTTCCAGATCCGATGAGGCTGGGCCCGGTAGCTGCTCCGGTGTAAAGTCCAGCCCACGGCTTGCCTTGTAATCTTCCAGGTCAGGAATATAAAATAAGATCGGACGCTCCAATACCATGTAATCGAGGAAGATGCTGGAGTAGTCCGATATCAGGATGTCGACCACCGACATCAGCTCATTGGCATCGATCATCGCTGGCAACAATATGCCTTTGTACTCATCCAGATCTTTGAGCTGCCTGTACACATACTGATGCGGTTTGATGAGGACCTGGTACGCCTCACCATCCAAGCCAGCCTCCAATCTCTCCTTGATCTCCAGCAATTCCAGAGGATTGACCACGGCCTTGCCGGAACTGTTCTCCCTCCAGGTCGGCGCATAGAGGACGATCTTCCTGCCTTTTGCAAGTTCGATCCCATAAGCCCTCAGTCTTCTTTTGATCGCCTCCCGGGAAGTTTTGGTCAAAAGGTCATTTCTTGGATACCCCTCCTGCAAGATCTCCCCCATGAATATCTCCTGCAATTTATAGCTATGCAGATACATCCGTGTCATATGGGGATTCGCCGATAAAAGATAATTACTGCACAAAAAATTGCGCATCGTGTTCGCAACCCCGAAATTCCCATCCGGCATATCATACCCCATGGCTTTGATCGGTGTGCCATGCCAAGTGTTTATATAAACTTGTTCGGGTTTCCGTATGAAAAAATTCTGGAACGTGGTGTTGTTGATCAGATATTTCGCCGTCGCCAGGGCTTCCAGGTACTCTTTGCTCCGATACTCCACGAATACAACGTTCCTGCGTCCCGCATACTCATTTATGATCGGCTGATTCTCCTCAAGGTCATCGATGACCCAGATATGCTTAAAGTCAGAAAATCCCGGACGATCCAGCAATTCCAAAAAAATCGCATATGGATTATCCACCAATCCCCTGCCCCAAAAACTTTCATATAAGATCGTATGGTCCGAGACCGGTTTCTTATAGATATCCGCATACTGTGTAAGGAGGATCTGATGGCTATTCTTGCTCCTGATCTTTTTCCGCTCTTCTTTGATCTCCTGATATTCCTGAAAATCCTTTTTCAGCTTCCTTATCTTTTTCCTAATATCCATAGGCTGTCCATTCTACATAGATTTTATAGTTCCTGCCCCTATTATTTGATGCCCCTTCGATATTTATTCAGGAATATCATAATTGAGAGATACACTCTGTGGCTTTCTGATAATCTTTCTCCACCTGCGCCAGGATCTCCTGTGCATTCCCCGGGATCTCCCCGTCACGCAATATATCCGTCAATTGGCCGCTGGACGCTTGTAGATCCATCAGTTCCAGGTTCAGTGCAACACCCTTGATCGTGTGAGCCGCCCGGAATGCCTCCTCTGCATTCCCCGCCGCCAGGGCCTCTTTCAGATTCTCAAAGCTGGGATCTTTCGTGAATTTATTCAGGAACTTTATGATGCGTTCCTCTTTCTTTCCCATCCTAGTCATCATTACATCATAATCTCCGCCAACATTACTATAAAAACTTTTTAGATCCATGATCTGCTCCTTTCTGGTATCCTGGCCACTTTATCCTTTCTTTTTCCTCAAGTGTGGATATAGTGCAGTACACCTATTGTAAAT